>Ga0209709_10000717_pt1 | contig 31248 bp, 24 predicted proteins | sample ArcticOcean_MG_C_2_FD_187435 | JGI IMG/M metagenome (GOLD analysis project Ga0209709, IMG submission 187435) | Marine microbial communities from western Arctic Ocean - ArcticOcean_MG_CB4_136 (SPAdes) (version 2) | ecosystem: Environmental > Aquatic > Marine > Oceanic | place: Arctic Ocean... | reverse complement strand
GGGTTTATTTCGGCCCATCCAAGAATTCCATCAGCCAAATTATACAATTTAGAGGCATCATATCCTGCTTTAATTAACTGAACTATTGCAATTTGAGACCTCATACCAGAACGACATTGAATCAATAAATCCCTGTCCTTAGGGATTCTACTAATTGCAGATAATATTTCGTCATGAGGGCATTGGTCTACCGTTTTTGAAATCCTAGCTTGTATCCATTCGTTTTGTGAACGTACATCGATGAAGTAAGGATCCCAACCTTCAGACATCTTAGCAAGAGCCCGAGATGTGTCAATCGAATGGAACATCAAGTAATCTGGGGTAATATCTGATTTTTCAATCTGCCTACTACCTGAGCCTCCAAAAGTAAGAATTCTTTGACTGGATTCAAGAGAATCATAAATTAGTAACTTACCCGATAATGGTGTACCTATTCCAAGTATTACTTTAATTGCTTCAGTTGCTTGAAAGCAGCCAATTAATCCGGGTAAAACTCCCAAAACACCGGCTTCTGAACAAGAAGGGATCAATTCATCAGGAGGTGCATCTGGAAACAAATCCCGATAACAAGGCCCACCGTTTAAATTGAATACGGATACTTGCCCTTCAAATCTATATACCGAGCCATAAACCCATGTAATACCTAAATCAACACAGGTATCATCAATCAAATATCTAGTGGAAATATTATCTGTTCCATCAATAATAAGGTCATGACCTGTAAATAACTCCTTAGCATTTTGAGAGGTTAATCTGACCACTTCCGATGATATTGAAACATTTGGGTCTAACTCTGTTACGAATCTCTTGGCTGAATCCGCCTTAGGGGTCCCAACATCTGAACTTCTGTGAATTATTTGTCGTTGCAAATTTGAAATGTCAATATTGTCATCATCTACGATTGTGAGGTGGCCAATTCCGGCAGCCGCAAGATATTGAATTACTGGACTTCCTAATCCGCCCGCACCTACACACAAAACACGTGCTTTCGAGAGGCGAGCTTGTCCTTTAGCCCCGACCTGGGGTAGAAGAATATGACGTGAGTGGCGGTCCAAATCAACCATCAAGAACCCTCAATGTACATTCTCTTCAAGCCACTTTTCACAATCAATTGCTGCTTGGCATCCAAGGCCTGCAGCGGTGATTGCTTGCTTGTATCGCGTATCTACAACATCGCCTGCTGCGAAAACCCCTGCAACATTTGTCATAGTATGTTCTCTGTGAATCAAATAACCTTCTGGGTCAGTTTCCAATTGGTCTTCAAGGAAACCTGTGATTGGAGTATGTCCAATTGCGATAAAGGCACCCGTTACAGCGATTTCTTCGGTGGAACCATCTCTTGGGTCTTCTAAAACAGCACCGGTCAATCCCGATTCATCCGAAAGCCATTTCTTTACTTGCCTGAATGTTTTGATCTCGATTTTATCATGATTAGCAGCACGTTCATACATCACTTTGGATGCTTTGAAAACATCCCTGCGATGAATGAGGGTAACTTTAGATGCGAATCTAGTAAGGAACGTTGCTTCTTCCATTGCGGAATCTCCACCACCTACTACTATGATTTCTTGGTCACGGAAGAATGCGCCATCACACGTTGCACAGGTAGATATTCCTCTGCCTTTTTGTTCATCTTCACCCTCTACCCCTAGCCAAATCGATTCAGCCCCTGTAGAGACAATTATTGTGTGAGCCTGATATTCTTCTCCTTCTGAGTATACTTTGAATGGACGCTGTGATAAATCGACACGGTCTACGTTTCTATCCTGGACTTCTAAGCCGAAGCGTTCTGCTTGTTCACGTAGTTCCATCATCATTTCAGGGCCGCCTATTCCCTTAGGGTATCCGGGGTAATTTTCAACATCACTGGTCAGCATTAACTGGCCACCCGACATGTATCCTGCGAACATCAGAGGGTCCAACATTGCACGTGATGTATACAGGCCAGCAGTGTATCCAGCAGGTCCACTTCCGATGATGATGACATTACGAATGTTGTCGCCCATGAATCTTCCAAGGGAATAACACCCTTGAACATTCTCTCTCAACATTCATGAGTAAACCTTGGTTCCCGAGGTAATATGGACGTATTTTCACACTGGCTTTGGGGCATGGCGTTGACCCGCGGAAAGGTCTCATGGAAAGTGAGTGGTCCGATGGGAGTACTTCCTGATCTACTCGCATTCATTCCCGCTACAATTTATCGGATGACAAACGGAATTTCAAGAGTGAGTGTTGATGATAATACTGTAACATCAGATATGCCAGTTGCTTGGGAAATATACCAATGGACTCATTCGTTCGCCATTGTAGGTTTTTTGTACTGTTGTGGCTATTACTTTTTCAAATCAAAAGGTCATGAAAATCCAAAATATATGGCTTGGATGTTCGTCTTACCTTGGTTTTTCCATATCCTTTTGGACATCCCCGGACATACAATTGATTTCTTCCCGACACCGTTCCTTCACCCACTAACGGATTACATGTTCGATGGAGTAAGGTGGAGTACCTGGTGGTTCTTCTTCCCCCAAGTAATCGTACTTGGAGCAGTGTGGTGGTACATTCTGAAGAAAGAAAGGGCTCAGAGCATCGATGAGACCGCAGATACTGCTGCTCTCGCATGAGGCTCTAATCTCGGCTCGATATGTTCTTCTTCTGCTCCAGGCCCAATAATTCCTAGCCCTATTGGCTTGTTATGCTTCAATTGTAATTCAATAACGGACTTGATCACTGCTTGGCCCATTGCAAGGCCATGTTGGGTGCTACCTTTCTCAATGATGCCAAGACATGCTGCGCCATGTATGTCGTTACGTGAGATTAATCTCGAAAGCGCCAATGGAACTTCCATAGCACCAGGCACCCAGACTATTTCTGCAACTTTCATGTTTTCAATTGCTGCTTTGATTCTCAGCATAGCAAGCATTCTTTTAATCTCCTTTTTATGGAAGCTACCACATACAATCGCGATATTAGTCATACTCTTTCCCCCAATATTCTCTCAACCGTTGAAACAATGGTTTGCGTCATAGAATCGACTTCTATGTTGACATGCTCCCCTAGGCCCTTACCTCCAATGGTGGTAAACCTCAGAGTTTCAGGAATTAGATGTAAAGAGAAGCCTCCCTCATCCACTTGGCCTACAGTCAATGAGATCCCATCGATTGCAATATATCCCTTTTCTTGAACAAATTTCATGACGTCACTGGGACAATCGATTAGAATATCGAGGTGTTCATCTCCAGTAGAGCGTTCAATTATTTCACCAACCCCTAAAATATGGCCTGATAAGATATGTCCTCCAAGTTCATCGCCTACCTTGAGTGCACGCTCAAGATTGACCCAATGGCCTTCTATTTTCTCACCGAGTGTGGTCAAGGACAGAGTCTCGGGAATTACATCGAATGAAATTATTTGCCCATCTATCTCCACAACTGTTAGGCATACTCCATCAACTGAAACCGATGCTCCCTCGACCAGTCCTTTGGTTGAAACCATGGAGAAATCGATGACGATACGGATTACCTCATTTCCTTCAATGTGGCTAATCCGCCCCATTCCAGCAACGATTCCTGTGAACATCAAGCACCCTCCTGGTCATTATTATTGGAAGATGAAGATAATTCTAAGATTCGGGCAATGATTTTTCTTGTCCCATCTAAATCATCAGATAATCCTTCAACTCTAACCACTTTGATGTGCCCAAGTCCTCTTTCTTCAAGTGAGGATTTAATTCGTTCTTCTGCATGTTCTTGGTCATAACCTAGAGCAATAATGTCTGGATTTACTTTAGGCAAAATATCGAAAATAGGAACATCTGGAGGATTACCAATTACTGCTTCATCCACTGGTTTTAGACCTTCGACCATACGGCGACGCAAGTCTTGACCTGTAACCGGTTCATGCTTTCGCTTTCTAACAGTGTCATCATGAGCAACTACCACTATGAGATAATCTCCAAGTGATTTTGCTTGCTCCATGTAATGAAGATGGCCTGCGTGTAATAGGTCAAAGACACCTACTGCCATCACTCGAGTCATGTTGCATCCTCCATTCATGGGAAAAGGTACTCTCACTTAGAGCCCTAGGGCATTAATCAATTCTTCACCGGTCAAGAAAGGGATTCCTCTCTCATTAGCCCAGATACGGGCATCGTCTACTGGCAAAGCTAAGTCACCATCAGGTTGAAGCATTTCGGCCCCGATTACCACAGGGGTCATACCTGCAAGGCGAGCAAGACCAACCGCAAGTTCGGTGTGACCTTGCCTCTGGGATAGTCCTCCGGCTGCTTCACGGCAGACTGGAATGTGACCTGGTGTTCGGAATTCAGCTCCTAACTTTTCTAATGCATTATCATTATCAGAGAGTTCTACATAAAGTTCAGCAAATCTACGAGTGGTCAAAGCACGATCTCTATCGGTAATTCCGGTAAATGTATCTCGATGGTTTATTGATAAAGTGAAAGCACTGCGTGTATCATATTGCAAATCATTGGTTTGCAACTCCCGTAATACCGGGTAGTCTGACATCAATCTCTCGTCCATATGTAAATCTTGGAGATAAGGTAGAGAAAATTTCTCTCCCACTTCATGACCGATCGCAAGGAAGAGTAGCCCACCACAATCGAACCTTAGTTGCCTCATTGTGGCTGCTTCGGCACATTGGCCAGGGAATAATAAATCGGTTTCCCCCTCTCGGTTTTCAGCATCGAAAAGGCAAACAGGATTACCCTCGCGGAATGCACTGACCGCTGCCTCTACATGTGACTGCATGTTCCAACCGGTTCAGTCCTCTCAAATGAACCCAACCCCCTTCATATGAAGCGCTAACGGGACGGTTTACGGAAAGGGGTTAACATAGGACAGCCCTTCCGCCTGTTCTGCGGGAGTGGGTACATGTCAGTAAAGTTAGGTCCAGCCGGAGTTCCACTATCATGTAAAGGCCGCACAATCGTCGAAGGTATGGACGATATTATCTCTCTTGGATTAGAGACTATGGAAGTCCAAACTGTACGTATGGTAGCCCCTCAGCACTTTGAACAGTACTGGCAAGCCGGTGTTTTAGCATACAAAGCAGACTTCGAAATGAACATACATGGACCATATTATTCAGAACTGCTTGGAGACCGTTTACAGCGCAACAGAAGCCTGGCCAAAATTGAGGCGGCGCTTCAAGCGGCGAAAACAATCAATGCGAGACATGTTACCCTACACGCTGGACATTATGGGGACATGAGTCGAGGACAAGCAGCCAACGAGCAGGTCGCGAGTGTCTTCAAGGGAATCGTTCAGAGAATTCGTGATATTTGGAACGATGATGAAGAAATTTATCCAGTATTCCCTTGGCTCAAAGATGGAACTCCTGCAAAAATTGGAGTTGAGACTAGTGGCCGTCAAGAATTGTGGGGCAGTCTAGAAGAAGTTCTCGAAGTTGTAAACCACGTTGAAGGAACTATTCCTGTGCTAAATTTGGCACATATCCACGCTAGAGGCCATGGCCGACTGCGAACATCAGAAGATTATGGAGAATTATTTGACCAGGTCAGAGAAACAATAGGTACCAAACAATTCTATTGTCACTTCTCTGGAGTTGAACATCGCATGGGTAATGCAATGCATTACACACAGATCAAGAAATCAGATTTGAATTTCGAACCTCTAGCTGAATTCATTATCGAAGAAGGTGCTTGGTTAGATATGACTTTGATTTCAGATTCACCATTGCTTGAACACGATGCCATGTATATGGTTCAGAATATCGAAAGGGCACGACATCGCCAACTTGAGAGAAAGGCGCGTGAAGACCGTCGTAAGGCACTTGCAGCACAGGCTAACATCACTCCAGAAGAAATGGAAGCCAGAGAGATTCAAGTTGCTGAAGCACGTGCTAAGGATGCGCTTGCTAATGTACAGCCCGCCCCTGTAGAGAGCGAAGAAGCCGTTGAAGGGGAAACTGCTGAACCTGAAAAGAAGGAAGAAGCCGTTGAAGAGAAAACTGCTGAACCTGAAAAGAAGGAAGAAGCCGTTGAAGAGAAAACTGTAGAATCCGATAAGAAACCCGCAAAGAAGGCTACTAAGAAAGAAGAAGATAACGACGACCTTTTCGCAGTTGAAGAGGACGACGACGATATATTCTGATTCAAATGAGCGAGTATGATAGTATGGCATTGCCGATACTGTATTCATTCAGAAGATGCCCTTACGCAATGCGGGCAAGAATGGCTATTGTTCGAACTGGGTTCCAAGTAGAACATCGAGAAGTTATCTTGAGAGATAGGCCCAGCCACATGATGGAAATTTCACCAAAGGGAACTGTCCCTGTGATGCTATTAACGGATGGGACGGTTATTGAGGAAAGTCTAGAAATTATGGAATTTGTTCAATCATGGGACTTGTCTAGTGGCGAGCGTGAGTGGATTAAACGTAATGATGATGAATTCAAATTCCACCTTGACAGATACAAATATCCTAATCGCTACGATGATGTTGATAAAATCGAACACAGGAGTGCTGCTAGTAATTTCATTAGAGACTTAGATTCCAATATTCCCGAAGGAAATCTAAGCGATGCGATTTTCCCTTTCATTAGACAGTTTGCTAATCACGATAGAGAATGGTTCGACTCTCAACAATGGAATAATGTCCACAGATGGTTAAAAGATAATTTGTTGAGTGAAGAATTCAAAACTTGTATGACAAAATATCCGCAATGGTCACCATGATACGAGAAGAAAATTTACGATTTGGTTTTTTCAGAAGCCTGCTAAAATTCACATGTTGAGGCCTTTGATAGGGAAATCCCCTAAAGGGGATTGGTGAGCCACGGGATACTATGGCTCACATTGCAGTGCTTGGATTGGGGAATTGGGGAAGCGCAATTGCACGTTTATGGCTACTTGATGGACATAAAGTCAAGGGATGGACTGTTGAACAGGAAGTTTACGAGTCTATCACGTTGGAAGGCATGAATCACAAATACTTACCAGACCATTCATTGGAAGGTCTCGAAGTGACAATGCATGCTGAAGAGGCGCTAGAAGGTAGTGAAATAATTGTACTAGCCTTGCCATCTTCAGTTATCTTGAATGTTGTAGAGGATATCATCGAACATTTACGCCCTGGTCATGTATTGCTTGATTTGGCAAAGGGATTAGCTCCCGGCAAGAGACTGATTAGTGAAGCGATTCACCAGATGCTGGATGAAAGGAATATGCATAATCCACTAGCAGTTCTAACAGGACCGACAATCGCTCCCGAAGCCGCAAGTGGTGTAATGACAACCGCTTTAGTGGCTAGTGAAGATATGTCGGTTGCGGAAAGTTTGGCTTCGACATTGACCACGCCTACATTCATCCTCCATGCTGCATCTGACCCAGTAGGTGCGGAGTTATGGGGTGCATTCAAGAATGTCGTTGCGCTTGCTTGTGGTCTTGTAGATGGACTAAAGCAAACCGGAAGCCTGGGTGGAGACAACCTCAAAGCCGCTATTTTCAATGCTGGATTCCGTGAAGGTTGTATCTTACTCCCACAATTAGGTGCGAGAGCTGAAGTGGCCTTTGGACCAGCCGGATTAGGAGATCTCTATGTTACTGCAACATCACCACATGGAAGAAATAGACGAATGGGTGAGAAATTGGGCAGTGGCCTAACCTTAGAACAAGCATTGGATGAAATGGTAATGGTTGCCGAAGGTGTAAGAGCCGCACGTATGTTTAGAGATAGAGCGATTGATATGGGTCTTGAAATTCCATTTGTTAAAGCACTCAACACCTTACTTGACGGCTTTATCGATGCTGAAGAATGTTGCCGAAGAATGGTTGCTTTATCCTGATGGTAGCCTTGATGTGCTACGACACCTTGGGCATGTCATGGCAGAACTTACCGAATTCGAATTACGCCTATTCGAATGGATTAGACAATCCGACTTTGAAACGGTCGCTTGGTCAACCAAGTCTGCTGCAAAATCATTCAAGTGTAAAGAAGATGAAGTCTACGAAGGTGTTGCATCACTTACTAAGAAAATACCATCTCGAATTCAAATCTATTACAAAGAAGGTAATATCCATATCGCTGCAGAATAAGCATGGCCAAAGATGCGTTACTTATCGATGGCCTTTGTAGCCTGTGTACAAGAACTGGCAAATTCATTTCTAGACGCCAAGTTGCTGAATTGGAGATTACTGAACAGGAATCAGACCTGGGTGTTGAATTATTGAACCGGTATAACCTCAAAATAGATTCTTTGGTTTTAATCCGCAATAAAAAGGCGTATGTGCGCTCTTCTGCAGCGATAAGGTGCCTCCTGTATATGCGCTGGAATTGGCGTTGCTTGTATCCATTGGCCTGGATAACTCCTCTGCCAATCAGGGATTTAGTATACATCATAATTGCTAAATTAAGACATAAGTTCGGAAATTAATTCTACTACTCACTCTGATTCATTAATTGGTGAATCCGGTTTTTTAAGTTTAGAGATTTTATTGTAATAATCTGCTGCTATACCTGCTGGGAGCAGAACAGTCCACCACTTAGGACGCTTTACATCTCCTTCTTCTGTAACGAATGAACGAATAAACATTGAAATCAAATCGATGATTACTACCACTACAAATACCACAATCAGAAGAGCAAATGCTCTGTCATAAGCAAAAGGAGGATTGATGTAATTATCAATATACATTCCAATTCCGCCAGCCCCTACCAAACCAAGTACTGTTCCATGCCTTACATTGTACTCGAACATGAATAATAATTGACTCAGTAAGTGATTGCTCGACTCAGGGATTACTACATGCACTAAGCGTTCTGAATGGGTTAATCCCATTGCCATAGCAGACTCTAATGGTGCGTTAGATATTCCTTCCATCGCTTCATACTGCAATTTGCCAAGGTAGCCAATTGTGTACAAGGTCATCGCTAAAATTCCAGGTAATGGGCCAAAACCTAGAGCGATGGCAAATAATAATGCCCAGATAATGCTAGGTAAACTTCTCAGTCCTGCCAACAAAACTCTTGCTGGAATCGCAATTGGTAATGGCGTCAAATTACCAGCTGCAAGTGAGGCTAGAGGTACTGCAAAAATGAAACCTACAAGAGTTGCGATGAAGGCCATCTTGATTGTTACAACCATCCCAGTCCATGCTTTTGAGCAAAATAACTCAACACTTTCATCACAGATTTCTCCATTTGGTTTGTGTAGCGAGCCATCAGCCCAAACCTCGGCTTCTAGCACCGTCCAATCAGGTGGCCATAAATCTTCAGTAAAGAAAATCTCTAACTTTTCAGGAGCGCTTTCTACTTGACTCCAATCTTCGACTAAATCATCTAATGAAATCCACGCTAACAGGATAAGTGTGAATCCGATGAGGAGTAATTTTTTATTAATTAAAATCACCATCCTCGATTAATTCATTACCCTTTATTCGCCAAACTCTATCCGCCAACGCAATAGCTCTTTCTTCATGGTGTTCCACCATAATTAGAGTTGCGCCAATCTCTTCTACAACTTTCTTAGTTGCCGTAATTATAGATTTTACATTCTCTGTATCTAATTCCCCTAGGAATTCATCAGCGAGGATTAATCTTGGTTTTTGGATAAGCGTACGGGCGATTGCAACTCGCCTCTGTTGACCACCTGAAAGAATTCTAACTGGCACATCTGCTAGATCTTCGATATTGAGAGACCTCATTGCAGAATCTACATCCTCCTTTAATTCCCTACTGAGTGGGAACAAAGCAGGATACCAGCTTGAACGTCGAGTTCTAGCACCAATAGCAATATTATTTCTAACGCTAGAATGGCGTATCAATCCAAGGCGTTGAGGGATATATCCAATACCGCCTCTTTTTGGATAATTATGCGAAACTTCCCCCGATAGTGGGATAATCAAACCTGCAATTGTGCGTAGCAGGGTTGTCTTACCAATACCCGAGGGACCTAAAATTGCAATCGACTCGCCAGGGAGTACCTTCTTATTGATTTTTGAAATCAATGGTTCTTTGTAACCGACTGATAAATCACGCAATTCGAGGGTCGAATCTACTGACACTTAACCACCCTCAATATTCTCGCTGAATTATCATATTTGGAGCCGCCAGTTCAATTCTGCTCTGTATCTTCTGCATCAGTGATTCCATACTTATCTTCAGAATGGTAATACTCCGATAGGCCTGGGATTGCACCCAATAGATCGGAATAACTTCCTAAGTGGTTCTGGCTGTCACCTGCCACTAACTTGTATCCTTTCGAAGTGACTGAGGAAAGAATTTCCCCACCGCACTGATTCATCGGGATGTCTGCAACTTGGTGTGTAACAACATTGTAGCAACCTGTGTGATTTTCACCACCCATTGGGTAATCTTCAATCCACATTTCGTCACTCCAATTTAGCATTGTATCAAGAATTGCATTTTTGGTGTTGGTATTAAGAATATCAGGGTTATACATCACTGGATGGCTAGGAGATTGGCCAAAGGATGGCAGTTGGATATATTCGTCCATCCCTAAGCACCATTCTTCATTATTCGATGCATTTTCATCACCACAATATTTTGCGGGAGTGCTGAATTCATCACCCTTAGCAAATGCTACATCACCATAACCATCGCTCAAACATTCAATTGCACCACCGTAGCCCGAATAAAGAGCACCAGAGTCCGGAATTGATGCTACATTTCCATTTCCATTCGAACCATCAAAATGAGTATCAATAGTTGTTCTTAGAGAGTTGATGTCATCAGCAGTACCCACTGGATTAACATATCCATTCTTGATTAAATAACCCATTGGCATTAGCATACCTGCTGATTTTAACCAACCTGTATGGCATGATGTTTTTCCAGCAAGAAGTGTGAATGGATCTGTTGAATCATTGCCATCTAGGTGGGCATCTGCTATATCTGAACCATTCAGTACCCATGCAGATGCATTGTAATGAGTTGCTCCTTCTGCGGTAGTAGTTTCAACAGCTAATACTGAAAGTCCGTATTCTTTCCACCCAATCCATGCTGGGCCACCTTCCAAAAATGCAATATCTGCATTTCCAAATCTCAAGGCTTGAATAATCATTCCTTCAGAAGAAACATCGTACAAATTAACATTAACGCCTAGGTCTGAAGCCAATCTGTCTGCCATTCCCTGTGCGTTTGCATCAACAGTAGAGTCATCTGCCAAGTAATATGCAATATTAATTGTTGATTTGATTGCTACATCATCTATGGTTTTACTTTCATCATCATTCCCCATACAGCCTGCAAAAGCAGCAGTACACATTAACAACATCAGCAGCATTGATTCTAATTGGCTCGCCTTCATTTTAACACCCGATTTAGGTCGCCCGAAAAGAGGGATGTACATAAAGTTTAGGTCGACCTAAAAAATGGCTTTTTAGATAGGCCATTCATTGTGATTCGATGTACTGAAGTACTAACTTTTCTTCAAACACATCATCTTGTGATGAGGTGATTGGCCTAGTTATGGAGAGCAATGACACCTCACCGCCCGCATTTGGGAATCCCACAATGAGTACCGTCGCAAGAGTTGTCTCGAAACCTTCTCGTTTGACGTTGAAACGTGCAATATATTGTGTATCATCCCCATATTGATGCTTACCTTCTGTATCTACTTCCTCTAGCCAAAAAGTATCGGAATCAATACTAAAACTTGGAATCAATGAATTCATCACATCTATCGATTGTCTCATTCTTTCATCATGCATACCAAGCATGACTCCAAGTGTAACGCTGGAAGAATCTTGGGACCATGGAGAAAATGTGTGTGGCGTTCTAGAATTCAAAACACCGATTACTGCACCATCATGTAGCCATGTATACTGTTCAGATGCTGGCCAAGCAGATGCGTGTGGATTTTCAGTAGTGATCGGTTCCCCCCATTCATCTGCTCCTGCCGGAGTCGATACTGGATAAAGTGCAAAAGCATTCAGTAAAACGAGCAATACTAGACTGATGGCTACCCTTCTATTACGGAATTTAATCCATTCTCCCCTCCCTGCGGGGCTAATGAAAGAAATTGTTAGAGCCAACGGTATTATTATGAAAATTCCCCAAGGAATTAGCCACAATAGTAATACTCCAATAGAGAGGCCGGCCATTGAGGTTTTATCGAATTCTTCAGAGCGCCATTTCAAAATTCCGAACAGGGTTGCTACAATGGCAATTGATGCGAGAACCCCTCCGAGCATGGAGTGTCCTAACACTTTGGAAGCATAAGTCCAACCCTCAATATAGTGTATGAGCGGCACATTGTAATGGGTGTATGTTGGCTTCGGGAGTGATGGAGACCAGCCTGACCCTAAAGGGCGTGTCGTGGCGACACAAGGTAAGAGATGCCTCATCATGGAAACCTTGGGCCAAAAAGGACGGCCCAGGAATACATTCTATCGACTTAGAAATCCAGAAGGGTACCATTCTAGGGTTAATTGGACCAAATGGTGCAGGTAAAACAACCCTAATGAGAGCGATTTGTGGATTATATGATTGTGAAGGTTTCGATAAATCTTGCACTTCTCGAAGGACTGGAATCGGATACATGCCTGAACAAATTCGGTGGGAAGGTCGAGTAAGCGTAAGGTCTAGCCTCCAAACTATTTCTCTAATGCGAGACGAAGATATTGATTTGGATGGCATCATCGAAACTGTTGGTCTTTCTTCGAAATCCGAACACTTCCTTGATGATTTGTCACAAGGGATGCGCCAGCGCCTTTCATTGGCTTGTGCCCTGATTGGAGAACCAAAGATATTGGTCATGGATGAACCACTAAATGGGCTAGACCCACTTGCCCAAAGAGCATTCTGCAACCTTTTGAAGAGTCTTTCATCTAAAGGGGTCGCAGTAGTCATATCATCACACCAAGTATCCGATTTGGAATCATTTGTTGACCGTATTGCCCTTCTACACCATGGTCAATTATTGGCAGAAGGAACTTTGCCTAGTATTCGTCAAAATCTAGGATTGAAAGATAGTGCTGGCATCGTAGAAATGATTTGTTCTGTGACCGGGATTGAACCTGAAGATGTAAGTCTTGAATTATCTAATGACGATCTACTTCCATTCAAACAACACGGAGGTGAAGAAGAATGAGTGCCTTCAATCTAGGCTGGCACATCATGAAGGAGCGCCTTTTAGCAGGTCGGATGCTGGTAATTTGGCCACTTCTAGCTATGTTTATTTTGTTTTCAAGTTGGGGGTTATCAGATCCAAAGGCGAATTTACCCACGGGTCTTGTTATTGATTCGGCATATGATGTCATGTTTGCTTCTACCGCATTCATCATTTTCTCGGCCACCATGGGTGCGGTTTTGATTTCATTTGACGGCATTAGTAGAGACCGCTTATCCGGGGTCTTAGAAGTGAAATTGTCTCAACCAATCCAACGTTCTGTATACGCCCGTGCACTATTAATTGGCCATTGGTGTGCCATATTCGTACCTGTTTTAATATTGAATTTAATCGGTCTAGTAATAATTTGGTATCGGATGAATGAATTACCAAGTTTAGAAGAATTATTCATTCATACACTCGCTACAGGTTTGCTTTTACTTTGGTATACTTCGATTCAATTATTGGCATCCTCTTGGGCTAAAGATATGGGGGCATCTATCGCAGTTGGTTTAGGAATCTGGATGTTATTTACCCTACTGTGGCTTGTTCTAACTACTTTGGCGGCTGGTCTTTTAGGAGTCGGAGTTGAAAATCTAAATTCTACTGAATATATTCGTATTGAAGCAATAATGGATTTGTTTTCACCAAATGGTGTATATCATCACCTCTTAGAAATGCCACTCAGTGATACAGACCGAGGTATTTCACCGCTAACTACAAGCATTGCTGCTGTTCTTTGGAGCATTTTACCATTGTATCTATTCATTCGCAGAACAGAACGCATGCTCCCATGACATGAAAAGCAACACACTAAGTATATTCCACTCATAGGACAAGCCATGAAAGGACGATTTCCTGCATTTTTACTTGCTGCGCTAATGACTACAATGTCATTTACGATTGCAACAACTGCTGAAGACACGGGCCGTCAAATGGATGTAGATTGTTCAGGCTACACCTTTGAAGATTTATTTGAATACAATAATGCTGTATTCGAGTTTGCTGTTCTAGATGATTGGGCCACTTCAGACCTTTATGCAAATTCATGGGTTAATGAAAGTCGGGCTGCAATAGTCCGTGCCAATATGGATGCCCTGTTTGACGGATTCCCTGGCGGAAACAATGAATGGCTTTCCACCGATGAAAGGGATGCAATAAGAGAGATTGGCCCTAAGTGCATAGCTGACATGTACACTCGTATCGGAATAAGAGAGGGCTTACCGCACCGTGGCGGGGTAGATTGGAACGATGTTGAATTTGTCGAAGATGGCATTGGCCTAGAAGAAGTGAATTTAATTCCTGATGGCCACCAAGAGGAAAGGTCCTGTGCCGGCAGATATGCACTAGCAAGTGCAGATTGCAGAGAAGTTCCAACTACTGCAACGAATAACCTCGAAATTTCTATGTTTGTAAAGGATGGTGAAACTCACAATTCACGATTCAACCAATTACCAAACTCAGGCCAGAGTGATTTCACTGTTGCAATGAATGCGACAAATGTTACAAGTGCAACAATGGAATTCACATTCCCATTTGTTGAAGGTATGCGAATGGCAAATTGGACTATTGAAGACGATGGTATTGTAAATCTAGACGCGGGCTCCATCGCTGAAGAACACCTACCTGATGGCAGCGTCAAAGTAATTCTCAATATTGGCTACGACAAGGCAGACTGGCCAATGATTCGAAATATATTCTTCGACATGACCACTACACCTCCTGCTGAAAATGATGTACCAGTTTGGGTAAACCCCCCTGAGGATAACACAATAATTCCTATCATCAAAGAGAGTGGTGAAGTTGTCGCTATCACTGGTGAAACAATAGCAGATTGGGCTAGTGATGATGATGCATGGGGCTTGGATTGTAATTTCACAGAGGAAGGCTGGTCAAGCCGTATGAATTCCGAGGGAGAACTTCTTGTTATCTCTGGCTCATCTGAATCCGGTACTGCTGAATGTTCGATTATCGACCCGTATGGTGCAACAAACAATGCTACACACACTTGGCGATTCGGTCAGCCTGCAAGTTTCAGTGCAATGGCTGGAATCTATAGCGATGCTGTTGATGTTGAGACTACTCCTTCTCTTCTGGTCCAAAACCTAGCAGTAGGATTGGCCTCTTACCAAAATGGTGATGGGCCAGTAACTAACTTCAATCTCGGTTCGAGTGTATTGGTTGAATCGGTCAGTTTATCTGGTATGTCGCCAGGTGAATTCATGATACATGTAACTGCAAGTTCCAATGGAATGCTAGATTGGGATATTATGCTCGACTTATCTCTGGAGAAGAAAAATACTCCGCCTGTTCTAACCGTAGACACCGATGAGTTTGATGGCTCACAAGCAACTTGGTCTTCGGATCAATATTCCTTCAGCCTATCGGGAACTGCAATAGACCCAGATGGAGGCGATGTTGATTTGTCGGCTACTATGTGTGGAGACACCACTACCAGTTTCACTAAAGTAGAATCGAATTGGGACGTTAGTCTATCAACAGCAAAATGTGTAGCTGAGGGTAAAACACAGTTTGATGTGGTACTGAGTGCTACAGACTCGGCAGGTGATTCTACTTCGGTTAATGTTAGTGTAGCAGACCCTAACGGAGATTCTACGAATAATAACCCTGTTGACCCTGTTGCAAAAGACGAGGGAGGACTACCATCAATTGGCATGTTTGCGACTATCATTTCCATGCTAGGTGCCGCCCTTCTACTTCGAAGAGATTGACCGTCACACTGAAAAGGTGTACTCCGAGGCGAGGGTATGTTCAAAGGTAGAGTAGACAGAGTAAGCCACGAAGGTGGGCTACTCGTTAGTTACTCGGGAGCATGCCCTGCTCTTGGTTCAGTAATGATTGATTCCAGTGAGACATATATCGGTAAGGTAGATGGGGTAATTGGTAATCTAAACGATTCACTAGTCCACATTGCACACTTAGACAGAAATTCAAATGCCACAGAATTAGTTGGCGTAGAGATAACAATCCGGTCTCGAAAACCAAGAGAAAATCGTCAATCAAATGACGACCGCAAGGGCCGGGATGACCGCCATGGGCGCGATGAACGGAGGGGTGGGGATGATCGGAGAGAGAGATATGACCAAAGAGGTAATTCTAATCATCAAAAACAAGATTGGGATTGTCCAAAATGTAGTAATTCTAACTTTTCGTTCAGAACTGAATGTAATCGCTGTGGCGAGGAAAAGGGCGGAGGCGGCTCTAGCCCTCAACGCAATGACCGCAGAGGCGGAGATGAGCGACGTGGCGGTAGAGATGACCGCAGAGGCGGAGACGACCGACGTGGCGGTAGAGATGACCGCAGAGGCGGAGACGACCGAAGAGGTAATTCTAATCAAAATCAAGATTGGGATTGTCCAAAATGTAGTAATTCTAACTTTGCATTCAGGACTGAATGTAATCGCTGTGGTGAGGAAAAGGGCGGAGGAGGTTCTAGCCCTCAACGCAATGACCGCAGAGGCGGAGACGACCGACGTGGCGGTAGAGATGACCGCAGAGGCGGAGACGACCGAAGAGGTAATTCTAATCAAAATCAAGATTGGGATTGTCCAAAATGTAGTAATTCTAACTTTGCATTCAGGACTGAATGTAATCGCTGTGGCGAGGAAAAGGGTGGAAGAGGTTCTAGACCTCAAGGCGATGACCGACGTAGCGGTGGAGATAACCGGGGCCGAGATAACCGACGTGGAGGAGACGACCGCCAAGATAATCGTGGCAATCATTCAGATAATGATTGGGAATGTAAAGAGTGTAACAATTCAAATTTCTCATTCCGAAAGGAATGTAATCGTTGTGGAGAACCGAAAGGTAGAGTGCGTGAACAATCATCTACTAGATGGGAAGGCAATGACCGAAGAGCTGGTGAAAGAAAAGAGCCACCTCAACCAAGGGCTGGAGATTGGGATTGTCCTCAGTGTGGAAAATCAAATTTTGCAAAGCGAAACGACTGCTTCGATTGTGGTCGTTCAAAGCGGGTAGGCGGTCCTAAAGACAAGGGACACCATAGGAAATTGAGGGACCCTCCGCCTCTACAATCTGCCAAATATGGCAGAGATGAGCGGAGGAGCCGCGAATGAGTGCTGAAAGTCATTATCTTGATGCTATTGAAGCAGAAGAAAGTGACGAAATTGAAGATGCCTTAGCACACGCACAATTAGCGGTTGAAGCGGATCCTGCTCATTCTAACGCATGGTGGATGCTCGTTGGACTTCTAGCGCCTGATGGCAAATATCCCGATATTGACCAGGCATCCAAAGCGATGGTTGCTTGTAACAAAGTTATCGAAATCGACCCTTCGAGAGTAGATGCTTGGGTTAAGGGTGGCCGGCTAATGGTTGACCATCTTGGCTTACATGAAGATGCACTACACTGGTGGCAGCGTTGTAGAGACGCAGCCCCTCTAGAATCGGTCCCACTTGTTGAACAGGCTACTATTCTTTCAGATTTAGGAATGTATGCAGAAGCACGTGATCGCTTGAGTACTCTTTTCGAAGAAAATCTTGATATCGCAAATTCACAACTTCAGCGAATTACTCATCTCCACCGGACACTCGAAAAATCTGCAGAACAGGACCCAAAGGTTCACTTCAAACCATGGCTGAAAAACCATGGGGGGTGGACTGCAATTAAAATGCGAGCAACAAAGGCACCTGTTTCAGAAAATATGTTGTTCATGCTTACTACAATTCCATTCTTGATGATGGAAGTCTTCGCATCTAGAGCGTTATTTGGAGAAGGGTGGGGGGCATTTTGTCTAACAAGTGTACTAATTCTTGTAACTGTAATCGTAGGTATGTCATTCACTAGAAAATTGTATCAAAGGGTAAACCGTCCTGGATTTAACCTACTGAGGGCGATTCAGTTTGAGGCTAGTTGTGGTAAAGTGGTTATTACTGAGGATATCCGTGGCTCAAAATTGTATATGTTCCTCTTCTCTCGACATCCCCCTGCATTCCAGCAGCGGTTAGAGAAAATTGTTGAATCAAACAGAAAACTACCAAGAAATTGGAAGATGACTCTGCCTGACTTTGATTCCCACTATGATGGAATGGAATTCATCGAAGATGGTGATGAAGAAAAAGAATTATCTTCATATGAAGAAGAGTAATCAAGTTCCAGCAGTATAATCTGTTGAATAGGTGATTTGCTCTTGCGTTAATTCATCGATAGAAAATCCAAGTGTTTCTAACTTAGTCGTTGCAAGGCCCATGTCTTGTTCTAGTGTGATATCATACACCTTTGATTCCAACTCAGGACCTTCGGCTGCAAGTCGGCAGAGAGACAGGAACTGGTTTGCAAAACTCATATCCATTACTTCTGAGGGGTGCCCTTCTGCAGCAGCCAAGTTAACTAATCTGCCATCTGCTAACAGGTAAATTACGCGCCCATCTTTCAAAGTGTATTCATCATTCTCTGAACGGATAGTACGCATAGATACGGATCTTTCTTTCAATTCGGCAATATTGATTTCACAATCATAATGGCCGGTGTTTGATAGTAGCGCACCATCTTTCATCATGTCTACATGCTTTCCAGTGATGACATCCTTCATGCCGGTAGCAGTACAGAATATGTCGCCCAGTGGAGCGGCATCATCCATTTTCATAACGCGGTATCCATCCATTACAGCACGCAGTCCTGGAAGAGGGTCGATTTCTGTGATGATGACATTTGCCCCCATTCCTCGTGCTCTCATTGCAAGTCCTCTACCACAATGGCCATATCCGGCGATAACGAAAGTCTTGCCAGCAAGCAGTACACTCGTTGCACGAATTATTCCATCAAGAGTTGATTGACCTGTACCGTAAACATTGTCAAAATCCCACTTGGTAATCGCATCATTAACAGCAAGTACTGGATATTTCAAATCTCCAGCAGCAGCCATAGCTCGAAGCCGATGTACCCCGGTTGTTGTTTCTTCAGTTCCGCCAATAACAGTTTCAGCATACTCTGATTTTTCACCATGAACACGTACGATAAGGTCTGCACCATCATCAAGAGTTAATGTTGGTCTGAATTCTAGTGTTTTATCTATACACCAATAAAAATCCTCTACAGATTGACCATGCCAGGCGTGTACTGAGTAGCCTTCTCGAGCAAGCCAAGCCGCCACATCATCTTGGGTTGACAGTGGATTACATCCAGACCAAGAGATTTCTGCACCTGCTGCACTAAGGGTTTCGATGAGAACAGCCGTTTCTTTAGTAACATGGAGACATCCTGCTACTTTCATTCCAGCAAGTGGTTTGTCAATCTCAGCTTGGGCCTTCAACTTTGCCAATACAGGCATCCTTGAACGAGCCCAATCAACACGCAAAGCGCCTTCATCAGCAAGGCTTAGGTTAGCCACTGTGTAAATCTCGCCTCTATCCATGGACAGTGGCGAGTGGGCACCCTTCATAGGTCAACCGGTCACAGGACACTGTCCTCGTCAGGGACAGAGTCCAATCCTCTCAACTAAGCATCTTATTGCTGCTGCTGTTGGAAATGACCTGCATATTGTTGAGCATAGGTCCTAGCTGTTTCTTCAGGATAACCTTGAGCAATCAACTGTTGTACATATTGCTCCATTGGATCCATCTGTGCAACCCCGCCATATCCTGCAGCAGTTGCATCGAAATCGCCACTCATTTGACCATCGGCCATCTCATCTTCTTTTCCGCCACGAAGTACGAAGAATAGTGAAAGTATTACAATCATAACGAGCCCGAAACCGCCACCAACATAAAGCAACAGATCATCTTCTACGTTTCCTTCTTGCTTTTTATCAGCAGGAGGCGTGTCAGGTATTCCGTCACCATCGGTGTCGGTATATTTTCCAGACCAAATACACTCGTTGGTTTCTGCATTCCAAATGAAGTATGCATCAGGTTCAGCATCTAGAACCTCTACTGGAACTTCAAGACCTTGACACTCAGGCAAAGTTATCTCAATCCAGTAGATAATTGGCCAGCGTTTGTCATCGCCTTCGTAAACCTTGAGGTAAATTCTCTGCGACTTGGTTTCGTTATCGAATAAATCTTTGATGTTCAAAGTTAATTCAAAGCCATCACCATCGCCTAGTGCACCTGACTTAACCCACTTGCCTTCTAATCCCAATGTGTGTCGGGCGACCGCTGTTGCATCGAAAGTAGTGTCTAATAATGCTGCTTCAACATATACATCGCCTTGCTCTGCACCGTCTACGATATTACCTGTAAGAGTGATTGTATCACTATCGATTTTTGATCCATTTAGGGATAAATCGATTTGGATGGTAGGTTCAGCATCTCCAAATCCTTCAGGAACTACTGAGAAGTACATTTTGTACTTATCAGAACTCTTTCCAGCTTGGTCATAAACTACCAATTCGATACGAATTAGAGATTCTGTTTGGCCACTAGGGTCTACAGTTTCATTGCTGAAAGTGTAAGCCCAAGCGCCATCACTAACTTCGTTTGTGATGAAATTGTGACCTTCCAACTTGTAATTGTCCTCATAGTATGGTTTATCGAACAATACCCTCCATTCATAGGATTCTATACCGTTACCGGTTAATGCATCAGCATCTGAAGAATTACCTGCATCGAAGTGAATCGTTAGTGAACCTGTAGCATCAAGATGAATACGCTGTAAAGGCCAATCGGTGCCTGAAACCGACTTGACACCACGGTCCTCAATTTGATTAACATAAATCTCTCGCATATCGATTACTGCCTCTGCATCAGGACGGTATTCGTCCGCTCTAGTATCATCGGTCATTACAGTGACATGGATGGAACGTGAGTGTCCTGCAGCATCATGTAAGAAGAGTGTAATCTCCCAAGTAGCCCCTTGTAGACATCCTGTTGCGGATTCCAAGTTAACCTTACAGAAACCGACTGTTGGGTTTGCAGTATCTGTGTGGTCAGAGCCACTTGCCATTGAAGCGCCAGCCCAATCTGTTGGACCACTAATTACCCAATCTGTGGAAAGAACCTCAGTGGAACTTGTTTCGTGACCAAAGGTAATGTCGGAATTACTCTTCATGTAGTGGTAAGCATATCCTCCAGTTGACGGGTCGAAGGCTGGAACTTCACCATTGATTGTTAAATCAAGTCCATTACCTAAAGTTCCAAATCCGTTTGGATAAGGAGACACCTGGTACGATAGCATGTTACCAAGCAGAGGGAAAGTAGTACTGTTCGCTCTTTCAGAAACACTTGCTACATCTACTGTAGTGACAATTAGGCCACCATCAACATAGCTACATATTCCCAAAACAGTGTCTTGGGAATCTGCATCTGATTGTAGGAGACGCTGGAATGAACCTCCTTCCTCTGAATAATCACCACATGCTCGTGGAATTGAAGTTGCTGAAGCACTCTTAGTGTTGATAATCGCTTCAGTTACAGTTCCAAACTGGTCAAACCCTTGGAATGCTGCTAGATCGATTCCATCAAGAATTGGATGGTAAGGGTCTGCAACTTCCATGTTGTTGTATGTAACACGTGTCTCAGGAGTATTACGAGGCTGTATATCCATGTCGAATGGAAGCAAACTCTCTCCTGTTGAAGAAGAATATTCGTAGTAATCTGTTGCACCAGACAAGTGAACTTGTACGGTTCCACCAGATGACATGAAACTCTTGAGGACATTTTGATTGGAAGAACCACCAAGCAATTCGAAGTATCCCTTTCCACCTTCATCACTTGGTTTAGCAGTATTGACATCTTGCCAAGGTAGGATTACCTTGTCATAATGGGTCAACCATCCAAGATCTAGATAATTATCCCAGTCGTTGATATCATACTGAGTGTAGGTCATTCCTAGTAGAACCATATCTTCCTTGATTGCAGAAACTCTGGTGGAGTCACCAGAAAGAATTGCAATATCTATTTGATCCGCAAAGCCTGCATGGAAGTATCTAGTATTTCCAGAAGTACTACCATCTGGCAGGGTTGCATGGAAACTGATGTTGTAGGTGTGTCCATCCATCCAGCCATTCCATGGAGTGTAAGAAACGATAGTTCTCTCATGCGCACCTAGAGTCTGACTTGGGCCTCCTGTAGTGGTGTGAACTTGACTTCCGTCAGCAGTATCAACTACAGTCATGTGGAATGTGTAACTTCCTTGTAGTACACCGTTGGTTGCAGACAAAGACCAATCGTGCATCTTTGCACTGTCCATTGGCAGTAGACAATCCAGTACCACATCATCTAGACAAGACATTTGGTCTGGCTTTCCTAGTGTGATATCTACGCTTTCTACAGAGAAAATTACACGTCCTAAGTTGTTAGAAAGTGAAATCTCTTCAGCACCAAACCATGTAGTTCCTTGAGTTGTGTTATCGAAAATTGATTCGACCTCAATCTTGTAAACTCCGGAAACGAAGTCATGGTTTGATATTGCGATTGTGCGGTTCTCCTCAGCATCTAAATCCATGATTGTGGTGCTGTAAACAGCATCTTGGGTGAAAGTGAATTCCTCCAGAGTGATGTTATCGAAAGCGACACCACGTACCCCATCATTCTGACCATTGTGGCCATCGTCATTTGATTGGAATTCGAAATTAAGATCAACGGTTGACCCCGCTAGGGAGATACATTCGTCAGTCCACAGATTAGAATCCGGTTCTGTTGTATTAACAACATACAGATGGGTTAGGTCAATGCTTCTGCTTTGTACCAAGCCGTCACTGTTGTAGAATACGTTGTATGAACCAGAGCCACCGTTAACGTTACTAGGGTCACCAATGTAATCGATTTCGGTGTTATCTAGGGTTGTCTCGTTAACAGGGTCAATGAATCCATTGCCGTCTTCGTCCACCAGACAGAACCCGTCTTCATTATAATCTATCCACTGGCCATAGATTACGCCATCGTAATCATTTCCGCCCGTAGTCCAATCCACAGTTAGTGCAGCGTAATCATTGACTGAAGATGTTGCACCAGATTGCTGTATCTCGAACCAGGTTTCTGCGAAGTACTCGAAGTTAAGAGCGACATAATCTCCTGACATGTTAGTCAAATCGATTCCAGGTATTGTAAGTGTCTCATTTTCCCAAACGTCACCGAAACTGTTTGCAGTATCACATGGGTGTCCGAACCAATATGCGTGTGAGTCGAAAATCGTCTCAGCACAAGTAGAGTCATCTAGGATTCCTCCGTTAGCATTGTTGTCATCGGTATATCTGAATCCAGAGGAGCCGCCTTCGAATCCTTCTTCACAGACTACCAATGGTGAGCCACAATAGACATCGGCTGGCAAAGCACTGTACACCTTTGCTTCAAGTTCAAATGTCACATTGGTGTTTCCAAGATGCTCTACCTTGACATCTATTGGGAAGTTACCTTCAGCATACAAACCACCCGGATTGAATGATTCAATGCCAACAACCGCTGGGTCAAATATATTGAATGCTGTGATATAACCAACGATTTCATCGTTAGCTGGCTGTTCATCTTGTGCATAATTTAGTACCGCTGAAATACGGTATGTTGTTCCATTGATGAAATCAGCAGAAATCGCAGTAGTGTAATCTTCGTTAGGTGCCAAGTTGTTCATGTTAATGTTCGACTGTTGAGTTTGTACATTGGTAGTAAATGCGGTATTCTGTTTCCAAATACTCACATTGTCAATAGCAAACCCGTCTAGTCCTGACCATCTGGATTCATTTGCTCCTACTGAGCCTTCCCAGCCAGATTTGAATCTGAAACGAATGTCGACAATTTCACCTGTAAAACTAGATAAATCGAATGCTCCCAAATCATCTTCTGTGAAGTTGCCCCAGTAATATTGAGTTCCAGGTATTGCGCCTCCATATCGATAGATTGCAGCGTCTAAGCCTGTGTTTTGTTCGTTCTCAATTCGTCCATTGTCATATCCGCCCCAATAACTTTCACCAGATGCGCATTGACCTGCGAAGTAAGCACTATTTGGACAATTAATTGTAACCCATCCCCTATCTTCTGAGAATATTTCAATCATTGCTGAATCATCCCAAACTTCTGCTAAGACGAAACCGTTTTGATCTTGAGTATACAAATCAGACAAACCTAGTTGCCTGAACATCTCAATACCCATCCATGCTCGGTCCGCACCGGTCAAATCAACATCATTCAGAACTAATCCTTCATCCCAATTAGATTCATATCCAGACCAAGTTACTCCGCTGGAGTTAGTCTTCATTATACCAGACCACATAAAGTCTGTTGGATTGCCTCCATTAGCAGATTCTGACGCTACATTGTTTCCAGTGCCGTGTCCGTTTGAACTGTTTGCTGCTAGTTCTTCGTGCCAGTGACTAGCACCATAGTATGCTTCGGTTGTCCAACTGCAACCTGTGCCACAGCCAGATTTGTCCTCGGGGTTATCCCAATCCATTGCATAAACTGTAACATTGCTAGATGCCGTTTCATCGACTTCTTTGATTTCAACATCCAAAGTAGCCTGGCCATTTAGGATGTCCATGCCCGTATTGGTTACGGTTACTTCCACTTCACGAGTTCCTTCACCAAGTAGGCCGACATATGCATCGGTTGGAGAAATATCAATGCTCGATACCGCCAAATCCTTGTTATCCATTTCGATAACTACGATTCGATCGTATGAACCGTCCCATCCAAAGTTGTCATCATAAGTAAATTGGTCATAAGCACCGTGTCCAACAATCAAATCGGGTGCGCTGTTAGGCCCACCAATAACTTGGCCGATAGCAACAGTGGTCGGTCGCATAGCACCAAAGTACTCTAGAGGGCTCATGTGCCCTCCATTACCATTAGAAAGTGTCACCTGTACACTTGTTGGCAAGTTCAGATAATAGTTGGTGGTAGTATCACCGGTAGATGATGTAGAATTGGATTGCTTGAATTTTGCAGCGTGAACGAAATCGGGCTCTCCGTCACCATTCAACTCCCCAACAGTTACTTCCCAAGAAATGTAAGGTCCAAAATAGACCGTATTAGAAGTGCCGTATGTGTGAGTTGTAGGGTTGATTATTGCATAAGTTACATTTTCTGTGTTTTGATCATTCATTGCAACTACATCGATTATGCCATCATTATCTATGTCTCCAATGTCAAAGCCACCGAATTCAGGGCCGAGAGCGTGAACGTGAAGACCAGTGCCGCCTGTAGTACTCCATGCTACGGTTGCAGGGAAGGTATTTGTTAGACAATTAAATTCGACAACTGTGACGTTGTCAGACTTCCCAGGGTTTGTTGCCGCCCCAGATATGTAGTCGACACCCTCGGAGCGAACTAGCCACAAGTCAATGTCGTCGCAACTTCCGCTGAGAGGATTAGTCTGACTCGGCTCTCCCCAATCGCCTAGTTCCAATTCTCTATAGGCATTTTGAGTGGAGTCTCCAAGGCTAGTAATTTGAGCCTGAGTGGTGGATGTAATTGGCCCACGGTAAGTGACAACACGCTGGTTCTTTAGGTCGGCTAGCAACTCTAGAGTGACGATGTCGTCGTTGCCGTCACCGTCTAAATCAGCTACTGCAAGATCCCACATCCATACAACATCATACTGTTCACCAATAGTGAACGTGTCAAAGTTACATCCATCGTTTTCGATGATTGTTACGTTACCTAACTTATCGACAACGATAGCGCCGCTTGCATCTTGCTTCAGAGGGCGGTTACGTGCATAGATTACGATATCAATCGCATCGTCACCGGTGAATTCACCGACTTCGACTTGCTGAGTGTTTGAGTGGTTTTCGAAGTCAGCATCCTGATTAGGGTTTGCAGAGGTCCAAATATCTGTACGCTTCTGGAAATGACCGTTTTCGTTCCATAGAATTGAAATCTTTGTACTACGGTCATTCGCAGTCACTATATCTAGGTCTCCATCGCAATCGAAATCTCCCAATGCGATATCCACAGGGTCTGTGTCTGTCGTATAGGTTCGTGAGGTCGAAGCTGAAACCAGGTTAGCAGCTGTGGTTGAAAGTAACATTATAAGGACTAGCAAAATCGCTTTTGCCCGCCCATCCATTTTCATAGTCTTCAAAAACATCATCATCACTCATCTTTGCGGAGTTCATCAACCACTTTAATTGCTTTGGGCAGATGTGTTTTCAAAACGAGAGGAAAAGGTCCGCAGTATAACGATTAACCGTAATTACCAATATTGACTGAACTTACAATCCAGACGCTAGCCAAGCGGGCGAGGGGCCCCATCCGGTTGTATCTCCGCCGTGGATTTTGACTATTTTCCCAGTCCTGAAAATCGCTTCTAGGAATAATTCGAGTTCAAGACCTTCCCTATCTCCCAAATAATCACTAGCTGATAAAGCAATGGTTTCAGTTGAAATGGCAGTTACTCCGTGATTCCTCACCACTATCCTGAGCAACTCTTTCAGCCATGATTCGGCCATCGGGTCCACAACCATCGGGCCTTGAGCCGGATGCGGTTCCTCTATCTCTTCAAGTTCCAATCTCAACTCATCGGCAGTAGGGCGTTTTGGCATTTCCAAACCGGCTTCAACCAGTTTTGCTACAATATTTAATTGGCCAATTGTACGTCTAACAACTGGAATTCGAGAAGGATCTGGCTCCGGCCCCATGTCTTTGGGTTTGCCGGAGGGGGTATCTGGGTCGTCACTTGCAAGGCCGGATGCTGCAAGATTCGTATTGTCAATAGCCATCGGCATCATCCAGCCAACCTTGCGTAACCCAAGTTCAGCGACTATACCTCTGACCCAATCCGCCTCGCCTTCGAGCAAGATGTCAACGTCATCGTCATCACTACGGAAACGATAGCGAACATATCCATTCAACTCCCGCATATACCCACCCTACAAGACAGAGGAAATCAACCCACCGGTTCAGACTCTTTCGAACCTACCGTCAGGATGGCGCCACCACCAGACACCTTCAGCGGTCTCATACCACATTCCGTCGTCTCTATCATGGTATCCTCCACCACCGGGTAAGCCTTCCCAAGATTCGATGAACTTAGATGGCTCATCTAATGGAATCTCCGGGATTGGAGTTTCTATTTTCTCCTTGTCGAAAAGATTGATTTCTTCCGTTACAAACTCGGCCTCTTCTTTGCGATTCACGAAAGCAAATATGAGGAGACCTGCGATTAGCAAGGCCACTCCACCCAGGATACCTAATGTGGTTCCGGTGAACATAGAGCCGGCCGTTTCATCGGTCGAAATTTCATCATCACCGGTATCAACTGGTTCTGGTTCTGGTTCAGGTTCTACAACCGCAAAGGTATGGGTTCCCTCTTCGAGAACGAGCCAGTATCCGCCCCTATTTTGGGCCTCTAAGCGCCATTCAAGAAGATATTCCCCCACCACTTTTCCATCCTTCAACATACATGAAAACTCAGCAGTTAATCCAGGGTCAACAATAATCTCATTGCAATTGTAATCGGTTGAAGGACTTGAACTAATTATTCGTATGGTCGCAGGATAATCTCCTGCATTGGTCGACGAACAATTGGATTCACTGCAAAATACAATTATTTCGAGATTCCACCAAGGCGCTGCATCAACGACTTGTGTATAATTTTCACACTCATTAGAACTACAGACTTGTAGAGTAATATTATGCGAAGAGTTGCTCAAATTCGATAGTGGGAGAAGTTCAGAAAGCACCCCATCCTGTATGGGGACAACTAGCCATAATTCCTCGTCAACAATCCAGTTCAGAGTGCCCTCGCCTGACCTAAAGGTTACATCACCAGAGAGCAACATATTCTCTCCATCCAATGCTAAGGACACATTATTGGACCCGATTACTGGGAGTGGAACTGGGATGTCAACCAACTCGATGATGGTTTCAACCTCATTTCCAGAGTTATCTCTCACATGAATTTCGGCGCTATATATTCCAGGGGAAAGCACGCCTTTGTCCTGTATCGTGAAACCTATTCCGTCGCTGGTTTGTTCAATGATTTTCGTTGCGAGAGTCTCACCATTTGGTCCAAAAATTATGGCCCAAGCGCTTACCGTCTCCCCTGCCTCCATTTCCCATTCAACATCGATTCGAACTTCATTAATAGTTTCGGTAGAGATTGCAGAGGTTATTACTGGAGATTCACCATCTCTGAGAGTAAAACTGGCATCGGTTCCATTATGCAATCCATCGGAGTCGGATTCGCCACCATTTGCCTCTTCAGCAAAAACCTCTACATCCCAGATACCAATATCTGCGAAACCGGGCTCCCATACAACGGAATAAGTGTAATCATTCTCACTCCAAATCATCGGTAGAGTTTGAGTTGAAGAAGAAGAATCCAATTCAATTTCAACCAAGAGGTCACTTCTATTACTCGCATCCTTAACCAAGAAAAGAAGTTTATCTGGAGTGCTGAAATTACCATTTTCTGCGAGTTCTCCATCGGTTGTCATTATTGCAAGTTCACTTATCGAAGGCAAAGCCTGAAGGACGGTTATTGAATCCGCATTAATCTGGGTCACTGAATTGCCATGAGCATCTATTAACTCGATGCTAAACCACAAAGTATGGTTTGCAGTTGCATCTAAATCAGTAGTGGAAATACTAGTCCAATATGCTTGGACTTGTGAGTTCCAATTTAGCCAAAGACTCGTAATATTCGCTAATTCTGTTGCTGTAGAAACTGGAGATGTGTGCACCCAAAGTTTTCCTTGTAAATCATCTTCTCCAATATTATCACGTACGATCATCAAGATGCTGTCGCCATTCCTAGCATCGGCATTATCTACACCATTTACTCTGTGAGCTATGGATTGGATTTGAGGTTCGATATCATCAATCCAGGTAATATTCAAGTTGCTGAGGTCCAATGTTTGATTCCACATCTCGCCTTCAGGGTCTCCTTTGATATCAATGGAATATTCATCGAGGCATGATTCTGTAGCATCATACCATGAACCACATTGTGAAATCGCATGAGATTCCATTTCGGAGGCAAATTCGAGGCTGCCTGCAAGAGTATGGTGGAAACTAACATTTGTAATGCTAAATGCTTGTAGATTGGACGTCGACAAACTAAAGTTGAGATTCGTCCACTCAATGCCTTCAGAAGTTGAATTGTAAACTGTTGGCCATTCATTTTGCATCACGCTCATTGGAATAATTAAGTCAATTCCCCCTGCTGCAACATCTGCTGAAGACCACGAAATTGTGTATCCGCTATTGAATGAAGCTGTGACGCTTCCTGTGATGTTATTGTCCGCCAGATCCATCCACATTACAAAATCGGAAATCGCAGTTCCGTTCAATGGAACATCTATCGACAAAGCAACAACAACCGGCGTTACCTTCGGTAAAGGACCGTCTTCCTCGATCTTGCCAAAAGCCAAGTCTGGGTCAAGAGGACCTAGAATGGATTGACCCTCTAGTTCAATACTGAGATTCTCCATGTGTTCGATATTCGTTGAACCTGGAACAATAGCGGTCAGAATTGGAGATGCTCCAGCACTCGACCTCTCGAAATCATAAAGGAAACTGATATTGGAAAATCGTGGTAATTCCTGATGGGAAAGGTTTCCATCTAGCCAACCAGACCAGTCCACTCCATTCATTGTGTAATTGTATTTCATGTCCAATACTGCTCCTGCAGGAACCGTTGCAGTAGTATTCAGCCATGCCCTTTCGATAATTTCGTCCATCCAGTTTCGAATTAAGAAACTGCCATAATCCGAGGTAGTATTACCACTAGAAACAAATCCAGAGAAGGTCGAATAAGTGGTATTTCCAACAGTACTATTTGACCCAACAGTCCCATCCGAGCCAGATCCTAATTTCAGACCATAGTCGCCACCAGACCCTGCTGAAACATCAACTGTACCAGAGTTGGATACTCCGTTTGATGGAGTAGTCATGGTGATGTAGCCGCCTGAACCGCCGCCTCCACCATCACCACCGTGATACAGGAATAAGGATGGGCCAGATGGCCAAACTGCATCTGCTCCGTCTCCACCATCTCCACCTGCGGAACTAACAATTCCATTAGAGCCGATTGAAATGCTATTTGCTTTGAGAATAATTGAGCCGCCTGAACCGCCTCCCGCGGCATTACCGCCGTTTCCACCGTTCGGTGGAGTGGGGCCATTATCGCCAGCGCCTCCTTCACTTGTCACCGAGCCATTAATCGTGATTATGCCTGCAACTATTGTAATTACAGCACCACCATTGCCGCCGGAAGTCGAAGCACCGTTGGGGTGAGAATTACTCCCTCCTGCTGAGCCTGGCTCAGTACCATTTCCGTATGAGGTGCCACCATTGGTTGTGGAACCACCGCCATCGCCTCCTGCGCCAACGTGGCCTGCACCGCCGGCTCCATTTCCAGCCCAACTACTGGTTGCGGATTCTGAACCACCATTGCCAAGATAACTGTTGAAGCGGTCACTTCCATCGATAGTAGTGAAAGAGTCAATTATCACTTCATTTGCATGGATTGTTAGGTTTCCAATAGCTGTAATTGAACCACAACCGACGATTCCGCATGATAATTGTAGCGTGTCGTATGCATGAAATCCTTGTAGATTAGAATTATTGAACAGATGAAGATTTGTAGTTCCTGCTGTGGTGGGACCTGATGACGACTGATTTAGGATGAGTCCATTTGTAGTTGAAGTCAAATTAGTTGCATTTCCAATTACTGAAGAATATGTCGCCATGTCCATTGCCCATGATTCGTCAATTATTTCGGGCGATAATTCCCAATCAAATGAAGCTGAATCCACACGATATCCCGCTTTGTGAGGAATAGCCGTGGATTCATTCAATCCAGGGAATAGCACTACTTCTTTCTGAAATAATTCAAACTCATCAGCAACTATTGGATTAGCCGAGAATACTGGTACAAACGCTGAGAGTAACAAGATGCTTGTGATAAATATCGTATGGGTTTTCATGAGAACTCCTCTTTGATAATGGCATATTTACTGTTTGATATTAATCGATCATTGTGCAAGTTTACGGAGAACGGTATGGAGGATTCCCCCATTGCGATAATACTCTACATCAACCGGTGTGTCAAGTCTAACATCAACAGTGAAATTCACGCTACTGCCATCCGATTTATGAGCAGTAACCGTAAGTTCTTGCAGCGCTTTTACATCATCTGTAACCGGTATGTCAAACGACTCGGTTCCATCAAGTCCTAGTGATTCGGAATCTTCCCCTTCCTTGAAGGTCAAAGGTA
>Ga0209709_10000713_pt1 | contig 31310 bp, 30 predicted proteins | sample ArcticOcean_MG_C_2_FD_187435 | JGI IMG/M metagenome (GOLD analysis project Ga0209709, IMG submission 187435) | Marine microbial communities from western Arctic Ocean - ArcticOcean_MG_CB4_136 (SPAdes) (version 2) | ecosystem: Environmental > Aquatic > Marine > Oceanic | place: Arctic Ocean... | reverse complement strand
AGCCATGTATTTTTATAGTTAATTTGTTTTTTTTTTTTGTCATGGATTATTTCTTCAGAATATATTGTCCAAGGTGGACAATCATCAGTTTGTTTACAAGAAGTAAAAACACCTTTTTTTATTATGGTTTTTCTATTTCCAAAATAGATTGATTTCCCCACAAGTCTGGGTTCACTATCTGGGTTTTCAAATCCTTTAGAGGTTAAATTTAGAACTATGTCTTTTCCTATTAATAGTTTTTCTTTTAATTTGACCATTCCATCTTCTAAAAAATAATCGTTACTCTCACTGTCAAATAATTGAATTTTTTTTCCTCTTAAAACTTCCTTTTCTAAAAAATATGTGAACTGCTCTAATTCAATCTTATTTTTAAAATTATCTGTTACTAGTGTCAATGAATTCGATGAAATTTCTTCTTCCACGTATTTATAGTTTAAATTTTTTGTTTTGATAAAATATTTGTTATTAATATTAATATTAGTCAAACCATAGGAGGTTATATTTTTTTCAACTTCTTTATAATGAATAACTTCAGAGCGCAATGTAGTATTGTTTTTCTTATTAAATACTTTTGCCTTTCCAGAAGCAATCAACAAACCTTTTTCTTTGTTATATTTAAATTGATCAGCATAAATTTCAATTCCATCCTCTGTTTTAGCTGCTGCCTCACCAATACCAATTATAATATTCCCCCCTTCTAGAGTTTGAATTTCTGTTGCCTCAAGTAGAACTTGATCGGCACTAACTATTTTAAAATATGTAAAAAATAATATTAAAATTAAATATAAAAAAAATTTATTTTTCATTTATTCTCACAAGCCCTACTGAAGAAATTATAGTTAGAATTAACACTGGAAACCAAACTGAAAGTATCAGAGGTATTCTGTTATTTGAACCTAATAGTGCAGAAAAGTGACTAATATAATAAATTATAACAGATAGAAAAATTCCAATAAATATATGAAGCATAATATTTTTTTGATACTTTATATTCATCATTAAAATACCTGAAATTAAAGTCATTATGGTTAACAGAAAAGGAAAACTATATATTTTGTGTATCTGTATATCAATATCATTTGTAGAATATCCAATTAACTTATAATCTTTTTTTAACTTTATTAATTCAAAAAAAGTTAAGGATGATAAATTAGAAAAAAGACTGTTAATTTTATCTAAATCAAAATTTGAAAAAAAAGTAGTTTTCCTTAATCTTTCTGTATTATTATCTTTATCTGAAATAGTTGCATTATATAGAATCCAATCTTTATCAACTATATTAATTTTTTCTGCAATTGAGTTTTTTTGGACTTGGAACCTATTATTGAATTCAGTTATTGATGCGTTTAGTAGAAATTCACCCATAATTTTATCAGCATTAACAATAGTTATTTTATCACCCATAATATCTCTAATCCATAGACCATTTTCAGTGATTACTGCTAAATACTTATTATCGTTGGAGTAGTTATTTTTTATTAATAGATATTGGTTTTTTAAAATAGAGGAAAAGGCTATAAAAAAAATAACTATAATTATTCCCAAAAAAAATGAAATAAATGATAAAAATTTTAATATATCTAAATTGCTTAACCCAAAACCCTTGAGTGTAAACAATTCTTTACTTTCGATTATTTCAATAAAAAAAAATTGAGTAGAGATTAGAAATATAAAAGGAAAAACTTCATAAAGTAATGCAGGTGTATTAAGAAATGTTAATAAGATAGGTAAGTAAAAATTATTATCAGAATTTTTTAGAAAAGTAATTTCTTCAATTAAATTCATTATAAAAACTAGAGCAAAAAAAATAGAAGATATTATAATCACCTTTTTAAAAAACATTCTGAAAAGGTATAATTTATGAATTTTCATTTAAGATTTATTTTGTGAATTATGAATTAGATAAATATATATAGGTATAAATATAAATATAGGAGTTCCAATATATAAAAGAGTACTCTGATCGTTCAACGAAGAGTATTTTAGCGATATCTCAGATAAAATTACTATAAAAACTCCTATTATAAATATAAAGCTATTAATTAAAAAATATTTTTTATTATCTTTAGATCTCAGAATAACTAGTGATGAAATAAGTCCTATTAAAATTATGTAGATAGGAGAGTAAAACCTTTTAAACAACTCTTCTTTAATTATATTTTTTGATTCAAAATTACAACCCAGATATAAGACATTAATTTTTTGTAAAACAAGGTTTTTTTTAAGTTCATAATTAATTTTGTTAAAACACTTTAATAATTTTTTTGAACTATTTTCTTGTATTTTAGGGTGAGAAATAGTGTTAGATGAATATTTAGATAAATCAAATTGAAATTCTGAAAAATTAATTATTTTTTGACTTTTATTAGAATGGTTAATAATTTTTCCGTTGTATAATGATAAGCTTTTATTTAAACCGTTATTTAATATTTTTCCGTCTTCTGCTACAATAATTTGAAATTCGTTGTTACTGATTCTATCTTTAAGCATAATTTTTTTTAACATATCTCCATTTTTTTCTTCAACAAAAATTGTTAGATTAGAAACAGCATCAATAAATTTTTTTTCTTTAATTATACTGGTAAACAAATCAACATTTGAATTTCTAAAAAAAGATCTAGCTTTGTCTAGGCTATAGGGAACAAAAAAAGATGTAAGAGATAATTGTAAAAAAAAATATAATACAGATATTTTTAATATTGTATTTGTAAATTTTATTTTGTTTATGCCAAGTAACCAAAAAATAATTAATTCATTATTTATCTCATATTTAACAAATATGTTGATTAAAGATATTAGAAAAACAAAAGGTAAAATTTTACTTATTATTTTTGGTAAATTAAAAATTGTATATAAAAAATATATTTTAAAGCTGTGACCATCTTCAGCAATAATATCTAGGAAATTAACAGCCTGTACAACCCATATAACTGCCGCTGTACTTAGGATTGCAATAAAAAAAAATATATTTATATCAGATATTAGTTTTTTAAAAATTAATTTTTTCATTGAAATATGATAATTTTTTACCTATATAACACTCATCTCAGGCTGTGTGTATTTAAAATTTATGACTATTAAAATTAATTATTCAAATAAGGTAAATGGTAAATCTTCAACTAATCTTGTCTTATTTACTGAAGAAAATTTCAATATTAATGGTTTAAAAAAACACCTTTCCAATGTGGAATTTTCCTACATAAATGACTTATTAAAGAATAGTGATTTAAAAAAGAATTTACTTTTTTTTGAAGTTAATTCTAAGAAAACAATATTTTTGGTATCTATTAAAAAAAATTTAGAAACTTCAGACATAGAAAGCCTAGGTGCAGAATTTCATAGTTATATAAATTATGACAAAGGAAGTGTGTATTTTATAAATTCAGACAGCATAAGTGATAAATTTGAAAATTTTCTAGGTTATTTTTTGCATGGGTTAAAACTTAAATCTTATGAATTTAATATCTATAAGTCAAAAAAAGATAAAAAAATCATTTTAATAAATGTTATTGGAATTAAAAACAAAGAAACAGCCAAGAAAGAATTAAGATTTAAGGCTATAGAGGAAGGAACCTTTTTTGCAAGAGATCTTGTTTCTGAACCGCCCAATGTTCTTAATCCAAAAGAGTACGCAAATAGACTTATAAAATTACAAAAATTAGGAATTAAAGTTACAGTTTATAATGAGTCCCAGATGAAAAGGTTGGGAATGCACTCCTTGTTGGGAGTTGGTAGAGGTAGCATAAATGAGTCGTTTCTTGTGACACTTGAGTGGAATGGAAATAAAAAAGATAAAAAAGCACCTTTATCTTTTGTAGGTAAAGGTGTTTGTTTTGACACGGGTGGTATTTCTTTAAAGCCAGCTAAATTTATGGAAGAAATGAAATATGATATGGCTGGTTCAGCCGTTGTTGCAGGGCTAATACAAACATTAGCTATTAGGAAAGCAAAAGTTAACGCTGTTGGTGTGCTTGGTTTAGTTGAAAATATGCCAGGTGGTAACGCTCAAAGACCAGGAGATATAGTCAAAGCTTATAATGGTAAAACTATTGAGGTATTAAATACAGATGCTGAAGGTAGGTTGGTATTAGCAGACGCATTAAGTTTCACAGAAGCAAAATTTAAACCAAGATTTATGATTGATCTTGCAACTTTGACTGGTGCAATAATAATGGCACTAGGAGAAGAGTACGCTGGTTTATTTTCTAATAATGACGAGTTATCAAATAAAATATTTAAAGTAGGAGAAAAAGTAAAAGAAAAAGTTTGGAGACTTCCGTTACACAATAATTATGACAAGTTGATAAATTCAACAATAGCAGACATGCAAAATATAAATTATTCAGGTGGAGCTGGATCAATTACTGCTGCACAATTTTTACAAAGATTTGTAACAAGCAAAACACCATGGGCACATTTAGATATAGCAGGAATGGCTTTTTCTAAAAAAGCTGCAAATTTAAACCCAGGTGGAGCCACAGGCTTTGGAGTGAGGTTATTAAATCAACTAATAGAGGAACATTATGAGTAATTTAGAACAAACGTTATCAATTATTAAACCAGATGCAGTTGAAAGAAACTTAGACAGTGAAATAAAAGAAATGTTTAAAAATAAAGGATTTAATATTGTAAAAGATAAAAAAATCCAAATAGCAAAATCTGAAGCAGAGCAATTTTACAAGATTCATGAAACAAAACCTTTTTATAATGATTTATGTGCTTATTTGGCGTCAGGTCCAATTGTCGTAATGGTACTTGAAAAAGAAAATGCGGTACTGGGAAACAGAGAATTAATGGGAGCAACTAAACCCGAGGACGCTGCAGAGGGAACCATAAGAAAAAAGTATGGAATTTCTATTGATAAAAATTCTGTTCATGGCTCTGATAGTGTCGAAAATGCTAAAATAGAAATTGATTTTTTTTTTAAAGATTAGTTAAAAATTTTCATAATGGCAGAAGGATATAACTTGTGTTCTTGCTTAAGAACTTTTTTTGCTAAAGAGACCACATTATCTTTAGCTCCTATCTTAATTTTTTTTTGAATTATTATTCTGCCAGAGTCGAGTTTTTCAGTCACATAATGAACAGTGCAACCTGTAAATTTATCTTTATTTAAGATAGCTCTACGATGTGTGTTTAGACCTTTATATTTTGGAAGAAGAGAAGGGTGGATATTAATTATTTTCCCATTAAATTTTTTTATAAAGTTTTTGGATAAAATCTTCATAAAACCAGCTAAACAAATAAAATCTATTTTTTCTTTTTTTAATAAAGTTAAAATATTTTTTTCAGTATCTTTAACATTTTTGAAATTAAATATTTTTTTTTTAATGTTAATTTGATCTGCGTATTTCAAGCCTTTTGCTTTATGAGTATTAGAAATTACTAAATTAATTGAAATAGGTGTTTTTTTTTTTTTAGAAAATTTAATCAAATTTTTAAAATTACTACCTGAACCTGAAATAAAAACAGCAGTTTTTAACTTGTTAAGACCAGTCAATTTTTCCATTAAGTTTAACTTTGTTTTTCCCTGAAATTATTTTTCCAATAACATATGGTTTGAATTCTTTAGTAAAAAATTTTGTAACTTTATTCAAATACTTAGGGTTCACTATTATACAAAAACCAACACCACAATTAAATGTTTTTAACATTTCAGTGTCATCTATATTTCTTTGTTTCAACCACTTAAAAATTTTTTTAGTTTTAACTTTATTTAAATCAATATCTGCAACCATACCATCTGGAATCACTCTTTTAATATTATCAGAAAGTCCACCACCAGTGATGTTTGCACAACCATTTATAAGGTTCTTGTTGATTAGACCTAAAATTTCTTCTACATAAATTTTTGTAGGTCGAAGTAGTTCTTTTTGTAAAAAATGATTATTCTTCAAATTAATTTTCTCTTTTTTAAGAACGTACCTTACTAGAGAGTATCCATTAGAATGAACGCCACTAGAAGGTATTGCTAAAACCAAATCATTCTTTTTAATATTTTTTTTATCTAAAATTTTTTTTTTATCAACCAGACCGACAGCAAAACCGGCTATATCAAACTTTCCTTTTTCATAAGTTCCTGGCATTTCTGCAGTTTCTCCACCAACTAATTCACAGTTAGAAATCTTACAGCCTTTTACTATTCCTTTAATGATTGGTTTTAATTTTTTAAAATCAATTTTATTAATTGATATATAGTCTAGGAATAATAATGGCTTTGCCCCTTGAACAATTAGATCATTCACGCTCATTGCAACTAAATCAATTCCAATAGTGTTATATTTGTTAAGAGTATTTGCTATTTCTACTTTTGTTCCAACACCATCAGTACAAGCAACAATTTTTGGGTTTTTAAAATTGCCTGGAATATCTGTGATGGAGCCAAAACCACCAATATTACCAGACTTCTTTTTGCCTTTATTGTTTGATGAAATTGCAGATATAAACTTAACAAAATTATCAGCAGCATTTATGCTTACACCACTTTTTTCATAGGTAAATTTTTCTTTTTTCATTAGTATAAAATATGCAAATTATAAATAAATTAGTAAGATTACAAAAAGTATATATATTTTTTATTTCATTCGTTCTATTTATAATAATTTTTTCCACAACTTTTTTAAGTGCAAATAGCTTTAAGGTATCAAACATTGAAATTTCATCTCCATTTGAGCTTAATTTTGAAAAAAATACTGTAATAGATGAAGGGTTTCAAATTTCTTTTTTAAATTTACTTTCTATGATTACAACCTCAGGTGATAAAAATAAAATAAAAAATATTTCAACAAAAGAACTCAAGGGCATGATTGATTCTTTCACAATCAGTAATGAGAGATTTGTTAACAATGAGTATTTTGCAAAACTTGAAACCACCTTTAATAAAAAAAAGATTATAAAATTTTTAGAAAGAAAAAATATATTTCCATCAATACCCATTAGAAATAAAGTTTTATTGGTACCAATATTGGTGGATAATGAATTAGATAATATTTATTTATTTAATGATAATATCTTTTATCAAAAATGGAATGATGGGAAAAAAAATTATCAATTATTAGATTATTTATTACCAAGTGAAGACCTTGAGGATTTAAATAAAATTCAAGAAATGTCCAGCTCTATTGAAAGCTATGACTTTATAAATCTGATAGAAAGATATGATTTAAAAGATTATATTATTTCAATAATATATAAGAATAAAGATGAAGTTAAAGTACTCTCAAAGATTAATTTTAACAACTCTTTTAAAGTAAATAATCAAAAATATTCAAATATCGATTTAAATAAAGAAAAAGATTTTGAAAAGGTTTTGGAAAATTTAAAAATTATCTATGAAGATTCTTGGAAAAAAAATAATGAAATTAATACGTCAATAAAGCTACCTCTAACTGTTTCAATAAACTCTAAAGAATATAAAAAAATTATGGAATTAGAAGAAACTTTTGATAACATTGATTTGATATCAGATTTTTATATCTTAAAATTTGATAATGAAAATACTGAATACAAAATAATTTATAATGGTTCTCCTAAAACTTTCTTTATTGATATGAGTAAAAAAAATTTCCACATGATAATGGAAGATAATGTTTGGAAAATTAAATGAAAAGCTTAAATCAATTATTATTAGATTTTGATTATGAACAAAATTTTAAAGACGATGATTTTTATGTTGGGAAAAGTAATTACTATACATTTGAACTAATAAATAAATGGCCAAAGTGGGAAAAGAATTTTTTAAATATTAGTGGAGAAAAATTTTCTGGAAAGACACATATATCTAATATTTTTTTAAAAAAATTTAATGGACTTAGAATAGAGTCAAATTTATTAAATAATGAAATTTTAAAAGAAATCAAGCCTTACCAAAATATTATTTTAGAAGATTTAAGCTTAGATATTAACGAGAAACTTATTTACACACTCTTTAATATAATAGATCAAGACAATAAATTTTTAATAATTACCTCTATTAAACCAATAGCTGAAATTAATTTTCTGTTAGCAGATCTTAGGTCAAGAACCAAAAATTGCCTTTTAGCAAAAATTGAAAACCCAGATGATGAATTGATGTTTGCTTTGATATTAAAAAATTTATCTGACAGACAGATTAGTTTGGACAAAAAATTGATAGATTTCATTATTAAAAGAATTGAGAGATCGTATGGCAAAATATTTGAATTCATATATAAAATTGACAAGATTAGTTTAAAAAAAAAAAAATCAATTGATTTTAAGATTATTAAAGAGGCATTAGAAGAATAAGTGAATAAGTATAGAACCCATAAATGCAACGAATTAACCCAAGAAAACAGTGGACAAGAAATTATATTGTCTGGTTGGATTAATAAAAAAAGAGATCATGGAAATCTCCTATTTATTGATTTAAGAGATAACTATGGAATGACTCAATGCATTATTGATAAAAGCAATGAGAGTTTTAAATTATTAGAAAAAATTCAGTTAGAAAGTGTAATTAAGATAAAAGGAAAAGTTGTTAAGAGAAGTAAGGATACTTTTAATGCTGACTTGCAAACAGGTGAGATAGAAGTTGATATTGATAAATTTGAAGTACTAGGCACATGTAAAGAACTTCCAATGCCTGTATTTAGTGACCAAGAGTATGCTGAAGAAATTAGACTTAAGTATAGATTTTTAGATTTAAGAAGAAAAAAAATTCATGATAACATTATATTAAGATCTAAGGTTATTTCATTTATCAGAAATGAAATGTTTAAATTGGAATTTTTAGAGTTTCAAACACCAATACTCACATCCTCAAGCCCAGAGGGAGCTAGAGATTTTTTGGTACCTAGCAGATTAAATCCTGGAAAATTTTATGCATTACCGCAAGCACCTCAACAATTTAAACAATTAATAATGGTATCAGGGTTTGACAAATACTTTCAAATTGCACCATGTTTTAGAGATGAAGATGCTAGGGCAGACAGAAGTCCTGGAGAATTCTACCAACTTGATTTAGAAATGTCATTTGTAGAACAAGAAGATATTTTTCAGGTTGTTGAAAAATTAATTGTCAATGTTTTTAAAAATTTTTCTTCAAAAAAACTAATGTATGAAAAATTTCCAAGGATATCCTATGATGAATCTATGCTTAAGTATGGATCAGATAAACCTGACTTAAGGAATCCATTAATAATTTCAGATTTATCAGATATATTCACACGTGATGACGTTACTTTTGAAATATTTAAAAAACTTGTAAAATCTGGTTCCAAAGTAAGATGTATAGTAACCAAGAATACAAAAGAAAAACCTAGAAGTTTTTTTGATGGTATTGATAAATGGGCTAAAGAGCAGGGTGCATCTGGTCTTGCTTATTTTACAATTGAAAAAAATGAAAATATTTCAGCCAAGGGACCTGTGGGTAAATTTTTCTCAAAAGAAGCGCTAGAAAAAATCATGAAAATTACAGGAGCTGAAGTGGGTGATAGTATATTTTTTGCTTGTGGAAAAATAAATGATGTTGAAAAAATTACTTCTCAAGCTAGAGATAAAATTGCCAAAGATCTAGATTTAATTGATGAAAATATTTTTGCATTCTGTTGGATTGTTGATTATCCAATGTTTGAAAAAAATGAAGTGACTAATAAAATTGAATTTAGTCACAACCCTTTTTCTATGCCCCAAGGTGATATAAAAGATATTGATTTTGATAATCCTCTCAATATTAAAGCTTATCAATATGATATTGTTTGTAATGGAGTAGAATTATCTTCTGGTGCAATTAGAAATCATGTGCCTGAACTAATGTATAAACTATTCTCAATTGCTGGTTATCAAAAAGAACAAGTTGATAAGAAATTTAGTGGTATGATTAATGCTCTTAGTTATGGAGCACCTCCTCATGGGGGCATAGCACCTGGAATAGATAGAATTGTAATGCTTTTAGCTAATGAGAAAAATATTAGAGAGGTTACAATGTTTCCAATGAATCAAAATGCACAAGATCTTATGATGAATGCCCCTTCAGAAGTTAATGAAGAGCAGCTTAAAGAACTTGGATTAGTTTTAAAACTTAAAAAATAATACTACTTTTTACCCTTTAAGCTTATTTTAACATCAGATAAATCAACAAGATTTTTTTTATAATTATTTCTAACAAAGCCTTTGCTAGTAACATCCTTTATGATCTTAAGTAATTGATTTTGATCTTCAGTATTTTCTTCTTCAAGGGTAGATCTATCCGATCCAGCAATAGAAGGTGTATGAGCCAGGTCCTCTCTATTTTGATAAGAGATAGCCAATTCCCTAAATATATAATCTAATATTGAAGACGCACTCATTATTCTGTCATTACCATGAACTTTTCCAGATGGTTCAAATTTAGTATCAACGTAAGCACTAATAAACTCATCTAATGGAACACCATATTGAAGACCAAGAGATATTGCTATTGCAAAATTATTCATTAAAGCTTTAACTAGTTCACCTTCTTTACTTGTGTCGATAAAAATTTCACCTATCTTTCCATCCTCATATTCACCAGTATGTAAATAAACTTTATGATCTCCAATCGTTGCTTTTTGAATGTAGCCTTTTCTTCTATCTGGCATGCTAAATCTTTTACCAACACTATCATTTATTTTTTTAACAAATGTAGTATTATTTTCTTTTGAAACAATTTTGGGCTGGCTTTGTTCAGATATAACATCTAATTTTTTAGATTCAATTACCTTATTATTAGGATCTAAGCTTTTCGTTTTTCTGGTATCAAGCTTGACATCTAAAACCTCAAATTTTCCATCATCACGCTTTTCAAGGTTTGATAACTCTGCTTCATTAATATCATCTAGATAATGATTAACTTTAAAGCTACAAGTGTAATAAGTTTCTACTAAATATTTTGCCATTTTCCCTTTAATTAATTTTTATTATGAATCTTAAGATAATTAATTTATATACAAATCGTTGGTTTAGTCTATTTTAAATTATACAATTTAGAATTGAAGATTTAATAAAATTATATGTTGACATTTTTCAAAAAGATTTTCATTTGGTGGAATCAGGAAACTCTTGGAACTAAATTAAAAACTTTTTTCTCTGGAAAACTTATTGGAATCGATTTACTTGGAAACAAGTATTATGAGAGTAAAGCTGGTAAGAGATGGATTATTTACAGTGATGAGATAGATGCTTCAAAAATACCAATTGAATGGTACTCGTGGATTCATTTTACTAATAACAAGATTCAAAATAAGCATAATTTAGAAAAATATGATTGGCAAAAACCTCGCCAATCCAATCAAACAGGAACTATAAATGCTTATCATCCAAATAGAAACAATGAACAAATCAAAAAAAAATATACTAGTTGGAAAAGTTAACTATTTAATAAGTTTAATTTATTTTTTTGTAGTAATCTCTATTTCTCCAGTTTTTGCTCTAGAAAGTGGTGAAGGATTATTTATGGAGATAAAAATTTTAGATAAAGTTAGTTCTAAAAGCAATCTTTTAAAATTAAAAGTTGGTGAAGAAAAAAAATTCAAAAACTTATTGATTAAAAGTTTAAAATGTAAAAATTCAGAGTTTGATGATAATCCAGAAATTACTGCTTATATCCAGGTTCAAGATTTAACCAACAAGGGCAATGACGAAGTTTTTATATTTAATGGGTGGACCTTTTCTTCTAGTCCTACAATAAACCCTTTTGATCATCCGGTTTATAATATTTGGCTTATCAAATGTTATTAGATTACTTTTTCATTATCTAACCAGCCAACATTAAAATTTGAATCAAGGAACTTTTTGTGGTTAAGAAGGATTTTATGGAGAGGTATGGTAGTTGTGATACCCTCAATTACAAATTCATCTAAAGATCTATTCATTCTTTGTATGGCTTCAATTCTATTTCTGCCTTGTACAATTACCTTACAAATTAAACTATCATAATATGGAGTAACTTTATAACCTTGAAAAATTGCACCATCAACTCTTGTTCTAAAACCAGATGGTTGATGACACATCCCTATAGTTCCTGGAGATGGTTGGAAATTTTTACTCGCATCTTCTGCATTAATTCTACACTCAATAGCATGACCTCTTGGGTTAATATCACTTTGTTTGAGGGCTGTTTCACCAGTATAAGCTATCCATATTTGTTCTTTGATTATATCAATTCCTGTTACCATTTCTGTAACTGGATGTTCAACTTGGACTCTTGTGTTCATTTCTAAGAAATAAAATTTTCCATCTTCATAAATAAACTCAACTGTTCCAGCACCCTCATAACCAATTTTGCTGACCATATTTACAGTTCTTTCAAAAAGATCTTTTCTGATTTCATCAGTTAAAACTGGGCTAGGGGTTTCCTCTATTAATTTTTGATGTCTTCTTTGTACAGAGCAGTCTCTTTCATGTAAATGAATAGTTCTGTTTTTCCCAGATAATACCTGAACCTCTATATGTCTTGGATTTTGAAAAAATTTTTCAATATAAACTTCGTCATTACCAAAGTATTTTTGGGCTTCAGATTTAGCCATTGAAAATAATGTTTCAAATTCTTCTTCTTTATGAACAATTTTCATTCCTTTTCCACCACCACCACCAGATGCTTTGATTAAAACTGGAAACCCAATTTTTTTACAAAGTTCTTTAGCAGCCTTTACGTCTGTTACACCACCTTCAGAACCTTCAATAACTGGTAAGCCATGTTCTTTAGCAATTTTCTTTGCTTGAATTTTATCTCCCATCATTGCTATAAGCTTAGATGAGGCACCAATAAATTTAATATTATTTTCCTCTAAAACTTTAGCAAAATTTGCATTTTCAGATAAAAAACCATACCCAGGGTGAACAGCTTCTGCTTTTGTAAGTTCAATTGCAGACATTAATGCTGGGACATTTAAATAACTATTTGCTGGTTGATGAGAACCAATGCACACACTTTCATCAGCAAGTCTAACATGCATACTATCTCTATCTACATCTGAGTGAACAGCAACAGTTGCTATTCCCCATTCTTTACATGCACGAATAACTCTAACCGCAATTTCTCCACGGTTTGCAATTAGAATTTTTTTAAACATTATTCAACTATGATAATAGTTTGGCCATACTCAACAGGTTGGCCATCTTCTACACAAATTTCTTTAATAACTCCATCAGCAGTAGATGGAATATGATTCATAGTTTTCATAGCTTCAACTATCATAACCGTTTCACCTTTTTTAATTTTTTTACCAACCTCTGCAAATTTCTTTGCACCAGGTTCCGCTGCAAGATAAGCGGTACCTATAATAGGAGATTTAACTTCAGTTCCATGAATTATTTTTTCCATCGCTTCAGCTGCCATTCTTTCTGAAGAAGGAGGATTTGGTATGTTTGTAGATTGGGTAGAGATTGTTGAAGTCAATTTTGAAACTTTTATCTTAGTGTCTTTATCAGTGTACTCAATTTCAGTTAAGTTAAATTCATTTAAGTAGTCTGTTAGTTCTTTAATAATTTTTTTATCTATTTTCATTTTTTTAATATGTTTTGCATTGAGATTATGGCTAAAATATAACCATTGTCACCTAACCCAAAAATACCACCAGTAGCAACGTCACTAATTAACGATTTTTGTCTAAATTCTTCTCTTTTGTATATATTTGAGATGTGAAGTTCAATAATTGGTTTTTTGTAAATATCTAAAGCATCTCTAATAGCAACTGAAGTATGCGTAAAACCTGCAGCATTAATAATAATACCGTCATATTTATCTTTTGCTTCCTGTACAGTTGTAACTATTTCACCCTCTATATTTGATTGATAAAATTCTAGATTAAGATTTAATTCAATTGCTTTATTTAAACATTTCTTTTTAAGATGATCAAAAGTTATTGATCCATATTGTGATTGTTCTCTTTCACCCAATAGATTAAGGTTAGGACCATTAATAATTATAATATTATTGTTCATTTAAAACTTATATAGCATGAAGAAAATAAAAAAAATAAAAATTAAAATAAATGGCAAATTTTCAATAATAAATGAAAATTTAACCTTATCAATTTTTCTTAAACAACTAAAAATTCCTCTTAAAAAAGTAGCAATTGAATTAAATCAAGAAATAATAGATAAAAATAAGATAAATATAATCAAATTAAAAAAAAATGATAAAATAGAGATAGTTCACTTTATTGGGGGTGGTTAAATTGACAAAAGATAAATTAAAAGTAGCTAATAAGAAATTTAATTCCAGACTGATAGTGGGAACTGGAAAGTATAAAACCATGTCTGAATGTGCAAAGGCTATAAAATTATCTGGTGCTGAAATAGTTACAGTTGCAGTTAGAAGGGTAAATATTTCTGATAAAAAAAAACCACTGTTAATGGATTATATAGACCCAAAAAAAATCACCTATCTACCCAACACTGCAGGCTGTTTTACTTCAGAAGAAGCTCTTAGAACATTAAGATTAGCAAGAGAAATTGGTGGATGGAAATTAGTAAAACTTGAGGTACTAGGTGATAAAAAAAATCTATTTCCAGACATGATAGAAACTTTAAAGTCTACTGAAGTTTTGACCAAAGAAGGCTTTAAAGTAATGGTGTATTGTAGTGACGATCCACTGATGGCAAAAAGATTAGAAAATGTTGGTGCTTGTGCGATTATGCCTTTAGCAGCACCTATAGGCTCAGGACTTGGTATACAAAATATTACAAATATCAAAATTATAAGAAGTCAAACAAGACTACCTTTAATAATTGATGCTGGCCTTGGGCAAGCTTCAGACGCAACTATAGCAATGGAATTGGGTTGTGATGGCGTCTTGGTAAACACAGCAATAGCAAAAGCTAAAAAACCTTTTTCAATGTCTTTAGCGTTTAAAAATGCTGTAATTGCAGGTAGACAATCCTTTTTAGCAGGACGTATAGAAAAGTCTTTATATGGAAATGCATCCTCACCAACGGCAGGAATTATTTAAGCAACAACTGGTTTTTTAAAAAATTTTTTTTTAAAAAAAGTCTTCTTTTTGAAGGGTTTTTTTTTATTTTGGTTATCAAAAGATTTAAATTCTTTTTTTTGCTCCTCTAAGTTTTTTAATTTTTCAATATATTCAACAGTTTCTATTGTTTTTTTAGTTTTATTTCGTAAATCAATTATATATTCAGGAATGATTAGAGAGTTATCTGCAATAATATCAATTTTAATTTTATTTTTATCTTCAAAATATTTTAAATCTTCAAGAAAATTTTCTTTCATGAAATTTGATATTTTTTCACAAATTTTAAGCTCAACAAACTTAGCTTTAGTTAAAACAGCCTTAACCTCTACCAATTTTAACACTTTCATTGCAAAAGATTCATCTGTAAGTGTTACCTTCCACTTTACAGCACTTTCACGAAGCCTTTGTCTAGACATCTCCAATAACCCAAAATTACTAATTCTTCCTATTTGAATTCTTGCTCTATCAGTTCTGCATTTTTCTTTAAGTTTTCTTTCAACCAATCTTCTATTTCCAAAGCTCAGCATATCAATAAAATCAATAACTATTAAACCAGATAAATCTCTGATTTTTATTTGTTTTGATATTTCTTCTGCTGCTTCAAGGTTAGTGTCTAAAGCTGTGCTCTCCACATTTTTTTGCTTTATTGAACTTCCAGAATTTATATCAATAGAAACTAATGCTTCAGTTGGGTTAATAACTAAATATCCACCAGATTTTAATTTAATTTCTGAATCATAGATTTGATTTAATTTTTCCTCAATATTTTCTTTAAAAAATAAAGGAACTTTTTCTCTATATTTTTTTATTTTTTTAACATGAGACGGCATCATCATTTTCATGAAGCTTTGTGCTTTTTTATAACCATCATTTCCTTCGATTACTATGCTGTTTGTATCCTCATCATACATATCTCTCAAAGTTCTTTTTATAATATCACTTTCTTGATGAATTAATGATGGCGCTATGGAATTTAAAGCAGTTTCTTTAATTTCATTCCAGGTTTTTATTAAAGTTTGAAGATCATGGTCGATATCGTTCTTTGTTTTGTTTGATCCAGCAGTTCTAACTATAAGCCCCATTTCATTCGGTATAACTATGTCATTTAAAATTGTTCTTATTTTTTTTCTCTCACCAGGATTAAAAATTTTACGAGATATCCCCCCACCTTTTGGCGTGTTAGGCATTAAAACTATATATTTACCAGCAATGGAAATAAAAGTACTTAGTGCAGCTCCTTTTTGTCCTCTTTCATCTTTTAAAACTTGGATTAAAATTACTTGATTTGGTTTTATCACTTCTTGGATTTTGTATCTCTTTGATCTAAATATTTGTGTAGGTTTTTTTGACTCAATTGTCTGAACTTCTTGTGAAGAGCTTTCATTTATAATTATTTCATCTTCAAGTGGAAACTCAGATGGAGATATTTCTATGTCAGACTCTGGCTTGACGTCAACAGGATCATTAATATCTAAATTACCTTCAGAAATATTTTTGTCTTCCTCTTTTTCACTTTCTTTTTGAAGTTCTTCTCTAGCTCTTTCCTCCTCCTCTTTTATTTTAGCAAGGTCACTTTGTGGAATTTGATAATAATCTGACTGAATATCATTAAAGGACAAAAAACCATGCCTGTCCCTTCCAAAGTCAATAAATGCAGCTTGTAGTGAAGGCTCTACTCTACTGACCTTTCCGAGATAGACATTATTCTTAATTAGGTTATTTTTTAGGCCTTCGTATTCGTAATCTTCAATATTGTCACCAGATTTAAGCACGACTCTAGTCTCGTTTGGATGCGAAGCATCAATGTATAAATTTTTTTCCATATGATTTTGATTAATTGTTTCATTTTATATTTAAATAATTTTAAATTTTGTTTGAATTCAGATGCCTTAACTTTAACAAATTTATATATATATTAAACTTAAATGTACCGAATTATTAAAAATATACTTATACTAATTTCAAGCATTGGTCTATTGGCTTCATTTTCCTTGTTAGCTATTTTATGGGCTTTTTCTAATAATTTACCAGATTATAAGTTTCTTAAGAATTATAAACCATCAGTATCAAGTAAAGTGTACTCAGGAGATGGAGAGTTAGTTAGTGATTTTTCATCTGAAAAAAGAATATTTATCCCATATAAGGCAATACCAAAGATAGTAATTAATTCATTTTTATCCTCAGAAGATAAAAATTTTTTTACACACCCAGGTGTAGACGCCAAAGGTGTCATGAGAGCAGTCATAAATAATATTTCAAACATAATCGCAGCAAGAAGGTTAGAGGGGGCATCAACTATAACCCAACAAGTTGCAAAAAACTTTCTATTAACAAATGAAGTGAGTTTAAATAGAAAAATAAAAGAAGCAATTTTAGCATTCAGGATTGAAAGAGCCCTGTCAAAAGAAAGAATATTAGAGTTATATCTAAATCAGATATATTTAGGTGAAGGAGCTTATGGTGTTGCTTCAGCAAGTTTAGAATATTTTGACAAACCGATTAGTGAATTAAACTATGAAGAGGCAGCATTGTTAGCTGCACTACCAAAAGCACCAAGTAGATATAACCCATATAAAAATATTGAATTAGCTAAATTTAGACGAGATTTAGTTTTAAAAAACTTATCTGAGAATAACTATATAAATATTAAAAAATATACTGAGTTTATTGGTAATAAAATTGTATTAAAAAAAAGAAAAAAGATTTTTTTAGAGGATGCAAGATATTATGTTGAAGACATAAGAAAGGATGTGATTGACAAACTTGGTTTTGATAATGTTTATAAGCAAGGCTTAAACATTAATACACCAATCAATTTAAATTTACAAAAAATTGCTACTCAATCTTTAAGAGATGGTCTAATTAGCTACGATAAAAGAAGAGGTTGGCGGGGACCAATTATGAAAGGAAAAAATATAAATAATTGGACCAATGGATTGGAAAAATTTAGATTAGAAAAATCAATTAATTGGGATTTAGCAATAATAAAAAAAATTGATAAATTTTCTACGGAAATTGAAACTGAAAAAAAATTAAAAGGCAGTATCAATTATGAAAATATTTCTTGGACTAAAAAAGAATTTGAAGAACTATTTAATATTGGGGATGTAATTTATGTAGAAAAAATAAATAATGATATATTTGCCTTAAGACAATTGCCTAATGTTAATGGAGGAATTGTAGCAATGGACCCTTTTACTGGAAGAGTTTTGGCACTAAGTGGTGGTTTTAGTTTTAAAAAAAGTGAATTTAATAGGGCAACACAAGCTTTAAGGCAACCTGGCTCTGCTTTTAAACCATTCATCTATGCTTTAGCTCTTGAAAATGGCTATACACCATCAACTTTAATCTTAGATGCACCGTTAGTTGTAGAACAGGGGTCCGATTTAAAAATGTGGAAACCAGAAAATTATGGGAAAAAATTCTATGGACCTTCTACTCTAAGAATGGGTTTGGAAAAATCTAGAAACTTAATGACTGTTAGAATAGCTCAAGATCTGGGTCTTAAAAAAATAGTTAATTTTTCAAAAAAATTAGGAATTTATGATAATCCTAGTGAGCTACTATCTATTTCATTAGGTTCTGCTGAAACAACTTTGTTAAAGTTAACATCAGCATATTCCTCATTTGTCAACGGTGGAAAGTTAGTAAAACCTATAATGATTGATAGAATTCAGGATAGTGAAGGAAAAACAATACTTAATAACGAAAAACGGAAATGTATAAATTGTGATCAGTTATCCGCTTTAAGTAAAAATTATCCAAATATTGAAGATAATTTTCCTCAAATATTTTCTGCTGAAACCGCATATCAAATGACCTCAATATTAGAAGGTGTAATTCAAAATGGAACTGGAAAAAAATTAAAAGACCTTAAATTAGATTTAGGTGGCAAAACTGGGACGACAAATGGAAATACAGATGCCTGGTTTATTGGCTTTACTTCAAAACTTGCAATTGGAGTTTATGTGGGGTCGGATAATCCCAAATCTCTAGGTAGATATGAAACAGGAGCCAAAACCGCACTCCCAGTTTTTAAAAATTTTATAAAGAATGCTGTCAAAAAAGAAGAAGCAAGACCTTTTAAAGTTGCAGATAATATTTTAATGATGGTTATTGATCCTGTAACAGGTAAAAAAGCAAGAATAGGATCAAAAAAGATAATTATAGAAGCCTATAAAAAGACATCAATTGAAAGCAATTTAAATTCAAACATTAATAATAGATTAAAAAATAATAATATATTAAGGTTCTATTAATGGAAAATGAATATTTAAATTATAGATCGGAAATAGAAAAAATTAATCAAAGAGTGAAGGAGTATCTTTGAAAAAAATAATATTCATTCAAAATTAGAGAAAAATAATAAAAAAATGCTAGAAAATAATTTCTGGCAAAATAAATTGAACTCACAAAAAGTCATTAAAGAAAAAAAATTATACGAGGACCTAATAAATTCCCACAACAATTCTGCTAAAACATTAATAGAATTACATGACTTAAATGAATTGGCTTTACAGGAAAAAAATCAATCAATAATTAATGAAGTTCTAGAAAGTATCAAAGATTTAAAAAAATTATCTAAAAAAAATGAAACCAAATGCTTTCTATCGAATGAAACAGACAGCTTTGATGGTTATATAGAAATTCATGCAGGAGCAGGAGGAACTGAAAGTCAGGATTGGGCTGAGATGTTAAGAAGGATGTATTTAAAATGGTCTGTTATTAAAGGTTTTAAATCACAGTTGATAAGCGAACATAAGGGAGATGAAGCTGGTATAAAGTCATCAACAATAAAAATTGAAGGAGACTATGTTTTTGGTTGGCTAAAATCAGAGTCTGGCATTCATAGATTGGTTAGGATTTCACCATTTGATTCTGGTGCGAGGCGGCATACAAGTTTTGCTAGTGTGTGGATTTATCCTGTAGTTGATGAAAATATTGATATTGAAATTATAGAAAAAGATTTAAGAATTGATACATACAGATCTAGTGGAGCAGGTGGTCAACATGTAAATACGACAGACAGTGCAGTTAGAATTACACACTTACCATCTAAAATAGTTGTTCAATGTCAAAACGAAAGATCTCAACACAAAAATAAAGATACTTGCATGAATATGCTTAGAGCAAGACTTTATGATTTTGAAATGAAAAAAAAGGAAAAAGAAAGTCATACAATTGAATCTTCTAAATCAGAAATAGGTTGGGGGCATCAAATCAGATCTTATGTTCTTCATCCCTATAGAATGGTTAAAGATAATCGAACTAGCTTTGAAAGTTCAAATCCAGATAAGATATTAGATGGTGAAATAGACGACTTTTTAGAAAGTTCGTTGTATAAAGTGAGATGATTAAGAAAATAATTAAAATTTTATTAATAATTTTATTAATCTTAGTTCTAGCAATTTTCTATTTGAGTGTTTTTGGAGTAAAAACAAATAAATTTAACAATCAAATCAGCAACAATGTTTTAAAATTTAATAAAAAAATTAACTTAATCTTAAGTGATGTTAATTATTTCTTAAACCCTTACAATTTTACTATAAATATTAAGACTACAAATCCCCAAATAATATTGGAAGGTAGAAAATTAGAAATAAAAGACATCCAAACAAGTGTAGCTTTAAAATCTTTAATTAATGATCAATTTTCAATTGATGACCTGCAAATTACAACAAAAGAAATTAAGGTTAATGATATAATTTTATTATTAAGAGCATTTAAAGATTCTCCAAAACTACTTGTTTTAAATAACTTTATTAAAGGTGGATTTATAATTGCAAATATTAATTTAAACTTTGATGAAAAAGGAAACATAGAAGAAGATTATAAAATCTCAGGTTATGCCAAAAAAATAAAACTAAATATTCTAAATCAAGTTAAATTACAAAATTTCAATTTTAATTTTAATGTCGACAAAAGTAACTATTTATTAAAAGAAATAGATATGAAGCTTAACAACGTAAAGGTAACCTCTCCTTTAATTGAGATTAAAAAAAATAAAAATTCATTTTTTGTTAATGGACAACTTTTGAATAATAATAATAATTTTGACATTAAAGATCTTAAGTCAATTTTTACTAATTTATTTAACATTATCGATATAAGAAAAATTGAATTTAGCTCAAAAAATAACTTTTCTTTTAATGTTAATGAAAATTTAAAATTTGATAACTTTAAAGTTGAGTCTGTTGTTGATTTAAATCGATTAATTATTAACCAAAAAAAATTAAAATTAAAGTCATATTTCCCAAGCTTTATTGAGGATGTAAAATTAGAAGAACATAAGATTGTCATTAATTATAATAAAAATAAATTTGATATAAGGGGAAGTGGAAATATCTTATTAGAAGACAAATTAGACACTCTGTCATACCAAATAATAAAAGATAACAATAACTTTTTGTTTGATTCAAAAATAAAACTTAAGAATAATTCACTACTAATAGATTTCTTAGATTACAAAAAAAAGGAGGGTTTGAATTCTTTAGTTTCAATAAAGGGTAACTTTAAAAAGAATAATCAATTAAGATTTGATTTGATTAATTTAAAAGAAAAAAATAATAAAATTTCAATTAAGGGTTTAGATTTAAATAAAAATTATAAAATTATAGACATTAAAAATTTTGATATTGATTATATAAATAATAAAAAAATTTTGAATAAACTCAATTTAAAAAAAGATAAATCAAATTTTATTTTAGAGGGAGAGAGTTTTGATGCCTCAAGAATAATCAACAACATTATTGATAGTGATGATGAAAATTCATCTATTTTTCAGAATCTAAATTCAAAAATTAATATTAGGATTAAAAAAACTTATATCGATGATATTAATTATATGAATAATCTTTATGGAAATATCAATTTTAACAGTAATAAAATAAATAGCCTAAAATTAGAATCCATCTTTCCAAATAAAAAGAAAATCAATCTATCAATTAAAACTAATGATAACTCAGAAACTATAACTCAATTATTTTCTGGTTATCCAAAACCTTTGGTTAAAAGGTATGATTTTATTAAAGGATTTGAAGAAGGGTACTTAGATTTTTATTCTTCTAAGAAAAAAGGTTTCTCTAATTCGTTATTAGTCATTAATAACTTTAAAGTTAAAGAGGTGCCTGTATTTGCTAAACTTTTGAGTTTGGCTTCATTACAGGGTGTGGCTGATCTTTTAACTGGTGAGGGTATCAGGTTCACAGATTTTGAAATGAATTTTTCTAATCAAAAAGGTACTACAACTATCGAAGAGATGTATGCAATTGGACCCGCTGTTTCTATATTAATGGATGGATATATTGAATCTAAAAAGTTAGTTAGCTTAAGAGGAACGTTAGTACCAGCCACTACAATAAATAGATCTATAGCTTCAATCCCTTTGTTGGGAAAAATTTTAATTGGAGAAAAGACTGGAGAGGGTGTTTTTGGAGTTAGCTTTAAGATTAAAGGAACACCAAAAAACTTAAAAACCACAGTAAATCCCATCAAAACTTTAACACCCAGATTTATAACTAGAACATTGGAAAAGATTAAAAAAAATTAGCTTAGTTGAACTTTAATATGTCTTTTTTTACCCAAAGATAGTTTGATTAAGTTGTCTTGGAATAAATCTTTAGTAACGATTAATTTTTCGTCAACAATAACTTGATTATTTATTCTAATTCCATTCCCTTTAATTAACCTTCTAATCTCACTCTTTGAGTTCTCCAATTTAGACAAGACTATTAAATCTATAACAGTCATTTTCCCTTTAAGTTCTTTTTCTCCTATTGAGATAGAGGGTAGATTTTCTCCCATCGAATTATCAGTGAAAGTTTGTTTTGCTGTTTCTTCACTATTTTTTGCTTCCTGTTCGCCATGCAGCATTTGCGTTGCTTTATTTGCTAGTAAAATTTTTAGTTCATTAATATTATTATTTTTCATTTTTTCGATTTCGTCGATATTTATGTCTGTAAAGATTTTAATAAATTTCAAAACATCCCTGTCATCTATATTTCTCCAAAATTGCCAATAATCATAAGCAGAAAGAAATTTTTTATCTAACCAGACTGCACCAGATTCAGTTTTCCCCATCTTTGCACCTGACGATAAAGTTATTAGCGGTGTTGTTAAACCGTAAACATGATTATTTGAATATCTCTTTATTAGATCAACACCATTTACAATATTACCCCACTGATCAGACCCACCAATTTGAAGCATACAATTTTTTGTTTTATTTAGTTCTAAAAAATCATAAGCCTGTAGTATCATGTAGTTAAATTCCATATAACTTAACGATTGCTCTCTTTCTAATCTTGTTTTAACACTATCAAAACTTAGCATTTTGTTAATTGTAAAATGCTTTCCGATATCTCTTAAAAAAGAAATATAATTTAAATTTTTGAGCCAGGTATAATTATTTACAAAAATAGGTTTAGTTTTTGAATCTTTATCATCTAAAAATTTTTTTAAAACCTTTTGTATGTTGTTAATATTTTTTTCAATTTCATCTTCTGATAAAATTGTTCTTGTCTTATCTTTACCAGAAGGATCACCAATTCTTGTTGTACCACCTCCTAATAACACAATTGGACGATGACCATGTTTTTGTAATAATCTTAAACACATGATTTGCAATAAGCTACCAACATGAAGACTTTCTGCTGTACAATCAAACCCAATATATGCATTAATTTTTTCTTTATCCAGTAACCTAGACAAATCAGCTTCCCCAGTACACTGGTAGAAGAAACCTCTTTCTTTAAATTCTGTTAAAAATTTATTCATAAATATGTTAACTACAATATACAATATTTATTAAAAAAAAATAAGAATGGAAAAAATTTACACTTCTTTGGGATTAATGAGTGGGACTTCAATGGATGGAGTCGATGCATCTATTATTAGGTCAAATGGTGAAGATAAATATGAAACAGTTTTTGATCAATACTTTAAATATGAAGAGGAAATTTATAGAGAATTGGTTGATATTAGGAATAAAATCAACTCTTCTGAAGATTTGGAGGTTAATTCAATTATACTAAGTGAACTTGAGAGAAAAATTACATTATTTCATGCAACTATGTGTAAAAAAATTATTAGTGACCACTCCTCTAATATAGATTTAATAGGGTTTCATGGGCAGACTATATTCCACAATGCTAATGAAAAAATTTCGAAACAACTTGGTGATGCTAATTTATTATCAAGTTTGTTAAAAAAAAAAGTTATTTATAATTTTAGAGAAAATGATTTGATTAATGGTGGTCAGGGAGCCCCTTTAGCACCTATCTTTCATCAATTATTGGCTAATCAAAATCAAATTAATTTGCCAGCATGTATCTTAAATATTGGAGGTATAGCCAATATAACAATAATTTCTTCCAGAAATTTTAATGATTTAAAAAGTTATGATATTGGACCAGGCAATTGTTTATTGGATGAATGGATAAGAAAAAATAGTAAAGAAAGATTTGATAAAAATGGAGAATTAGCTAAAGCTGGAAAAACAGATAAAATTATTTTAAGTCAAGTAATTGATAAATTTGATAGTATAAATAATAACAGCAACCTTTCTTTTGACATCAAAGATTTTGATTTAAATTTTGTACGTGGGCTTTCATTGGAAGATGGTCTTTCAACATTAACTGATTTTACAGCTTTCTTAATTTATCAATCAATTATTACATCAATTAATTTAGAAAAAGCTAAAGAATTAAATGTACTTATTTGTGGGGGTGGTAGGAAAAACTTATTTTTAGTTAATAGTATTAGAGAAAAACTCCCATCTAATGTGAATCTTTGCCTAATAGATGATTATAAAATTGATGGAGACTTTATAGAGTCTCAAGCTTTTGCATATCTTGCAATTAGATCTTTTTTAAAAAAAACAATATCATTTCCCAAAACAACCAATGTTAAAAAATCTTGCTCTGGTGGGGTTTTAATTAAAAACTATTAAAATAAAGCAGATTCTTTTTTAATATATTTGTCTAAGTTTTTTACTAAAACATCTTCTGTTTTTGAAAAAAAATGGTTGGCATCATTTACAGCTTGAAAATCTACTTTAATTCCTTTTTGAGCACTCAATTTTTTATCTAATTCACTAATATGCTCTAAAGGAACAAGCTCATCTTTTTTTCCGTAAATCATAAGACCTGAAGTTGGACATGGAGATAAAAATGAAAAATCATATACATTAGGTTGAGGAGAAATCGCTATAAATCTATTTATTTCAGGTCTCCTCATAAGCAATTGCATTGCTATTAGAGAACCAAACGAAAATCCAGAAACCCAACATTGTGAATTATCAAAATTTTCTCTTTCGAGCCAATCTAGTGCAGCTGCTGCATCTGCTAATTCCCCTTGACCATTATCAAATTCACCATCACTTTTTCCAACTCCTCTAAAATTTACCCTGCAAACAGAAAATTCATTTTCCATAAATGTATGAAATGTATCTACCACAACTTTATTATTCATTGTTCCACCATACTGAGGGTGAGGCTGCAATACCAATGCTATTGGTGATGTAATTTTGTTACTTTTATAATATTTGGCTTCCATTCTTCCAGCAGGACCAGGTATGAAAACTTCAACGATTTTGTTATCCATAAATGTTATTGATTATTGTTCTCAAAAAAAATTACATTTATCATAACTAAGCGACAATATGTTAACTTTTTTTTTATAATCTATACTTGACTAATTTAGTCAAGTTTGTATAAAAACCTTTATAAATAAGGGTAAATATGAAATTAACATCAAAAGGTAGATATGCTGTAATGGCATTAGCTGATCTAGCTAATTTTAACAGTGCTAATCCTGTCTCTTTAAGGGATATATCCTTAAGACAAGGTATATCGCTAGATTTTCTTGAGCAGATATTTTCAAAGTTAAAAAAAAATAACTTAGTCAAAAGCATCAGAGGTACCAATGGGGGATATGTTTTAAATAAAAACCCAATAGAAATTAAATTAGCAAATATACTTAATGCTGTAGATGAAGAGGTTAAAACAGTTCAATGTAAAAAAGATTCAAAAAAAGGCTGTAATAATAAAACATCAAAATGCATCACTCACAATTTGTGGGACGAACTTGAAATACACATTAATTATTTCTTTGAACAAAAAAATTTAGAAGACCTTATAAGCAACACTTCAAAAAGAGGAAATTAAAAATGGACGCTAGAGAAAAAGAAATAGAAAAATTAAAAGATTATAAATATGGTTTTTCAACTGATATTGAAAATACAAGAGCACCCAAGGGGTTGAATGAGGAAGTAATTAAATTTATTTCAAATATAAAAAAAGAACCAAAGTGGATGCTTGACTGGAGGTTAAAAGCTTTTGAAAGGCTAAAACAATTAAAAGAGCCAAATTGGCAAAAACCAAAATATCCTAAAATAGATTATCAGGATCTTTATTATTATTCTGCACCAAAAAGTATGGATGATAAGCCAAAAAGTTTAGATGAATTGGATCCTAAGTTACTTGAAACATATAAAAAACTAGGGATACCATTACAAGAACAGGCAAGATTAAATGGTATAGCTGTAGATGCTGTATTTGATTCAGTTTCTGTAGCAACAACTTTTAAAGGTGAGTTAAATAAAAAAGGAATAATCTTTTGCTCAATGTCTGAGGCAATTAGAGAGCATCCCGAACTTGTAAAAAAATATCTAGGATCAGTAATTCCATTATCAGATCATTATTTTGCAACATTAAACTCTGCAGTATTTACAGATGGTTCATTTGTTTACATTCCAGAAGGCGTCAGATGTCCAATGGAGCTTTCAACTTATTTTAGAATTAATGCTACAGAGACAGGTCAATTTGAAAGAACATTAATTATTGCCGACAAAAGAAGCTATGTTAGTTATTTGGAGGGTTGTACGGCACCAATGAGAGATGAAAATCAATTGCATGCTGCCAATGTAGAATTAATTGCACTAGATGATGCAGAAATTAAATACTCAACAGTTCAAAATTGGTACCCTGGAGACAAAGATGGTGTAGGAGGTATTTATAATTTTGTTACTAAGAGAGGTTTGTGTAAGGGAAAAAATTCAAAAATTTCATGGACACAAGTTGAGACAGGTTCAGCAATTACATGGAAGTATCCAAGTTGTATTTTAAAAGGAGATAATTCTGTTGGAGAATTTTATTCAATAGCCATAACTAACAATCATCAGAAAGCTGACACTGGCACAAAGATGATTCATCTTGGAAAAAATACAAAAAGTAAAATAATTTCTAAAGGCATATCGGCTGGTTTTGCTGATAATACATACAGAGGCTTAGTAGATATTGCCAGAAATGCGGATAACGCTAGAAATTTTACTCAATGTGATTCATTATTAATGGGCAATAAATGTGGCGCACATACAGTGCCCTATATTAAAAATAAAAACTCTAGCTCAAATATAGAGCATGAAGCAACAACTTCAAAAATTAGTGAAGAGCAATTATTTTATTGTAATCAAAGAGGCTTAAATCAAGAAGAGGCCGTTAGTTTAATTGTTAATGGTTTCTGTAAAGAAGTGTTACAGCAGCTTCCAATGGAATTTGCTGTAGAGGCACAAAAATTAGTTGGTATTAGTCTAGAAGGGAGTGTTGGGTAAATGTTACAAATTAAAGATCTTAAAGCAAAAATAGATAACAAAGAAATATTAAAAGGATTAAATTTAGAAATTAAACCAGGGGAAGTACATGCAATTATGGGACCAAATGGATCTGGTAAAAGCACACTATCAAATGTTCTTTCTGGAAAAAAGGGTTACACCGTAAGTGGAGATGTTACCTATTTAAATGAAAACTTATTAGATTTAGAGATTGAAGAAAGAGCACATAAGGGAATATTTTTAGCGTTCCAATACCCTTTAGAAATTCCAGGTGTAAATACAAATATCTTTTTAAAAACATCATTAAATGCAATTAAAAAAGCCAAGGGTGAAAAAGAATTGGATGCAATCGAATTTTTAAAATTAGTTAAACAAAAAGCATCTGAGTTAAAATTTGATGAAAAAATTTTAAGCAGACAGTTAAATGTAGGTTTTTCTGGTGGTGAAAAGAAAAAGAATGAAATTTTACAAATGTCTATTTTAAATCCAAAATTATCCATCCTAGACGAAACAGACTCTGGTCTTGATATTGATGCCTTAAAAATTGTTTCAGAAGGTGTTAATGCATTAAGAACTAAACAAAGTTCTTTCTTAATTATTACACATTATCAAAGACTGTTAGAGTACATAAAACCTGATTTTGTACATGTTTTAATTAATGGAAAAATAGTTAAATCAGGTAGATCAGAACTTGCATTAGAACTTGAAAGCAAAGGATACGAAAGTTTAAGTTAAATTATGAATCAATTTAAAATAGATTTTGACAAAGTGATTGAAAGTTTAAAACTTTCTAATGAAAATATAGATTCTAGAAAAAAAAACTTTAATCAATTTTTAGAAAATGGTTTTCCTAATAAAAAAGTAGAAGATTGGAAGTTTTCAGATTTGAATCAGATAATTTCTTCTAATATTAAAAATTTACGTTTCCATAGCGATTTAGTGTTAAGCAAGATTGATAAAACTATCTTCATTGATAAATTTGTACACAATAAGATAGTTTTTCTTAATGGAGCAATTTCAAAAATTGACTTTAGTCATGAAGATGATGCTAAAATTTTACTAACTAAAGATTTAAATCAAAATGAAAACTTTAAAGAAGTTAATCCATTGGTTTCATTGAATAATGCACTTAATGCTGACTATATTCGAATAACAGTTAAAGAGAACTACTCACTAAGTAAGCCTTTGATTATATACAATATTACAACTAAGGATCTTAAATCAACAGTACTTAATCTAAAAACAGACATTATTCTTGAAAAAAATAGCAGTTTAAAACTTATAAATTTGTTTGATGATGATTCTGAAAATAATTTTATAAATATAGTTCAAAATTTTGATATTGCACAGGATGCTATTCTCAAAAATTATAAAATAGATCATAAAAAAAACTCTAATATTAAATACTGCTTTAATAATATTAATTTAGAAAAAAATGCTATTTCAGAAAACTTTATTTTTTCGACAGGGTCTAAGTTTATAAAAAATGAAATTAATTGTAATTTAAATGACGAATATAGTTCAGCATTTATTAATGGAATAATAAATTTAACAGATTCGCAACATCATGAAATTAAAACTAATATTAATCATCTAGCAGAAAATACAAAAAGCTATCAATTGATAAAAAGTGTTTTAAACGATAATACAAAAGGTGTTTACCAAGGTAAAATTTATGTAGATTCGAAAGCTCAAAAAACAAATGGTTATCAACTTAGCAAAGCTTTATTATTAAGTGAGAATACTGAATTTGATGGAAAACCTGAACTTGAGATTTATGCTGACGATGTGAAGTGTTCTCATGGTGCGACATCTGGAAATTTAGATGAGGATGCAATATTTTACTTGATGTCTCGTGGTCTGAGTAATCAACAATCCAAAGAATTATTAATCAATGGTTTTCTATTGGATGCAGTAGAAAAAATTACAGATATAGAAATTAAAGATTTAATCAAAAACATGATAGGAATTATAGAATGAGTATATCAGACATAAAAAAAGAATTTCCAATATTTAATAACAAGATTCATAATAATGATCTTGTGTACCTTGATAGCGCTAACTCATCTCAAAAACCACAATCTGTAATTGATAGGGTAAATGAATTTTATACTAATGAATTTTCAAATACAGGTAGAAGCGTTCATTACTTGGCTGTGGCAGCAACTAACCTTTATGAAAATACACGATCTTCAGTCCAAAAATATATTAATGCTAAAGATAAAAATGAAATTGTATTTACAAAAGGTGCTACTGAAGCAATTAACCTTGTGGCTAATACTTTTGGCCAAAAGTATTTAGAACAAGGAGATGAAATTCTCATAACAGAACTTGAGCATCACTCTAATTATGTACCATGGCATTTTTTAAGACAATCAAAAGGGATTAAGATCGAATTTGCAGAAATCAATGATGACGGTGAAATTACTCTTGAAAGTATTGAAAAAAAAATAAACTCAAAAACAAAATTAATTGCTATTACTCATTTATCCAATGTAACAGGAGCTGTTTTACCTGTTAAAGAAATAACAGAATTAGCCCACTCAAAAGGCATTGCAGTTTTAGTGGATGGGTGTCAAGGAGCACCTCATTTAAAGTTAGACATGCAAGACATTGACTGCGACTTTTATGCTATTTCATGCCATAAAATGTATGGCCCAACTGGTCTTGGAGTGCTTTATGCTAAAAAAAAATGGTTAGAACAATTACCCCCTTATCAAGGTGGTGGTGGTATGATTAATGACGTTAAAAAAGACAGTATTACTTATGGTGATTTGCCGAACAAATATGAGGCAGGAACAATGGCTACAGCACAAGTTATTGCTTTTGATCAATCTATAAAATTCCTAGAAAAAGTTGGAATAGAAAGCATGATCAAACATGAACATGAATTAATCGAGTACGGTCAAGAAATTTTAAAAAGAAACAATTCTGTTAAGTTAATAGGTAATCCAAAAAATAGAGCTGCAGTTTTATCTTTTACAATAGAAGGTGTACATCCACATGACATAGCAACTATATTAGATGAAGATGGTGTTGCTATAAGAGCTGGACATCACTGCTGTCAAATCTTACATGATAAATTAGGAATTTCAGCAAGTGCACGTGCATCTTTAGGTGTCTATAATACAAAGGAAGACCTGGACCAACTTAATAACTCAATAAATAACTGTAAAAAAATTTTTAATTTATAATGAATATTAAAGAACTTTATCAAGAAATTATTTTAGAACATGGAAAAAATCCCCGTAATTTAAGAAAAACAGAAAATTTTAACAAAGACGCAATAGGCAAAAACCCTTTATGTGGTGACAATGTTCATGTATTTTTAAAGTTAAATGAAAATAAAAAAGTTGAAGATATTTCTTTTGAAGGAAGTGGTTGTGCAATTTCAATGGCCTCAGCATCAATTATGACTGACTTAATTAAAGGAAAAGAAGAAGTTGAAGTTAAAGAAATTGTAAATGATTTTTTGGGTATGATTAAGGAAAATCCTGAATTAAAATCAAAAAATTTGGAAGAAGATGAAAAAACTAAGTTAATGTGCTTATCTGGTGTAAAACAATATCCAATGAGAGTTAAATGTGCAACTTTATCATGGCATACTTTAATTTCTGCAATTGACAATACCCAAGAAGAAATTAATACTGAAAAATTAGATTAAATTATGGATTTAAGAGAACAGATAATAACTGAAATTAGAAAAATTTATGATCCGGAGATACCGGTTAATATTTATGAATTAGGTT
>Ga0209709_10000711_pt1 | contig 31325 bp, 18 predicted proteins | sample ArcticOcean_MG_C_2_FD_187435 | JGI IMG/M metagenome (GOLD analysis project Ga0209709, IMG submission 187435) | Marine microbial communities from western Arctic Ocean - ArcticOcean_MG_CB4_136 (SPAdes) (version 2) | ecosystem: Environmental > Aquatic > Marine > Oceanic | place: Arctic Ocean... | reverse complement strand
TCTTTATCCATGTCAGAAATACCCTTGGCTCCTTCTGCTAATTCGCTTGGTCTCTTGAGTGTGAAAGCTTTATTTGTTAGAAGTTTATCTACGTCACTTTTAGTCATTCCAGCTGTATCAACTTGACCTTGTGGTCCAAACACTATAGAGTAACCAGCTGCTTGCGAACCCCCGCTTGAACTTAAAACTCTTGCGGTCGTGGCGAGCGCCGTATTCTTTGCTCCCGCTAACGGCGCAGCAAGATATTTTACACCTTTTGCCATTGTACCCCCTGCGACTAACTGAAGCCCGGTGTCCATGGTAGCCGTCTCCATGAGGCTGACCTTTGCTTGATTCAAAAAGCCCGGGTCCTCCTCTCTCATTAACTTGTGCCCTTCCGCAACGAGAACCTCCGAGCCGCTTTTATTGATTTCTTTTCCAGCCATTAGATTTTGAGTTTTTGCCTTGGTTTTGCCCATCATCGAGCTGAGGCCGGTCGGAGTTTCCCCTCGGCTTTGTTGCATCCTCATGTTGGCCTCAAGAATCATATCTTCAGTCTCCATATACTTCTCGTAAGTATTAGAAAAAGATCCATCACCGGCAGCCCAATTGGCGGAGGCGTGAAGGACTCCTATGCCTTTGTTTGCGCTCAAGAGCGCTAAGTCTTCAATGGCAGCCGACACGGGAGCAATACCTCTGGTTATAGTGCTCATGATGTCTGAAAAGGAAATGAAATTAGGGATAACCCCTCCTGCTGCGCGAGAAACTTGACTTGGATTTAATCGACCACCATGCGCACGTCTAGCTCCACTAACGGTTCCACCTTCCACCTCTTTATTCACTACAGCAAGATCTCCGGGGCTGCCTAACCCCGGAGCTTTAGCAAGTACCGGAGTAACGCCGAAGCTCGCTTCGTTAGCCATAGCTTCGTTAGCGAGGGGAATTAAATCTGGATTTTCCAGTAAAACTTTTTGAGCATCGGGATTAATGTGAAAATTAGGTATAATCCCCCCGGAGTATCCCCTTTCTGCGCGATAAAACCCTTCATCATGATATTTCTGAACTGCTGGAAGAAAGTTGTCTGTATAAATTTGGAATCTTCTTCGCTTCTCTGGTCCTGAGGAGCTATTTACCCACTCAGCCATATGTTGTACTCCCGTTTTCCCTTGCGCGTTTCTCTCGGTAAACATTCTTCGAACTCTAGACATGCTTCTAAGATTGTCATCGACAATATCGCCCTCCTCTTTCGCTTGCGCACTGAACCATTTTTTTCCTGAGACACCGCTTGAAGTTCTGCCAGCGAACCTTTCGTTCCTTTCGTAATCTGTCATTTGCCAAGGCTGTTGCTCTTCCTCATGTAGATCAAGTCGCTGCCAAGCTGGAATTTGAATGAACTCTGGTTTGTTGTCGGGATCCTGAACAGGTGGTTTCGGCGGTACCGGTGACTCAACCGGTCCTCCTCCCGGTGGTGTTCCCGGTGGTGTTCCCGGTGGTGTTCTCGGTGGTGTTCCCGGTGGTGTTCCCGGTGGTGTTGGTGTTCCCGGTTTTGCCGTGGGAGGTACTTCGTATTTATATTCGTCTTTACGAGCTTCCATTTGGGTCAAATAATCAACTAGAGTAGACTGTCTCTCTGTATACCACATTTGACTTTGTGGTTTATAAGTTTTTTCCGAGGAAACAAAAGGCATAACCTTTTCTCCTTTTCCGTTTACCCAGAATGTCTGACTTCCGCCCTTGGTTTCAAATTTTTTCTCAGTTAGGTTTTGTTGGCTTTTGATTTTATCCCATTTACGTTGAAGATCCTTAGTATTATCTATCATTCTTGTCCTGTAGGGGCTTGCTGGCTCCTTCCAAAGCTCACGCGCTTTGTCTTCGGTAAGATCTTTTCCAGCTAAAATTCTATCTTGAACAAAATGAGTTAATTCATTCGATAAAGCCCCCATACCCGACTGTCTTTGACCGCTCTCTATTAATGATTTAGATTTATCAGTATGTAAAGCTAAGGCATTATTGTCCCGAGAGTAAAAAGCTTTCGTCGCGCCAGTGGAAAACTGAGTACCGTCATCCCTTGTTTCGACATTGACCATATTCCAGTGTTGCACCACCTCACCCTCGGAGTTACGTAGGGTTGGAACCCCATAAGTCCCTACCTTTTGGTTTTTTGCATATTCAATAGCTTGGTCAATTTCATCAGGAGATAGCCCCATTTTTTTTCCTGTATTTTTTAAGAGTTTGTGCCACCCCGGAACATCAGTAAAATCAAAGACCCTCTTTTTTTCCGTACCCTTTCCCATACGGTTGTATTGTTTTTCCATGTCGCTTACGTCGGTTTTGATTGGGCTGAAGCCTGCCGCCTTTGGCGGGATTAACCCGCGCAAGCCGATCCCCGGCTTTTCATCGCCAGTCTTATTGTCTTTCCATATTACTTGGCCTTCTTTATTTTTTTTGTATTCTGGGTTCGTCGAGATAGAAAGACCCTGATTGATGGTGTCTTGTATATCTTGAGGACGTCCCGCCGGCTTTTGGGTTTGAAAATTCGGAATTTCCCCCTGCGCCTTTCCCTCGAAGAGAGTTTTTAGTCCGCCGCTTTGTATGTATTCTGATACGCCCATGTTTGCTTTCTTGGCGGCGTTTTCAACCTTGGTCGTAAAGTATCGACCACTAAGCGCGGCGGTAGTTTCGCTAATTCGGGCTGGGCCGGGTGCAAAATTCGCGCCATACTCATCGGCGCTCTTCTTCATAGCCTTCCATTGGTCGTCCGAAATGCTCGGGTCGGCTTTTGCCCTCTTTTCAATTTCAGCCATCCCTCTAGTATACCATTCGGCCCCTTCAGTCAGAGGTTGCATTGTGTGAGTTAATTCGTGTACAGCGGTTCCAAAAAGACCTGCCCGACCTGACTGGGTCAGGTCTGTGCCCCGGTGGTCAAAATTTTCCTTAAGCACTCTTTTCCAATAATCTTTTTCGTTAAACACTTCCCCAGTGTTGTCCTCGTCTGACGCCAGTCTTACCATGCTTGTTGGGTCTGTGGACTTCATCTTTGTGAAGATTGCTCCTTCCGTCGCCCAATTATCTTGCCGATCAGGGGTGAGATTAAAGGCCATCTTTCGGGAATCTTTCTCGGCGAAAGCTGCCTCGCCAATTTGGCCTGTTCCGGTAGGCTTACCGGTAGGAGTCTGGGGCAAAAAGCCTCCACCCAGCCCCAGATTTCCGATTGCTGCGCGGAACTTGTCGAGAGCGGGGTCGCTTGGTCCTTTAGTCTCCTGCATACGAGTACTTATCCCTCTGGCGTTTTTTGCTCGTGCTATCGCCGGTACTGCTTCCCCGCCCGGTTTACTTCCAAAAGCTCCCCAGTTTGCCCCCCCGGCTGTCGGATCGCCTTTCATTTGTGTCATTAATGATTCTTCTATTTTTTTACGTTCTTCAGCGGATTTATCACCGTGGAATATATCAGACAATGGGCCGTAAACAAGCCCCATGCTGTTTTTCAAAAATTCCATCATTTCTTTAGTTGGCTCTACTTCTCCTCCACCGAGTCCCTCCGGAATTTGGATAGTTTCCCCCGGTATACCTTTTCCTTCCGGGAATTCTAGGAAGTTCGGAATCAAGCTGCCGGCGAAATTCGGAACAAGACCTGACGCCGCTTGTTTCGCATACATAGCGTCACCGATTTCAGATAGAGGTATGTATGAACCAGCGGAATACCCTGTCACACTCTCATAAGTCTCTGGAGAGTTACGTCTTAATTTTGCCAACGCCTTATCTCTAGCTGGCCCGAGGTCAGGAAGAATCATATCTGTCTTCTTTTTTCCAATTCCGCGGTAAAGTGTTTCGAATTTGTTCATTCGAACATTCTCAAACCCCTTATCCGTTTTAATCCTTTCAATATAAGTATCTTCAGGACTTACCTTTACGCCGCCATAACTTCGCGTAGCATCACGTGCCTCTTTTAAGGCGTTGAAATTTGGAATCACCCCCGAGGAGAAGCCGCCAGTTTTTACTGACTTGGTCTCGCCCGCGCCCCTCATGGCAGCATGCTGACCCATCAAGCTCCCAAATATGCCAGCTATATCGCTTTTAGCTGAGGAATCGCCCTTCTTTCCTTCACCTTTGTCGTCACCTTCTAACTTTTTTTTAATAGCCCCCAAATGAATTTCCATCTTCTTTAAGGCACCGGCGATTGGGCTAGATAAGACACTGTGAATGTCGGAAAGCTTATCTTTCATGCCTTGGAATATGGCCATGGAAGATTCTAAGGTTTTATTTAATTGCTGTTTTTCTGCTTCTATGTTTTCGTTTCGAACAGGCATTATTCCTGTTCCGGATTCATTTAATAATTTTTCAATTCTACTTTGAAGATTGCCCGAGCCAATGTTTTCTCCGATCGGCTTGAGTGTCTCTTTTTCTTTTGCTATATCCTCTAGACTGGTTAAAGTTGCGCAACAATTTCTAACAATGCTAATTAATTCTGAAAATCCAGTAGTTAATATGCTTCCAATTCCCGCTAAAGCGTCACCCGGTTGAGGCTGACCTTGCTGAGCTGGACGCGACCTCACCGGCGGGCGACCCGTAGGAATAGCCGGCGGGTCTGTAAACTTTGTACCATCCCCGCTTATCAAGCCCGCCACGTTCGTGGGAGGGGCACCTTGCTGTCGGGGTGGGTCCTGCCCGCTAACCACGCGAATCAAATTGTGCCGAGGGTCGGCCGGCTGCTGCCTAGGCGTGCTGGGAGTACTATATCCTGACCCCGGTTTACGAGGTGCCGTAGGTGAATCAGTATAAGGGTTATAGTTTCCGGGGTTCAGAGAATTATCTCCCGGCATCATCCCTATCACCTTAGGTGGTCCCGGTCTGGTTAGCGGCTTGTTCGCCCATTGCGATCCCGGGCCAGTATAATGTGGGTCGGTATAGTCCGCCGGATCTTGCATTATATTTTCGTTTAAACTTTTCCCGGACTTTTTTTCGATCCAGCTTTTCCAAAAATCACTGCGTTGCTTCGGGTCTTGCACTACTCTTTGGTTTGGTTTAAATTTCCCGCCCTGTAGGTGTAAGGGTATTCCTCCCTCTGCGCCCGCGCCTACGGGCGTCTGTTGCCGTCTGGGGTTCGGGGTTTTTGGCGGCTTACCTCCTTTTTTCGCTTCAGCCGCTCTTCGCGCCTTCGCCTCAAGATCTGAGGCTGCGTTTTCTAAATGAGATTTTTTCTTTGGGTCTTCCTCTTTGCTTGCAGCGTCTCGGAGTCTTTTCGCGGCATCATCAAGAGAAGCCTTCAATTGGTCGGCTTTTTTACCGGTTGAACCCTGCGCTCCGACCCTGACTTGTCTCGTTACAGCTTCTTTTATTCCGATTAAATCATTCTCTTCATTTCTTATAGCTTTCAAGATTTGAACAAGGGTGTGAGCCATGGTTCCTTGCCCCTTTTCCGTCGCTGGGGCCGCGGAGGATTGCAGTCCGAAAGCCTGACTGTGCATCATTGTGTATTCGTCTCTTCTTGATTTTCCTTTTGCTCCAGTTGATTCTTGAGCTTTTAAAATTTTACCTTTTTGTTGTTTTAACCAATCCATCCACTTCATGTTAGGAGCTTCTTTCGTACCAGCTTCATACATTCCCTCTCCTAAAATTCCCTTTAATTTTCCTTTTTGTTCGTTAGTTGTTTTGCCCGTATTGCCCGCTAGGGCTTCTATCGCCTGATTTATTTTTGTTAACTGGCTACTGACCATCAAGGGTGACGCGCTTGCAACGGCGTTTTGCATGCCTTCTTTTTTAGCGGTTTGGATGAATCGCTCTTTGTCTTTGTCTTTTTGCCTTAGCACTACTCCTTGAATTTCTTGAGCAGATTTGCCTTTAAGATTTTTACCAGTTAGTTTTTCCGCCTCTTTCCTTAGGGCTTCCGTTGCTTTTACTAAGTTTTTAGCCGCTTCGTCGGTCATGCTTGCCGTACCACCAGTATTAATCAGCTCCCCATCTCCTACCCCAGCCCATCCAGCAGCCTTGACGGGGGCGCCTATGGTCCAGTTTGCAATTTCTTTACCCCAGTCTTTCATTATAGAACCGGTGCTTGTCGCTGTAGTGGCTCTACTTGCTTCTCCTTTTGTTTGCGCGCTCTTATAGGATCCCAACTTTCCTTCAAATCCTGCGTATTTCTTATAGACTTCTGCGCCGGGGCCTTTAAAGTCCGCCATAGCTTTACTTCTCTTTTTATAGAAGGCTTCTTCGGCGTTAGCGTTTCTGTTTATATTGCCTACTACTATATCGTACTCGGTAGTTAAGGCCGTCCATCTTTCTATGATTTCTTCCCCTGTTTGGCCAAGCCCGACTGCTGCACCTATTGCTGCCCCTCCTACTCCGCCAGACTTAAAGCCGCCCCAAATGTTCGCTCCCATTCTGGCGTTTGCTCCAAGGACGTCAGCATCACTACCTTCCCCGCCGTAAGCTAATGCTGTTTGTCTAACTACGTTGCCGCCTGCCATGGCGGCCATTGGCGCAAGAGCGCCCTTAAAACCCATGGGTTTACCCATCGTATTCTTAATTCCGCTTAATGCTGATGCACCAAGTCCCATTCCCACGGTATCTTGAATTGCATTGTGTCCTGTATAAATATCTACTCCATTTTTGCGGACGCCCCCTCTGGCGAAGTCCCCTAACGCCCCCTCTTGTTTAGCCGACCAATCCGCTACTTTACCTCCAGCGTAATAGCCAGCTATGGCTCCACCTACCCTCGCGCCTGTTCCTGCTCCTGATCTTAGATTGGGGCTGTTTTTCCACCCCTCCGACATCCCTCCGAACGCGCTACTTGCTTTTCCACTTCCGGGCACTCTGTTTAACAAATTTTTTCCGCCTTTCCATGCGGTTCCTAGGCCTTTACCTATGGAACCCATAGAGCCTTCGATTGTCATGTTTGGAATTCCTCCAAGCATATTTTTTCCGCCTTTCCATGCGGTTCCTAGACCTTTACCCATGCTCCCCATTGTGCCTTCTATGCTTGGCATAGCGCCCCCCGCGCGGTTTAACAAATTTCTTCCGCCTTTCCATGCGGTTCCTAGGCCTTTACCCATGCTCCCCATTGTACCTTCTATGCTTGGCATAGCGCCCCCCGCGCGGTTTAACAAATTCCTTCCGCCTTTCCATGCGGTTCCTAGGCCTTTACCCATGCTCCCCATTGCGCCTTCTATGCTTGGCATAGCGCCCCCCGCGCGGTTTAACAAATTTCTTCCGCCTTTCCATGCGGTTCCTAGGCCTTTACCCATGCTCCCCATTGTGCCTTCTATGCTTGGCATAGAGCCACCCAAGCCTCTCCCTAATCCTCTCGCCATCTTATCTACTCGACTCATTGGAGCAAATCTTCCGCCCGCTCCCCTACTTACGTTCCTTGTATTTCCCGGCTGATTAAATCCTGTCTTAAAATTGTTGCTCAAGTTTTTTATACTTTGAGAAAGTTTTCTGCTCATTTCCGAGGTCGCTCTTTCGAAGCCTTTACCCCTGCCCTTCATTGCCCCTGTCAACCCCATCGCAGTCGCATGAAGTGCGTTTTGAGTTCTGTCTTTTGTGTTGGGGAGCTTCTTGCCTAATAAGCCTACTACGGCTTGGTCGCCTTCTTTAGCTAGCAAGGTGTTTCCTTTTTCGGCAATCCTAATAAGCGTTGACAATTTAGAGCAACAATCTCCACCCTCTATGCCTGCTACGTTAGGTTGCTTGTCGGCAGCAATTGCTGCGCCTATCCCACCCGTTGGTCGAGCCAACTCACCATCCACTTGGATACCGTGCTGGGTTGCGGCGGAGGGTTTTCCCGTGCGAACGCTCGCCCCTCCAGCTCCGATAGGTGTACCTATTTTCCCTGAGACAGGCTTTCCGAGATTGCCGACAAAGCGACTCTCACCCTGTGCATTCGTTCTCATTTCAGACATGCCACCCGTACGCTTTAAAATTCCTTCCCTCTTTTCTTTGTCCGAAGATTTACTGTCTCCACGAATGTTCTTTATGACTTTTCTTAGTGATCTAATTTCGTTTTCAAATTTATCCGCAAGGGTATGCTCTTCTTTACTTCGATCATCTTTTTTCGGTAACTTGGCCAGATCTGCTTTGCTGATTCTAAGTTCAGCTTCGGCACCCAATGCCATTTCTTCCAAGGCTGCTCTTGAGCCACCTTTAGTCTTAAGTTTCTCTTGCAGACTACCCATATCAATGGGCCGCTTTCGACCGGACGCTCCATCTATGGCTAATTTAGCTCCAGCGATTGCTCCGCTTATATCTTCGGTAATACCTCTGTCCTTTGCGAAAGCGTTAGATTGCTCCATCATCTTTTGGATCACTTTAGTAAGATTCGCGATTCCCTTTAATTCCCCCTCGGCCGTTGGGGAGACTCCTTCTAAAAATCCTCTTTCGGTTATATGGCTTGTTTCCTCGTCGGCCTTTTTAAGTTCTTTCAGAATGTTTTCTAATATAGTGGTTTGTTGGGCTAAATTTCCGAGCGCACCTTTTTCTATTTGCAGTTCGTGATCAACTTGCTTAGATGCGGCTCTTGTCGCGTTTCTATCCGCCTCCGGGGAATCGCCAGCTTTTGCGCTAAATTCTGCAGCGGCACTTTGTAAAATGGCTCTTCTACCCGGGTCGCTTTCTCTGGATGCGGCTTCACCGAATCTTTGTGAGGCCATTCCGAACTTGGATTTAATATCTCTCGCCCTACCTGCGACAGCTATATCCCTAAGGCCGGACATCGCTGGTGTATCAGCCGCTTCACCGAGCATGCTCTTCATGGACATTGCCAAGTTCATTGCCCCTCTGCCGGTATCTATCGAACCCTTACCTCTCGTGAATTGGTTCATCCCAGTATTGAACTGCTTGATCACCGACTGGAAAGCCTTAGGATCAATGAATGCTTTTATTCCTCCCATTTGCTTTAAGTCGACTTCGTCTAATCTCTTCTTAGCGTTAACGACTCTTTGCTTCTGCATTATGGACACTTCTTTTTTCTGGGTAATATGCATATTGGCCAGCTTAGTAACTACGTCTTGGTTTTTTTCATTTAGCGAAATCAAAAGTCCCTCGACCTTATCCGTACCCAATGAGTCAGAGACGTCTTGCCGACTTAAGAACTGTATAAGCTGATTATTAATTGCCTCCCTGCCTAGTCCAGCTTCTGATCCTTCTAGTTGAATTCTAGAAAGATCATTCATAACTTTTTGAATGTCTTTTACTTTTTGTTCGCCACCTAACCCTTTACCTTTGGATGCGCCCCCTTCCCCCACGTTGTTCTTTTGTCTTTCGGCAGAGAGTTTTTCCGAAGTCATCACTTTGATCACAGTTGAAAAAGCGTCAGTTCCGTAACCTCTTTCCGTTTCCTTGCGGTCTTGCGTGTGCTTTTGACTCGTCCTAGCGAACTTAATATCTTCCTTCATCATTGCGGAAGTGTTTTTTCCCACGAACGGAGACATTCTGTCTACGTCCATTTCTGCCCCACTTAAAGCGACGTCTCGATCTGCATTTTGAGACCTTTCTCTTAACGTCATAGCTGTGGCGACTTTCTTGCCAGCTAGTATTGCTGTTCGGGCTAAAGCTTCGTTCATTTTATTGATCGCTTTAGTCGAGTCTTCGTGCTGTCTTTTTAGTTCGTTTAGGCGATCTCTTTCGTTGCCCTTAAATTCTGAAACCTCCTCTTGGGTCTCTTTCCTGTTTACCCTCTCTTTGGCAGCGTTCCTTATGTTCTTAATTGCCTCCTCACCTTCGGCGCCCATTTCTTCTATCAGTTTTTGAAATACGGTTATCATTTCCGAGGAAACGGAGGGTAGATCTTCGAAAACGCCCATCAAATCCTTTGCGTCTCCTTTTGCGTTTGCAAAAATCTCTAAGTCTTCATCGCTTAAACTTTTGTTTATATTCTGAGTAAGTTCTTTTTGTTTTTTTGATCCAGACTTGCCTTTGAACATGTCGTCATTCCAGATCGCACCATCAGCCTTATCTATTATGCCTGCAAATTCTGCCGCAACGTTCTTCTGTTGCATAGCTTGACCTTCTCTATCTAATATTTCTGCTAGAGCCTCTTGCATGTCGGTCAAGTTGTTTATTGCCCCTATCTGAGCGCGATACGCATCAGGAAGGTCGCTCATAGAATCAGCAAGTTGATCTTCCAGCCTCATAAGGGTTTTGCCCCCTACGTCTGGATTGTCGTATGCGCTTTCTAGTTTTTGAAATGCTGCAGCATATTTTTGAGTGCTATCACTTAATCTGGTAAACTTCTCTTTTGAATCACTTGCTGCTTTTTTGAGTTCAGGGCCTATGCTGGTTAGCGAGGTGTGAAGACCTTTTGCTGCTGTAGCTATGCCAATCGCTGCTCCCGCCGCCATTCCCCAAGGACCGGGAATCATCATCATCGCTGTAGCCGCTTGAGAAGCCCCATTGCCCAGAGCGCTCAGGCTTCCCTTCATCTTGCTTGACTCATCATCAATCGTTCCAGCCAAAGAAGAAAGAGCCATCCCCCCGACCATGCCACCAGCACCAGCGTAGCCTTTTACTTTGTTAAATTTTTCCGACTTCTCTCTAGCTCGCGCCTCGTTTACCCGAGCAGTTTCCTGTCGCCCCGTAGCCATTTCCTGCCTACTTCGTGCGGATTTTGGTGTCCATTCTCCATCCGTACCACGTGTCCCAAGCTCTTCTTGTTTTGATGCTTCGAAGGTAGCTCGATCCCTAATCCCACGGTCAGCGGTATCCGTCGACCTGATTCGCTCGTCCATCTCTTCTTTAAGGTCATCGGGTAAAGCCGCACCCCCTGCGGCTGCTCCCAAGGATTTTATTTCTTGTTCTAACCTCTCGACATTCGCATCAGCCTTAGTCATGGCGTTTGACCATGCCGCTGTAGCGGCCGCCGTTGATTCAAGCTTGCCCTTTAATGGGTCCATAGCCTTGTTTAAGGACTCCATCTGGCCCATGTAAGCTAAAGCGCCGATCCCAACCGAATCAAAAAAGAAGTTAGGCACATACTTATCGTCAAAGTTAGGCACATGCCCACTAGCCTTACTGTAGGTCTCTTGACCTGAACCGGTCTTCATTAAGTTGGCTTTAGAATTCCCTTGCCCTCGAAAGACATGGTCTCTTTGAATTATTTTATCGGCGCTTTTTCCGTGCTCTCTAATTTGCTCTTTATTAACGACCACAGGGGACTGAAGCCTGTTAGACCAAAGGACCTCTGCTTTTTTTCCGAAGGACTCTTCTCGGGAAATAGCGCTTTTTACGCCTTCTAAATTTACTTCGAAATTTGGTACGAACCCTGAAGAAGCCATTCTGTATGTCCAATCCGTTTCGCCCTTGGTACTCATCTGTCTTTCTCCCCACGCGTTAGATACTTCTTCTAAACCGGGGGCCTCTTGATATCTCTTGCCTTTACTAACGCTTCGGACCACATGCATAGCTGATAAGGAAGTAGCGCCATCCCCCAACAAAGCAGTGTGACCTGATTTTTTTGCATGAGTATGCATGTGATTATATAAATCTTTACCGTAACCTTTGTTTCGTAATTCCGGACTCGCTGGACTTACGTACAGAACTTGTAACGCTGTTCCGTCCCCCTTTGGGTCAGGCACGGTTTTTGCTCGAGCCGTACTAAAATCTTTTCTGCCTACGGTTGAGCGGAAGGTGATCTGTTTTTCTCCCCCGCCCAGAGGCTCGGTTATTGATGAGCTTACTTTAAGGGGTAATCTTTTTTTCTTTTGAACTGAGGCGGCAACTTTTGCGAAACTTGGGACATGACCTTCGCTTTTGAACATCGATGCTTGTACCGAGCCCTTTGTCCCGGCGATCGCTAACGTTCCCAAGTTTCTTAATTCTTTTTTGTTTTCGTTAACGCTTGGATTATCTGGCCAAAGCCCCATGCTTAAACTGGCGTTAACCATTTTACCCAGCAGAACAGATGGGTCAGTTTTATTGCCCGACGTCATTCCGGGGCCGATACCTTTAGTGAATTTAGCTTCTCCCATTAGTTTCGCATCACCGCTAATGCCATCTACCGGAAAATACCTGCCAATACTAGAAGTACTGTCAAACCCAAGAGCTTTCATCGCTTGATTTTCGAAAATTGTATAATCTACGCCCTTCTTCTCTAAGGCGCTCCTACTAAGTTTATGTTCGTAAAATTTTAAATTTGCTTTGAACCGGTCTGTATTATCTGCGACATCTTTACCCAATTTAGTGCTCAAGCGTTTGTCCGCCACACCGCGTTTCTTGTCCACGAAGGCCCCCGCCTTTCTTCCCCCCAAATGCTCGAATGAAGTATTTTTAGATCCGGGGAGACCCTTGCCCCCTCCGTGCAGACCTAAGGCCGCGTTATTTCCACCCAAGCTTCCGTAATTAGCTTTCTGTTTCCCCCATGAAATTGACGTTGTCTTTTGTCCAGCGTTGGTAAAACTTTTCCTTGTGAATAAATCTTCCACCTTGCTACGCGATTTGCCTTTGCTGTCGCGCTTTTGAAGATTTGGAACGACCCCCCCTGAGGCGAATTGCACGTCTTTTTGGTGAGCCTTAAAAGAGGACTGGATATTTTGTTCGAGGGGTACTCCACCTAAATGGTTTTGATGTATTGACTTGGCTATTTTCATAGACAATACTTGACCGTAAGAAGATTGCCCACCGGTGGGAACAGTTTTTGTCCTGACGCCCTTCGCTCCACTCGGGCCCTCGTCGTACGCTTCGGTTACCCTTTTACCCTCCACAACGTCTGCCCCCCTTGTATAAGGTCTATCTGCTGCTTGAATTTTGTATTTAGCTAAATGAGCCTTTACTGTCGCTTCTATTTCTGGTCCGGCTTTCTTCTTCGGGAAATGAACGACCAAGCTGTCGTTATGTTGATATCCTCCCTCTATCGATCCGGGGATTTTAAAAGATAAAGGCGTTTTATGTTTATCGGCCACCTGCCTAAGGTTTGCCGAGAGTTCTGGAGCGCTAGGTATAAACCTTTCTAAATCGAGTCCTGCTAATGTATAATAAAGTTTATGATTAGTAACTGCCCCCACGGGTTTCTGTTTTTTCCCTACATATTTCCCGCCTTTCACGATGGGAGCCTTCGTGGTGTCGTTATCATACCCGAGATGGGAAGCGGGTTTTACATGGAATTGCTGCCAGCTTCCACTCATTCCGCCAACGCCACCTTCCTTGTTCTTTTTCCTTAGGCCTACTATTTTTTCTGAACCAACGTTGCTTGGGCGCGAGGACTGTAGATTCGACAAGTCCCTATCTTGTGCGTCAAGAATGCTTTGCTTGTATTGGTCCGCGCGACTTACGCCATCTCTTGAAAGTGGTCCGGTCTTTGATCTAACTTTTTTCCTAAATTTTGTCGCCGCATTTCTGCTTTCTCTAGTTTGATTATGGCCGGTAAGGCCATAGTAGACATCTTCCGCCAAGCCCTCAAGATCGACTGGTGATTCATTCAAAGAAGCTTGTATTGCTGCCGAATTAACATCAACAGACCTTCCTTGCCCTCCGGATTTCCCTAGAGTTGGCGTGTCAAATCTTTTAAAATTCGGAATAAACCCGCCGGCAAAACCTATCGGATCTTCATGAGTCATTTCGGAAAGTCGTCTATCATAATCAGACTTAATTCTCTTTTTTTCGTTTTCCCTTAAATCTTTAATTCTAGATATTGACGACTGAACCGCTGGGTCTGTATTCTGCAAAACCGCTCCCCTTAACTGCTTCATTTGGCCTTGGCTAGAGTCTCTGTGACCGTGCTTTACGGAAAGATTCGTTAGGTTTGCGAACTCTTTCTTCACTGAAGCATTGACTTCGTTTTCTTTTTGTTTTTTTTCTCCTATTAAGGTGGCTCTCCTATTCATCCTTCTAACGTTATCGGGCCTTGTCAAAACTTCTCCCACCCTAGGACCTAACGCGCTCTTAACCTCTTCCATTCTTCCGCCAGCTAGAGCCTCCCTTACTTTGGTTGCGCTTAAACCATGAATACTCATGTCGCCAGTTTCAAGATCTCTGGCGACCTCTTGGACTTTGAACCCCTTATTTTTAAATCTTTGCCCTACGGAATCATTAACTCTATCTGTTCCAAGGATTGCGGTTGATTGATCTTTCTTGGCTCTTATAAGATCCCCAGCGGGACCCCTAACAACCTCGGGTATTCCCCCGATAGACGGAACCGATAAAGTTTGCATTCCGGGATGCTGCTCTTCAATTAATCTTCTTTTTTCCGCGATAGTTAGTCCTACGTCTCCGGTTCTGCTCGCTCCTTTAGATACCGCTGCAATTGGAATGGCACCCGTTTTAGATGCTTCGCTCATCGCTTGTTCAAAAATTTTGCTATGCCCCTTATGGGGAGGGGAAAATGCTCCGGCAGTCATGACCATGGGTACGTCATGGATTTTTTCTACCTCAGATATATCTTTACGTCTCCACCCGCCTCCTGTTTTTGCTTGTAAAGATTGAAACTTTCCACGTGTTCCCTCAAATTCTTCAGCTATCCTCGCCTCTGCCGCACTAAAGTCTTTCCCGGCGTATTTAGTGGAGCCCGCAGCTCTCCCAAATCCAGTTTTATCTGTCCCCGCCGCTATACCCGCGTCCCTTAACCCTCTTCTTCTGTCTATTTCTTCGGAGCCTACGTCTAGATGAATTACTTTATCCGCTTTTTTAAAGTAGTCTTCCTTAGCTAATACTTCCCCCTGCGCAGACGCCCTCACCATGACAAGCTTATTGCCCTTGTTTATGTCAGCCAAGTTAGCTATAGGTCTTCCCTTGTTCCCCATAGCTAAGGTAGTTTTTCCTGCTCCCGGGGCAGCGTTAATTAAAGTGGTTTTTATTCCTGACGCTTGAGCCGCTCCGGCCATTTTCTTGAATAGTCCATCTACATTTTTAACTCCTTGAGCCTGAAGCATAGTTTCTTTTTCATCTGGAGCAAGATTGTTGTAATATTGGTTTAAATAATCTTTATCTAAAACCATTCTTTGCGTATTCCCGATAGTCGGCTTAACGTTTGCTTTTTCGTTGAACGAGGGCGCTTCCTTCGGCTGGTTAATTATCCTTGCCTGCTCGAAGCTCATCGACCTTGGGGTTCCCCCTCTTTGAGGGACTCGGAAATTCTCTAGCTCTCTGGCTGTAGTGAAAATTCCACTAGATTCCACTTTTTGTCTAGCCTTGTCCTGCGTGATATCTCCTGCTCTGATTTCAAATGGCTTATTTCTTATTTCCTCTGGGAATAAACCACTAAATTCTTTTCTTACCCCCCCCTTCTGTATGTCGACGCGTTGTCCTGAAATTTGCTTTTCGCGAGTCATCATCCCTCTTACGAAACTTTCCCAGACTGCTCCTTTGACCGGACCTGCTGCGTCAGAGGCCAGAGCTTGAGGGCTAAAGGCTTTTTGTAGCTTTGGCTTCCCTTGGAACATCTTCGCCCCAACGTTTCTTACCATGGAATTATATTCCGTATTAAAGTGGGAATCAAAGTTCCTTTTCAGGTTGGGCATCTCTTTTTGTATTAATCCAAATTTAGCTATACCTCTATCTACTAACGCTCCACCCTTGACGTCTTGTTGATTTTCTAAGCCGAGAACGGGTAAAAGTCTTTGGTCTCCCTTCGTCGCGGGAGCTTTTCTCCTTTCATCTTTTTTGACGCCCGTAAGTTTCCCCGTTCCTAGCGTATTGCCTGCGGCAGCAGCAAACTTTTGCATGGTTTCTTTATTTCTGCTTTTACCAGCCTGCGCGGTTATCCATGGTTTTCCAGTTTTAGGGTTAGGCTCTCGACTAAGCCGAACATAGTCTGAGATATCTTTATCTGATAAATTATTTATATCTTGATTTAAGAATTTAACCATGCCCGAGATAGAGGGCCTTGTGTCTTGAATTCTTTTTGCCCCCTTCTTGGGAGCAGTTTTGCCTGTGATTTTTCCGGAGGATACAGATTGCTGATATCTCATCACGTCGGTTTCGTCAACGAAGTTCGGGATACTGCCTCCAGACATGCCCTTAAGTTCTTTTGCTTTTTGAACTTTTTGTCTTAGTTCCCTCTTCTTTTGTCTGCCGACTTTTCCGTATTTTGGGATTACCCCCCATTGCCCCTTCGAATCGACCCCGTATTTGTCTTGGAATTTTTTGGGAGAAATAACGTCTTCCTGATTGTTTGCCAGAACGCCCTTACTTGATCCAACTTTTGCACTCGGATAAAACTTAGCCTTGACATTCGCTCCGGCACCGAATTGTCTCGCGTTACCTTCTTCATATCTTTGTTCGCTTAAAGAGGGTATGTGGCCAGCAGCATGCCCTTTAGCTCTTCTCCTATCGCTTGGCGAAGACATCATCTCTTTAAGCGGACCACTTGTGCTTGCGCCATAACCTGCCGACCCCATCGAGAGAGCGATGTTTTTAGCTATCTTATCCATTTTCAACATTGCAATATTTTCTCTATTGATTTGAGCTAAAATATCCCTATGAAGATCTCTTTCCGTTTTTAACCCAGAAGCTATACTCGCCAAGATCATGGGGTTCTTTTGCATGGTCGCCATAATTTGTTGCTGAATTACGGCGGTGTCTTTTGATTGCCTGTTAAACCCTAGAACAGACCCCATAGCGTCTGCCCCGAACTTAGAAAGCCTCTCAAACATTTTGAATATACCTAACGTCAATAATGCTATCCCGGGACCCTTCAGCACAGCGCCAATTCCGGTCAATAAACCTTTAGCTACTTTCGAGCCTACACCCTCCGCCTCCTTATCCCCGCCCTTGAATCCTCCGAGCAAAGTATTCACTCCGCCTAAAGTATCTTTAATCGCTGGACCGAAAGTCAAGCTTCCGACTTCTGCTCCGGCCTTCTTTAAATTATTTAAAGTAACTATTAATTGAGAACTTATTGTCGTGTTCAGTTCTTTATTCCTTCTCTCCGCTTCGTTCGTGGCGTTGTTGGCTATTTTTACGGCGCTAGCATACAAAGAGTACTGTTTGCCCAAATCCCCCAAAGCAGCTTTTAATACGTTAACTTGAAAAACGCCGCCGACTAATTCCGCCACTAACGATTGTTGTTTCGGTGCTAACTGGTCGTAGGTTCCTGCTAGATTTTTTAAAACGTCCATCATGCCTAGCACATTTTGTTCGGCGTCTTTAGTCGCTACCCCAAGAGACTCAAGAGCGGTGATAACCCTTGGTCTTTGCATTCTTGTGAAGATCGTTTTAAATGCGTTACCGATAACAGCGCCGCCACGAGCGGTAACTTGTTGGGTGGCTGCGACTATGCCCAATAGCTCCTCCAACCCAACCCCCGCAGTGGAAGCGGTACTGCCTACGCGTCTTAAAGCTTCCGCTAAGTCAGCGGAACTTACAGCGAACGCCGCATCAACCGCTGCTAATTTATTTGTGATTTCTGCAGAGGTGTACGCTGCGGCATTGTACCCGTTAATTACAGCCGTGAGCGCAGAAACAGAATCGGCCGCCTTCATCCCTGAAATACGAGTGAGGATTAATGCGTCGTTTGCTCTTTTGAGAGTCTCCTCTACCCCCAACCCTTGTCTAGCTAATTCATTGGCCGCCTCAGCCACCACAGCAAAGCTTTGACCAGTGTTATTAGCTATGCTAAATAAATCGTTTCCGAATTCGCTTAGTCTTTTTCCGGTAACGCCTAAAATTGTATTTATTTCTGTAAGGGATCTTTCTACTTCTATAGCGGATGAGACCATCCCTTTAAGAGCGGCGGAAACCGCGCCAATTGCCGCAACAGACGCACCGAAGGCGATAACGCGAGCATTCGAAGCTTCTAAAGATTTTTCGAACTCACCTAGCTGTCCCTTAATTCTCCCCAAGGGCTGAGTAAACCCTTTGGAGTTAAGCCTACCGAGACTATATCCACCTCTTAAAGATTTTCGAATTTCTTTTTCGAGGAGAGTAGTATCTGCACCTACCAATAATCTGATGTCTACGCCCATTTTCCCTTTTCCTGCTAGGATCCATTGATAATTACACTTTTTTTAAAAAAAGAGACTTGATTTATTTATACATATTAATGGTGTCTTCCGGCTCTTGCGGAGGCCAATTTTTGGTTATTTATTTGCACTTCCCTGTCTGAAAGGATCTGCTTATGAGCCACATCGTACCATTTCGCTAATTCGAATAACCCGTCAGTGCAATCATCCTCATAGTATTGTTCCGGAGGGTCTTTCCCTTCGGTTAGTACGGACTTATAGAACTTACCCCTTGAAAAGATATTCATCTGAAACATGGTTAAATCTAATATGTTTCTCCCGAAAAACTTCACAGGATCATCATCGCTCATAAAAAAAGCATTTAGAAAAAAACTATTTACAGCTATTATTTTTACATTAATATCTGAAAACCTAACGGTAGCTTTATTGTACTTTGCCACCATTTCCCCCACTTCCCAGAAAGAGAGATCGTCGAACTCTTCCTTAGAAAAAAATGGCTTTTTAAATTCTTTGTCCTTGTATAGAGCGTGGTAAACATACAGTTCGTTTACTTGCTTTTGACAAAAAGTTTCAACAGTCGGTTCGAGCAGCTCCGATCTTTCGGTTTTTATTTTCGCTAAAAGAGCTTCTTGTTCGGGTATGATTTTCTCTTCGAAATTCTTCCTCTGACCTTCGTCGTTTATTTTATGCAGGAAGTCGTAAGAGTCTTTAACGGCTAGGGATTGAGTCAGGTATTTTCCCTCCTCATCCTCAGTCCAAAATTCTCCCTCCTTTAAGAATTCAAGTTTTTGGCGGACGGTATATAGTCCCTCTTCGGCACTTTTTTTTGCACAGGATTGGTAGGCGCTTTCAATGAAGCCTAAATCAGACTCCTTAAAATGCTTAATATAAAAGCCCTCCTCTTCTACATGAGTATACCCTTGAAGAATTTGTCTATAAACATCCCTACACTCTTTCGAAGTAGAAAGCCTCGTGCTCATTTTTGCTTTATTTACAAGAGCAAGAACAGGACTCTACAGAGCAAGAATTAGTACCACAACAATCCTTGTCGCACGAGCAATTCGGGCAGCCTTTGCCCCCCCAATTACATCCCGCAAAAATCATTACACAAAATAAAGTAATAATAATTTTATTCATTTGTTTCCCCTTCGGTTGAAGCTTCCTTGTTTGACGTTTCTTCGGGAGCGATTGAGCTATCCTCTGCTTTAGCGGTTTTATTTTCTTCGATATTTTCTTCAACCGCTTTCTGCAAAGCGCCCTCTCGCGCCTTCTCCTCAGTCTCCTCTTCGGCCCTTTCCTCAGTCTTTTTCTCGACCTTTTCCTCGGCCTTTTCCTCAGTCTTTTTCTCGACCTTAGACTTTTTTTTCGCTTTCTTCTTTTTAGCTTTTGACGGGGCTTCCTTTTCCTGTTCGACTTCATCAGTGGCGCCGGCATCTTCTCCTTCATCAACTTCATCGGACGGGTTTTGGGTTTCGTAAAGGTCCTCTACAGCCTTAAATTCTTCTCCCGAATTAGCGCGCCCCATATACCAAAAACTAACAAAGAAAGCTAATTTGCGAATGGCTTCGTTAAAGAAGTCGTCGTCAGAATCTTCAAATTCATCATACGTATCTAAACGTTCTTCGTAATTTTTTCCCTTAAAAAACGGTTTTGGATCCATGCCTTCATGCTCAGTCCATTGAGAGACGTTCAGGACCCACCACATGATAGTTTGATTTTTGGCCCTATTCTCTGCTGTTTGGTCAAAGATGTTAGCTTGGCTGTTTTCAATCTCCACGAGCTCTCTTCTCAGTTCTGCAAGCTCCGAAAGAAGAGTGTCAGATATAGAGTCTTTTAAGTCTTGGGACTTATTGTCAAGATTAACCTGAAGCCTTTGGTATTCGTTTTCTTTATTATAGATCTCCATGTAGAGCTCAGAGTATCTTTCTTTTTCGGCTTCGCTAAATGCTCCTCCGTCGTCTTCATACCTTTTCGCTAGGAGATTCCTAGTAAGTAGTCCCGCCTTAATGCCTTCAGACATTCTTACCCCATAAAACAGTTCAGCCTTATCGTACAGCTTCCTGTTGGGTTTCTTGAGGTGAAATGTCGCTGGCGCGGATTCTTTTGTAGTCCTAGTGGTTTCAACCTCTTCGCCATCTTCATTAGTAGTCTTCTCTGTTACCTTCTTCTCAATATCTCTATTGATCACGAATGTATGTAGCCATTTGTTTTTCATAATTTTTTATTCCTTTTTCCGTAAGTTATCGTTTTATTTTTTAGTTTGAACTCGAAATTATCCAAAAAATTTTCTAAATCTCGGACGCTTTCGTTTCCATTGTCTAGGATTCTTTTTCTTAATAAACTATATCTAGTAAAGTCTAGATAGTTTAAAGATCCTTTCTCTTTTTCAGACAGAACCAGATCCTCTAAAGCCTTAGAGTGCTGAAACCTTAAATCTTCTAAAATCATTAAGCTATGTTTAAAGATTTTCTTAACTAATCTTTGAGTTTCTGCAGAGACCAAAGCCTTTATTTTTTCTTCCTCGCTCATCTAAAAAGTCCTTATTCCTTAGTGGTAATTACACTTTTTTAACAAAAAAAGACCCCACCGAAGTGGGGTCAGTTTTTAATTTTTGTTGTCTTAGACCTAGGTAATGAGAATGCCGTCAGCTGTTCCGCCGATTACATAGTTATATGTAGCGAACAGATCACCGATAGCCATACTGTTGGTCGCAGAATCCACTCTTGCTCCGGACAGCGTATAAGTAAATACACCAACCGTAAGGGCGTAACTGGCGGCTGCTCCACCAGTGCTAGCTCCCAAAGATTCGGACAACTGCTCTACCGTGATAGAGCATGTTCCCGGAGGATTACCAAATGCTGAACCGTCGGTCACAGCGTCATCCAAACAGAGGATGATCTCCACAGGGCAGTCCCAAGCGACAGAAGCAGACTGCGCACAAGGCGTAGACGTATCCGTGCCGAGGGCGGCAGCGAGCGAGATATCCTCAGGCTGGACAAGGTCCATGGTGAGGGTGGAGTTTTGCACCGGTGTCGCCACGGCGGTGGAACCACCGGTCTCTTTCGTTCCCGTGAACGACATGGTGTTCGTGGGCATAGCGCCAACTGCAGCTTCAGATCCGAAGCTGTTCATCAGAGCGAGCTTGACTTTACCGATTCCTCCGCAGGAAGCGGTTGAATAGGAGGGCGCCGCTTTCACGGTCTCTGCCCGGATTAGCTCCAAGTCTGTTCCGTCGATGTCACCAGCCGCCGCAGTGGCTAATGGAATATATGAAAATTCCAAAGACACGTCGTCAGCAGCTAGCTGAGGTCTGTCAACTGTACCGAGCACGCCAAACGCGTTAACGTTTTCACGGGGTACGGTGACGTTTAATGTAGCGTTCTGCACTGACTTAATGTCTGCAGTCGCCGGTCCGCTGATTACCGCGTTACCTTGTGTATAAATAACTCTTGTTTTAGCAATTGCCATAATATTTTATTCCTTATTTTTTTTTATTAATTAACGTTTTTACCAAATCCATGAATTTCAAAGTCTACTAATGCTGAATAAACATTTAGGTCTAGACCCTTTAATTCTTTTGCGTCTGGCATTAATTTTGTAACTGTTACGTCCCAGATCATTGCCTCTTCCGTAGCGGCATTCACTAGGTCTTCGTAATTGTATATTACACCCGTAAATGCGCCAATAGAATTAAAAGGTAAGCTTTCTACTATCGGCAGGTCTTTTCTGGATGTATTTTTTAATATATTACATACCGCATCCAAGCTAAACGCTGAATCGGTCAATATTACCGCTCGGACCCTCGTTTTAACATTGTCGTACCCACCGAAAGCAAGAGGATCGTTCACTCCTCCCATGTTTTTTAAAAAAATAGCCGGATAGGTCTCCTCTTCGTCTCTTAGTCCTTTTAAATCTTGACTTACCCTCGGGTTAAGTTGATATTTAGTATTGAACAGCAGGTCTTCCTCCACCTTGGTGCAAATGTATACGTTGTACTCTTTTACTGAAAAATTTCCGGTAATCGTACTGGAAGACTTATCGCTACTAAATAAAACTTGCCCCTTATGGTGTAAAATCCCCTCAAAACCGTTGCTCCCGACGTTTGTATAATTCCCATCCAAAGAAACCCCTTGCATAACTGTGGCGTTTGTAACGGAAGAGTCCGCTATGATTTGCTTGAAAGGGAGAGAGTACGTATAGTAACCATTGTATTTACTATCTATTGGGTAAAATTGCCCAGAATGGTTCTTAAACGCTTGCCCCTTTTCACAGACTTTGTTATCGATGAATTGCAACAAACCACTCATTACCTTATTTTCCCATTGTGCTATCATATTTTTTTTATCCTTCTTCTGAAATCTCCCAATAATTTACTCATATATTTTACCGCTGACGAAGAGCCTCTTGCTCTTACTTTCCCGTCAATTTGTATGCCCTTCCCGGATCTGGAAGCTTCAGCCGCTTTGCCTAAGTAGTAATTGAACCCAGACACTCCCCTTTCTACACCCTTAACCCAGTTGTTCCCCGATTCCCAAGGCATCTTAGCGAAGTTAAAGCTGTCTAGGGTTGGCATATTTATACTATAATTTACAGTCAAATCACGCTTTCTGGAACTTCTTTTTAATTTAATTGATGTAATTAGGAAGTTTTTTACTGCTATGGTCGGATCGGTTCCGCTAGGAAATCCAAGGAAAGTAAACAAATTAGCCTCCCCGCCTAGCGAATCGGTCAGATTTTGGCCGCCTGCCCCCCCTTGCAGTTCCTGAGTTACTGGATGGCTGTCAAACTCTTTTATTAGCTTTAGCCTAGCTTTATCGAAAACCTTTTTGGCAGCGACATCTACTTCTCTTTGTAGTTTTTTTGACCCTGCGACCTTTTTCCTAATAGATGCTTTGTTAACTCTTGCTTTAGCCATTATCTTACTTCCTCTAGCCTGAAAAGGAAATAATCATCAATGATACTATTGACTTGCGACTCTTGACTAATAAGCCTGTAGGACTTGCCCTGTACATCCACTTTCTCGATGGTTCCCGTATTTAGGTAAGTTTTACAGTCTGTTTCTGCTTTTATTATAATTTCATTATTACTTATGGTCGCCCTAACGCTTTCTAGTACAGATAGGTCGCTAGTACGATTGGGGTAGATAATTAAAACAGAGAAGTTTTGCGATTCTAAAGCGTAAGTATGGTTGAGCTCGCTTGAAGGCTCGTCATACCCAAATAATTGAGTAAGATTCACGTCCACCGTGCTGACCTTTCCCTTTTTGTGCACCGTTATGCTTTTCTTAAACGTATCAAAAAAGGTTTTATACGAAGCTTTTAACGCGCTTTTTTCTGTGTCGCTAATAAAGCTCATTTTTTAATTTTTCCACCTATTCCTGTTTATGGGTTCTTCAGGAAACTTGCCTTCGACCGTGTCGTCGCCCGCAACTTGCCTTGGTTTTGATTCTTTCAATTTGTATGAATTAATTAAACTATTTAATTGGAGAACTTCTTCCTTTTTTGCCTGAGCTAAGGTTTTACCAATTTCGCTTTTATTTACTTTTTTTACTTTTGTACCCGCATCATCTATCTCCAGCACGGAATCCCAAGAAGCTGCGCCCGTCACTGTCCTTAATTTATTATCATAATCATAAATCAAATACATTTTTTTCAGTATAGAGGCCTCCTCTATGTTGATGTTGACTTTTACGTCAACATCATCTAAATAACTCACCTCCAAAGTAGTGCCATCAATCACAAATTCCATATTAATGTGATTGTTTAAAGCTCCGATGTTGGAACGTATCCAGAAACTAATGGAAGCTATACTGGTATCCGTAGGCCTCCCTAGTTCTCTGTAAATTTCATCTGCTATATCAACGACTTTCATATCTCTTGTTATTACACAATTTATTTAATAATATTATTAGCTTTTAACTCTTCCCTGCATCTTTCTCTCATCGCTCTTAAATTCTCCTCTGGGGTCCACTTTTTAAAGTGCTCTATAATGGGTTCCGAATCTAAACCAAGCTCCATATGACCCAAAAAATAATTCCTAAGTTTGTTGTCTAGGGTTAACGGGTATTTGACTCCATCCGGCCTTCCGAATCTATGCACCCATCTGAGAAAAGGCAAACACAGGGCCTTGTGTCCGGCTTGCCTGAACTTCTCATGGATGTAGCCCTCTTCGCCGCCAAACCCCTTGAAGAGAGGGTTGAACCCCAGCCAAGCGTCTTTTTTACACGTAAAGACGCCCAACCCCTGCATCGGGATCTCAAAGGGTTCCGCGTTTTGATCTGCTCCCCTAGGATCGTTAGCCCATATGCCATACATTTGTTCCCTCCAGACTGGATCGAAGTGGGTAGATGTTCCCGTTAAATTATCGTAGACGAGCGGGCCTTGATGAAAGTTCTTCGTGTCTGGATTTTCCTTGTAAAAGTCTATTAGCCTCTTCAACGACCCCTCTTCGAACAGGACGTGGCAATCCATTGACATTACGTAATCTCCTTGCGCTTTTTCAAAGATGACGTTCCTCACGGCTGTGGAAACCCATTCTTTTTCAGGTACGTATCTTACGTTCGGAGCCCAACCGCTAAAATTTTTAACCTGCTTACCGTGGAGGCCATCGGGATTATTATCTATAATTAAAATCTCTACTTCATCCATGACTTCTTTATGGTACATTCTTAAAGCTTGTATAGAGAAATACACCCCATGAAAATCGTCAAATGTTGCCATACCGATAGTTAAGAAAGGTTTCTTGTTCATATCTACTATAATTATACAGCTTCAATTAGATTATGTAAAATTTTTAATAACCAAAAGGTTGATACTTGGAACCCGGGCGCGATAACATTGTTCGCCATTTCTCTTTACGAACCGCTTACGTTGTTACTTCGGGATTTATTATAAACTTTCCGGCTAGCACTTTCTCAACGCTTTCTGCGTCCGATAATAAATATTTTTCTACATCATAAACAGCTTCCGTGACGGGCAGGTCCTTGGTCACGCTCGGAAGAAAACTTATATCAATTAAACCCCCAGTTGCGTCGAATATGACTGGTATGAAGCTTACCAGAGAGGCGGTATCGGAATACCTATTTTTAACGGCCCCCCGAATACCGTAATTTGTCAGATCTTGTACGGCACCATTAACGTCAGTCAATGCTATTCTGATTGAAAAAAGGGAACCTTGTGTTAGTGATAAGTCGGTGACTACAGCGCTCATATCGCTTATTACAGTTAATTAACATAAATTAACTGATTTTTTTATTAAATAATTTAGCTACCCTCAGACAGTATGCGGGAAGCTTCTTTCGATACTGATTTTAAGGAGCTAGGGTTTGTGGGCGAAGAAGGCGATTTAAACCCAGAAACATATTTTTTAAATTCAGATAATAATTTTTTAGTTAACCTGTTTCGGTCATCAATGGGAACGAGTCCATGTAAATGAGCGTGAGCCTGTAAATCTGACTTATTCATTTCGCTAAGTGATCCCGAGTACTCTTCTTGGTTAAGGGTTCCGTATCTAGTGTTGCCGGTATCTCCCCATACTTGATCTAGGGTAGTTTTTTGGAAAGTTTCCTCTTTCCCGTGGGCTTGCATCATTTTCTTTTTCTCTTTTTTCTTAGCTTTTGCGGTCTTTTCGCTGGATGTCTTTTTCTTAGGCATGTGCTATTCTAAGGCAGGGACTTGGAAATAACAAGAAAAAAAAGACAAAAAAAACCCGCTGCGCGAACGCAGCGGGAGTGATTTTAATCTAAGCTTAATTAAACAACTAAGCCCATGATAGCGCGAGCATCAATACAGATACGGCCCTCTTCGAGGAATCCGTAGAAGCCTGTCTTCTCTACTCTGTTGCCATACATGTTGAATTGCTCATCCGGTAACGCGGTAAACGTTCCGCTTCCAGAACCGTAGTCGTGACCACGGGAAACGGGACGAATAAATGCGCCACGAGTGTTATCAACACCGACGAGAACTTGGTTAGTAGCTTTCGCCCAGTTGGTGCCACTTCCGTCCATGTCAGTAAGAACATCATTCAAGTTGTCCCCACTGTCTGGCGTATCAGTTGTAGCTAAGGCCATCTCGTCAAACAAGACGTTATACTTCTTGCCAGCGCCGAACTCTACCATCTCAACGATGTTAACACCGTAGATAGATTGCATACCAGCGCTACGATAAATATCCGAACGAACATCATCCGAAAGCGTTTGGTTACGCGAAGTAGCTCCAGTAGTATCAGCACCACTTGTGTTGATCGGGTTATAAGCGAAGGCACGAATCTGAGCTTTGATCTCCGGGCTGACATATAAGTCAGTAACCCCATTAGAGAAAGCTTCAATCGGGGTGTGTCCCGAAAACGATTCGTTGATTCTTTTCGCGCGAGTCATCAAGTTGTTAAGGTCAGCGAGACCAAACTTGAGGTGTGCGTCCGAATTGAGGACGTGCAGTAAACTGCCGGTTTTCGCATCAGCGAGAGCCTTCAGGATAACCGCCCAAGCGTTTCTTTCTTGCTTGATCAGAACCTCATTCGCCATTCTTTCAAGGGCTTTGCTAACCACATCCAAGCGGGCTCTACGAGCATAACGCTTGTTGAAGCTAACTGCCGAATCCAAACGGTAAGTAGCGATTTTGATTTCTTGCATGCCTTCCACGTGGGAGGTAGGCAAACCACCAGCCATGTGCTGACTCCAAACGGATACGTGACCTGCGCCTTCACCGTGATAGAGGTCAAGCGGGTAGCTTGGGCTATCGTCTTCATCGAATGCTGAGTCAACATAAATCTGACTCGCTGTACCAGCGGTAAGCAGGACCTTCTCAATTACAGGTCCTAGAAAAGCGGCGAACGCTTCCGAAGCTTCCCTCGATACATTTGCATCCCTCGAGCCGATGGCTTTAATAAGCTCTACCTGCTCGGGTGTATTTTTTAATTTTAATTTCATTTTAAATATCTCCTTATATATTATTCGGGTTTAATATTGATTTACCATCCTCCGATGTCTAAGAGAACAAGAGTGTTACCGCCGCTGGCTAAGCCAAGGGCGATTCCGACTTGTTTATCAGATCCAGCGTCAGTGGCGGAAAGACCACCATTGTCACCAGCGTAGATAGCTCCACCGACAGCAGGGGTTCCACCAACACCGTTGATTAGGAACATTCCCTTTCTTACGAGAGGTACTGCTTGGCCGGGAAGACAAGCTTCTACTTCAGAAGCCTTTCTCGGGTTGAATTTCAATTGCTCACCGTTTTCGTCGACATTAGCGACGTGGTGAAGTAACATGCCAAGGGGTTGTTCTCCAGCTTCTGTGGGGAATACCTTGGCCTTGACTCCGTAACGCTGTGTGGTTACGTTGGCTAGCGTTGAGCTGGCTGCGCCAGCGTCTCCGAGCATCTCTAACTCTTGGGACACATCCCAACCGGTATGAAGTTTTACCATCGTACCAGAAGGAACTTTCTTGGCCCAAGTCGAGAGGTCCATCGAGGTGTCAAGCCCTGTAGTGTGTAAGGAGTATAAGTTGATTACATCCTTTTCATCATAATCTCTAAATGGTCTTAAAGTTGCCATAATATTTTCTTTTCCTTTTTATAATTAATTATTGTTTGTATTTATATATAAAATTACCTATCAATGTCAAATTGATCAATTGAAAAAGCTTTTTTATATTTTTCTGAAAGAGTTCCTTCCTCTGCCGTCGTGGAATTTGGAATCTCTTCCGCATCCTCTTGCTGAGCTTCTTCTACCACGTTCTCAATAGACTTGGCATCTTCTTTCTCTTCAACGACTTCAGAAGCTTTAACTTCCTGTTCTTGTTTTTCGGCTTCCTTTTTCGCGATAACCTCCTTGTTCTTCTCAGAAAGAAGTACAGAAAGTTTTTTCGAATAAGTTTCGAAATCTTTATTATCCATGTCTTTAATGTCGGAAGCGATGACTTCACGGTCTTCATCCGTGAGGGCATACTCTTCGTCCAGCGCGGACATGCGTTCATTGAATCTCTGTTGAGTTTCACGCTCTTGCTTTTCTTGCTCAAGTTTGGCCAAGGATTTCTCGACAGAAACAAATTTCTCATTAAGAGCTTCGTGCTCTTTGGTGAGTGTTTCGGCCGTAACCTTGGCTTCGTCTAGCTGTTTTTCATACGCAGCTTTTTCTTCCGAATAATCTTCGGAAGCTTTCTTGAGTTCGCTTTCAATAAAGTCAGCGACTGCAGAAGCGGATACCTCTAGGGATTCATCCGTGATGTCTTTAATCGATTCGATTTTCATGATTTTCTCCTTAGGAATTACATCCTCATTGTTATTTTGTGAAATATTATTGATACTACTTGACTCTTTTACTAATTTATTTTCAGTATTTTCTAACGTTTTTCGCGTGGAAATCCCTTTGACATCTGCCGCTGGAGTCTCCGTGAGGCCTATTCCGAGAGGCACCACTTTCCCGACGACTTGCCTGTAGGCCTTAGTATCTCCATCGACACTTTCTTTACCGCCAAAAGCTCTTAAATACTGCTGGAGTTCTTCTATCTTTTCTCCATCAGCAATAATTTCTCCATTTTCAATGTTTTTCTCCTCGTTTTTCAACAAAACGATATTAAAATCTGCAAAACCTAATTCCCAACTGGCTGAAATTTTTAAATAATTTTCATTAGTGGGATCACTGGAATCCTCAATTAAACCAGCTAATTCATCGTTGACAATCTTCCAAATTACGCCACCCAAGGTAACGTTAAATGGCCCCGTCATTACTTTTACCTGATCAAGGGTCAATGGTATATCCGTTCCAAACTCGCTAAATCCTGAAGCTAAAATCGTACCGACAACCCGATCCCTATTATGCTCTAGGTTGATTGGTTTATTTAAGAAATTCTCATGAATGGCTACAGCCGTCTCTGTATCGATCACATCCCCGTTCTTGTTTACCCTGTTGGCTACGAAAGCGTTAAAAGCGACCGGAAGTAAGTCTACATTTTCCTGCAGGTCGACATCAGGAATAAAATCTCCTATATTTACCATACTTGCTAAAGCTAGATATTTGTCTTTATCTTCAGAGATTATCGATTTAATTTCTGAGCTAAAACTCGTTTTATATTTAAATTCTTTCATTTTCGTTAATCCTCTAGGTAATAAGTTATTGTCATTTTCGAAGATCCATTAATGTATAAACTTGCACCGGACGGGGCTTTAATGGGGGCTGATAAATTGATAGAGCCAGCTACGAAATAAGCTAAAAGGGTTCCCCCTCCGTCAGCGGCGGTCCCTAGAGAGCCTGTTCCACTTTCTACGAGCATATCGCACACAACAATACTCTTACCGGTTACTCCATCAACGATTTTACCGCTGCTTACTCCGCCTTGACCGCTTGCAACTCGTCCGGCGTCTGGTTGGCCAGTAAATCTAAAATATGCCATGATTTAATCCTTCTTCTCTAACTGGTCTGGGGTTTTTTCCAGCACTTCCCCTTCTTTCCAGCTTTTTCCAGAATTCGTGCATGCGTAAGCGACTGTTATGCCCTTATCTCCGGGAATGTCGCTAAATCCCTTAACGACTCCTTCGCTTCGGTAATGAGTGCAGTCTTTATTAACGTTTTTAACGTTATCTCCGATCTTTAAATGCCCGCCGTATCCACCCGAGACTTTCCTGTATAAATCTGAATAATCTTTTGATTCGCTTTTCTTTTTCTTAATCTTCTTTAGCCACAGCGGAAGGTTCTCGTCATCCTTGTCTTCTTCTTTTTTGTCGCCTTTTTTGCCGTTTTTCTTGTCGCCTTTCTTCTTTTTCTCGTCTTTCTTTTTCTTTAAGAAATCAGGCTTCTTAGCCTTAGAGTCGTAATTGCTTTCATCCCAATGAAGCGGGTGATCCACTTCTCTAAGCTCTACGGCAACATGAGGCAGATCCTCCATGGTTCTGGTGGATTTATGTAAATCATGTTTTTCGTGCAACGTTTCTTTTTTTTCTAAATTCCACTGAGGGTCTGCTGCCAAGGTCTCTACGTCTTTTAAATCTGGGAAAACGGTAAGTAAGCGCTTTTCGCAATCGAAGTTAGTATATTGACCTTTGCCCTCGTTACCCCAATCGTAACCCAGCTTGTCTAGGTAAGCTTTAAGTACGTCTTGGTCCTGAAAGGTCATTCTGATTATCTGCCCTTCTTCATTCTTCGTAAAAACAGCGTATCCCTCAAAGCACGGAAAAGGCTTATGAAGAACTTCTCTTTCTTTCATTTCTATAATTTGTTTAGTGAAATCGATGTTCATGTTCTATTCCCAATTTAATTGTATAGGTTTATACGGATCTAAATAAAGTTCTTCTATATTTTTAAAGTCAAAACCCAGATCATGTTCTTTAATATTCGCCCTAGCTTCATTAATGTCCTCCCCTTGAGGGGTCCATGATTCAGATATGTCTATAAACGAACTGGACTCAGCCTTGGCTTCCGATTCTAAAATTAGCCCCGAAAGCTTTGCCTTATTATCTGGCCTAATCGGGATAATGCCCATTATTTTTTGCTCCCTCATCCTAAGGAACATGTTGACTCTAGCTAATCCGTGAAGATTTAGGCTTTCGTTAGCTGAAGAAGTGCCCCTTGAATATACTTGCTTTAACTGCTCGATCTTGATGTTCGATTTATTTTTTTTGTTGAACTCTTTTTTCTTTTCCTCCAAGAAGGAGATTAGCCTAGCAGAGAAAGCTACCCTCTGTTCGTCTAAGTTTCCCACGTCGCTTGCGGACGGTTCTTTTTGTGAGTTCTCTTCCGTTTGTTTTTTCATAAAGCAAAAGTGTTAATGGGCGCACAATTACGTAATAGTTAATACACTAAAATAGGTTCCTTTAGTTCTTTAATTAACTATTATTTTGTTATAAGATATGCTTCTTTTATAAGCGTGCCATTTCCAAAAAAAGATAAAATATTTTTATCCGCAGGAAAACACATCCAATGATAATCCAAAGAGCCTTTCTTTTTAATAAGTATGAGAGCTATGTCTGTCTTCTCATTTAAGTCTTCGTATTTTTTCACTTCAGACACTTTGAATCCGGCCCCTTTTAGGATCGTTATCATTTCGTCTGGGAAAGATATCCTCCTCGCGTCATTCACGAAAAGAGACAAGAAGTCTCTTACTAACGTATTACATTTAAAATCGTTCTGAATAGCGTAACTCAAACTGTCGAGAGATATTTCAATATTTAATCTTCTGAAGATTTTTTGAAGCGCTTCCGGGCCACAGCTATATACATGAAGAGGGTCTAAGCTTTCTTTTCTTAGGTTTTTCCAATGTTCGGGCTCTTTATGCTGTTTTAATAAACCGCAGCCAAGAAGACTTAGGCTTATTATTACAAATAAAGAAAGGCGCATCATCAAATGTGATTACACCTTTTTTAAAAAAATATTATTTTTTTTCTTTAGCCCTTAGTAAATGTCGATTGCATTTCGGCTAGCTTTTTGTGAGGCTCACTTACTCCCCCTACTACGCTAAAAATATTTAAAGTC
>Ga0209709_10000710_pt1 | contig 31338 bp, 32 predicted proteins | sample ArcticOcean_MG_C_2_FD_187435 | JGI IMG/M metagenome (GOLD analysis project Ga0209709, IMG submission 187435) | Marine microbial communities from western Arctic Ocean - ArcticOcean_MG_CB4_136 (SPAdes) (version 2) | ecosystem: Environmental > Aquatic > Marine > Oceanic | place: Arctic Ocean... | reverse complement strand
ATCGTTAGGATAAAAGTAAAGGCCGGTTACTGCGTAGTTACTTTTAGGAGTTTTTGGTTTTTCTTCAATGCTAAGCGCTTTGCCGGCGGCATCAAAATCAACCACCCCATAGCGCTCAGGATCTCTCACGTGATAACCGAACACGGTTGCCATGTTTTTATCTTTAGCATTTGACACTGCGTTAGTCAACATATCAGTCATGCCATGTCCGTAATAGATGTTGTCACCTAGGATTAAACAGGCATCGTCGTCACCAATAAAATCTTTACCCAAGATGAATGCTTGAGCTAATCCGTCAGGAGAGGGCTGCACGATGTATTCAAACTTCATGCCAATATCAGAGCCATCACCAAGAAGTTGTTCAAACCTTGGCAGGTCATCAAGGGTGGAGATAATCAGCACCTCTTGAATGCCAGAGAGCATCAATACCGACAATGGGTAATAAATCATTGGCTTGTCGTAAATTGGCATAAGCTGTTTTGATATGGCTTTAGTCAAAGGATAAAGCCGCGTACCTGAGCCGCCAGCCAGAATAATTCCTTTCATTTTAGTTTTTCTTGTTTTATTCATTAGTTGTCCAGTAGTCTTTGATCCATGGGGATGGCTGAATGTGTCGATACCATTTACCGCTGCGCCCAATAATTGCTTCAGGCGGATTTGGCAGACCATGGAACAGGATAATTTTAGCCCCTAAAGGTATTGAAGGGGCAACAAACCAAGATTTAAGCCAGGACGGGCAGCATTTATACTTAAAGCTCGGGACCCAGTCATCTGGCCAATATTCTAGTTTACCTAGTTTATAAATTTCACGTGATAAATAGGCCTGCTCGTGGCGCACCTCATTTTTTACTTGTTCAGAGTTCTTCTCAAAGTGCTCAAGTATATGAGCATATTGTCCAGCCTCGAACCTAAATACTGAGGAGTTTCCCTCTCTCTTCTTTGGGCTTTTTTTGTCGTGTGCAATCAAAAAATCACCGGGCTGACTAAAGAATGCATCTAATTTTTCGACAATAACGACGTCCAAGTCAAGGAACAGCGTTGGCCCAGAAAGGCCGCCAAAGTTTTCTTTAAATACAGTAAGCTTCCTCCAGCCTCGCTCTGGCGATCCAGAAGCAAGCTCTAGCTCAGGGAGATCCTGTATCTCTACTTCGGGCCGAATGCCTTCACTATTTTCAGTGAAGCATACAAATCTGAACTTGGAGCTCATATTTCGAGACACCATTGCGTATAGACGGTTTACATATTCTGCGGAGAATTTACTGCCCCATTTCATGCAGATAATATTCATAGGTTAATCAAAATTAAGCGCTATACATTGTAATAAGAGTCACTATCAATGCAGCTTACGCCAAAAGTAAAAGAATAAATTTTATAGATTAAAGCCAGCATTATTATGTATCTGCCTGCATAAAAACTATGTTTCATTATAGAGTATAACTAAGAAATAAAAAAAGCACTAGCCATAAATCATACTCACCGATATTTTTTAAGATTACCCTGCGCTACGAGTATAATTAGAGTTGTTCAATTGTTGAACGCAAACCAATATAAGTGATAGAATAGGTTTTTTTTCACGATTTTTTTTGCAAATACACTTGCAAGATGTGGCGGTAGCGTGCCTAATATTTGTCTTTTATTTTTTTCCTATACTAATGAATAACCAAGATATACGCCTTGATCTGCTTCGTAAGCTAGAGTCAAACCCTGAGTACACTCAAAGAGACCTCTCTAGGGAGATGGGCGTGAGCCTGGGTAAGGTAAACTACTGCATGAAAAAACTGACTGAGAAGGGGTGGGTAAAACTAACAAACTTTACTCGTAATCCAAATAAAATGAGCTATGCGTACCTCCTTACTCCTAGCGGAGTCGAAGAGAAGTCAAGGCTAACTTTTTCCTTTCTTAAAAGAAAGATTAGTGAATATGAAGTACTAAAAAAAGAGATTGATGCGCTAAAACTTGAATCCGAAGAGATGGCTAATGAAAAGCGATAATAGCCATTATCATCTTTAATAAGCCCAGACTAAAACTTATCAATATTAACCAATTGAAAAATGATATTTTACTGATTATGGATCTTAAATGAAAATAGCTATTGTAGGTATCGGCTATGTTGGCCTTTCCAATGCCATGCTTTTGTCTCAAAACCATGAGGTAGTGGCGCTAGATATCATTCCTGAGAAGATTGAACAACTTAACAATAAAATCTCTCCCATTGTGGATACAGAAATTGAAGATTTCCTAGCCAATAAAGACCTCAACTTTACCGCTACCCTAGATAAAGAGCTGGCTTATAAAAATGCTGACTTTGTTATCATTGCCACACCGACTGATTACGATACCATTAACAACTATTTTAACACCTCTTCAATAGAAGCGGTTATTCAAGACGTGATTGATATTAACCCTAGTGCAGTTATGATTATTAAGTCAACCGTATCGGTTGGCTACACTCAAAGTATTAAAGAGAAGTTCAATGTCGATAATATCATCTTCTCACCAGAGTTCTTAAGAGAGGGATCGGCATTGTATGACAACCTTTATCCTTCACGCATTATTGTCGGAGAGAGGTCAGATAGAGCCCGTGTATTTGTAGATCTTCTGCAAGAGGGCGCTATCAAGGAGAATATTGATGTTCTGTATACAGGATCCACTGAAGCAGAAGCGGTTAAGCTTTTCTCAAACACTTATTTGGCAATGCGTGTCTCATACTTTAATGAGTTGGATTCTTATGCCGAAGCTCATGAGCTAGACTCCAGAGAAATAATTGAAGGTGTTGGCCTAGACACTCGTATTGGCTCTCATTACAACAACCCATCATTTGGTTATGGAGGTTATTGCCTACCAAAAGATACCAAACAGCTTAAAGCAAATTATCAAAACGTGCCCAATAGTTTAATCAGCGCAATTGTTGAAGCTAATTCCACTCGTAAAGATTTTATTACAGATTCAATCCTAGCTAAGAATCCTAAAGTAGTTGGTGTGTATAGGTTGATTATGAAAAGTGGCTCTGATAACTATAGAGCATCTTCCATCCAAGGTATTATGAAACGCATTAAGGCCAAGGGTATTAAAGTAATCATCTATGAGCCATTAATAGAAGAAGATGAGTTCTTTCATTCAAAATTGATTAGAGATCTGGATGAGTTTAAAAAACTATCTGATCTGATTGTGGCTAACCGCATGTCGGATAACTTAAGAGATGTGAAGGTTAAGGTCTACACAAGAGATTTGTTTAATGGTAATTAAGTTAATTATATGAAAGTACTGGTAACAGGCTCAGCAGGCTTTATTGGTTCAGCGCTCTCAATCAGACTATTGAGTAAAGGTGATACAGTAGTGGGTATAGATAATCATAATGATTACTATGACCCAGCTCTAAAAGAAGCTCGTCTAGCAAGACATGCCGATCATTCTAACTACACACACATTAGAATGGATCTTGAAGATCGTGAGGCTATGGTTAAACTATTTGAAGATCATCAGTTTGAAGGAGTAGTTAATCTAGCAGCACAAGCGGGTGTTAGGTATTCTATTGAGAATCCATTAGCTTATATTGATACTAATTTAGTGGGCTTTGCCCACATTTTAGAAGGATGTCGACACAATAAAGTAGGGCACCTTGTTTATGCATCATCAAGCTCTACTTATGGCCTTAACACCAAGCAGCCATTTTCAACTCATGATGCAGTTAATCATCCTGTAAGTCTGTATGCTGCTACTAAGAAGGCTAATGAGTTGATGGCGCATACTTACTCACATCTTTACGATTTACCAACAACAGGTCTTAGATTCTTCACAGTTTATGGCCCGTACGACAGACCAGACATGGCGCTTCAGAAGTTTACCAGGGCTATTATGAATGATGAACCTATTACTGTGTTTAACTTCGGTAAACACAGAAGAGACTTTACCTATATTGATGATATTGTAGAAGGAATCATTAGAATATTAGATAGACCAGCGCTATCAAACCCAGACTGGGATAGTGATAATCCAGATCCTGCTTCATCATCCGCTCCATATAGAATTTATAATATTGGTAATAATAATCCAGTTGAGCTTATGGATTATATTGAAGCATTAGAAGTTTCATTGGGTAAGAAAGCAGAGAAAGAACTACTACCACTCCAGCCTGGCGATGTTCCAGACACTTTCGCAGATGTAGATGATTTAGTAGAGCAGTTTGGCTACAAGCCAAGTATCAGTGTTAAGCAAGGTGTGGAGAATTTTGCGGTTTGGTATAGGGAATATAATAATGAATAAAAAACTATTAATCACAGGTGGTGCAGGCTTCATCAGCATTGCGGCCATTCGTCATATTATGAACAATACCAAACATAGTGTTGTTAATGTAGATAAAATTACCTATGCTGCTAGTTTGGAGTCGTTAGCACCCATTGAAAATAATGATAGATATGTATTTGAACAGACGAGCAATGAAACTCGTTTTAGTAATCAATTATGAGCAATATAAGACAGTTATTTGAAGAGTCAGTTAATGTAAAGAATATAATTCTGGAAACAGGGGTGTTCAGTATTCTCTCAAAGATGGGAGATGAAGTATCAAATGCTATTCAAGCAGATAATAAGATTATGCTTTGTGGTAACGGTGGGTCAGCGGCGGATGCTCAGCACCTCGCAGCCGAAATGCTAGTGCGTTTGAGGCCAAAAAATAATCGTGTGGGTATTCCAGCAATAGCTTTAGCACAAGATACTTCTACAATAACGGCCTGCGGTAATGATTTTGGTTTTGATTTACTATATCAACGAATGGTAAAGACTTTAGGAAGAGAGGGTGATTGTCTTATTGCTATTACTACTTCGGGAAATTCAGAAAATATAATACTTGCTATGAAGGTTGCAAAAGAGATGGGGATTAAAGTCTTTGGCTTTCTTGGGTCAGGTGGCGGAAAGGCACTTGAATTTTGCGATGAAGCATTTATAGTTCCAAGTTATAATACTGGTAGAATTCAAGAGGCCCACATAACAGCGGGGCACGCATTAATGGAAAGTATTGAGGATCGATTAATTGAGTCAGGATATCTACATTTAGAGGATCGAAATTGACTCTAGATAATATTGATGCTTTTGTTTTTGATTTTGATGGTGTTTTAACAAATAATTTTGTATATATGGATCAAAATGGAATTGAATCAGTTGCGTGTAGCAGGGCTGACGGGCTTGCTTTTGATTTATTGCGAAAACTCAATAAACCAGCCTATATTCTTTCAACAGAAAAAAATTCAGTAGTAACAGCTAGAGCTAATAAGTTGCAAATTACTGCTCTACAGGGAGTTGGTGATAAGGTTGAGGGGATCAAAGAGCTTGCAGTTAAAGAAGGGTTTGATATACAAAATATTTTGTATGTAGGTAACGATCTTAATGACTATCGCGTGATGCAACTATGTGGCTTTACCGCCTGCCCATCAGATAGCCATGAAGCGATTAAGTCAATCTCTACTATTGTATTGAGAGCAAAAGGAGGCGATGGGATAGTTCGAGAGTTGCTAGAAGATGTATTCGGACTTGATTTTATCGAAATTTTATATAATAAATAAAAGGAAAAAAATATGTCAATTTTTATTATTGCTGAAATAGGTATTAACCATAACGGTGATATGTCAATTTGTAAGGAATTGATTGATGTGGCCGTCGAAGCAAAGTGTGATGCTGTTAAATTTCAAAAGCGTGACTTAGATAAGGTCTATACAAAAGAGTTTTTAGATTCGCCTAGAGAAAGTCCTTGGGGTAAGACGCAGTATGAGCAAAAAGCTGGACTAGAATTTGGTGTTGATGACTATAAAGAGATTGATAGTTATTGCAAAGAAAAGAACATTGAATGGTTCGCATCTGCTTGGGATCTAAACAGCCAGAAGTTTCTCCAGCAGTTTGAACTTAAATATAATAAGGTTGCTTCTGCAATGATTGTTTTTGAGGATTTGCTCAAAATGATTGCCAAAGAGGGAAAGCATACTTTTATTTCTACAGGGATGACAACTTATAATGATATTCAAAAAGCTGTAAATATATTTAATGATGCAGATTGTTCTTTTGAGCTTATGCATACTGTCTCAACCTACCCAATGAAAGATGAAAATGCAAATCTTAGAATGATACAAACTTTAAGAGATAAATTTAACTGCAATATTGGATATAGTGGCCATGAAGTAGGTCTAGCTGTTTCTTATGCAGCAGCAGCATTCAGCATTACTTCACTTGAAAGACATATCACTCTTAGTCGTGCAATGTATGGATCTGACCAGTCAGCATCAGTAGAACCTCCTGGCTTCAAACAACTCGTAGGTTCAGTAAGAAAAATCGAACTTGCTTTAGGCGATGGGGTTAAAAAAAAGATACATGAAGAAACACTTATAGCCAAGAATTTGCGTCAACATTTAGATTTAAAAAGTTAACCTTATTACTATTTTATTGCAGAGAAAGTAGTAATCATTTTAGCAAGAGAGGGGTATTAAAATTGATGAATAATATTGGTGTTATGCAAGGTCGTCTTAGTGATAAGCCAAACCTCGCATTACAATCATTTCCTTGGGATAGCTGGCAAAAGGAGTTTGAGCGTGCAAACTCTATAGGCTTTAATCAAATAGAGTGGCTTGTGGACGGATATAATGATAATGATAACCCAATCGCGTCATTAGAAGGCCAAAAAGAGATCTTAGAATTGTCTGATAAATTTTCTGTTTCAGTTAACAGTTTATGTGCGCATTCGTTGATAGATGGTAATCTATTGCATGCTGACCCCTTAATTGTAGAAAATGCAAAACATAAGTTTTCACAGATTTTGTCTTGGGCATCAGCAATAAATATTGAGTTTGTTATTTTTCCAATAATGGATGCAATGAGTATTCAGAGTGATTATGCCAAAGAAAAATTAAAAAATATTTTGCACGAAGTTGTAGATATAGATCATCCGAAAATCTTGCTTGAGAGTGATCTTACAGCATTTCAATTAAATTTTTTTTTAGACGATGTTGATATGGATAATTTAGGTATTTTGTATGATTTGGGAAATGCTACAGCCATGGGGTTTGATATTGAAAATGAATTAAGGGTTTTACACGCAGACATTGGAGAAGTACATATTAAAGACAGATATATAAATAATGGTGGGAGTGTTAGACTAGGAAATGCTGATACACGATTTGAAGCTGCTGTTAGAATATTAAATGACTTATCGTGGCAAGGTTCTTTTGTTTTGGAGACTCCCATACTTGGTGATTGGCAGACTGAGGCTTATAGTAATTTTAACTTTACAGCTAATTTGCTTAATTAAATTAGAGTATTTTTTTTAGGATAAATTTGAAAGCATTATTTATAGGCCTTGGTTCAATTGGTCAAAGGCACTTAAGAAATTTAATAAGTTTGGCTCCAGATGTTAAACTAATGGCTGTTCGCTCGTCTCGAACAGCTCCTGTACTTTCAAATACGAACCAAGTTATTAGTAATATAAGTCTTCAAGAGCACTACAACATCACAGAATTTGAGTCACTTGATACGGCACTGTTGCTTAAGCCAGAAATGGTTTTTGTTACTAATCCAACCAGCATGCACGTTGAGGTTGCGCGAAAGGCACTCAAATCTGGTGCATTTGTATTTATAGAAAAGCCTATTTCTCATAATAATGAAGGCATTAAAGAATTAATACAGCTAGAGGATAGTTTTGGTAAAAATAAAATTTGTATTGGTTATCAATTTAGGTTTAATCCAGCCTTGCAGTTGTTACAGGGAATATTAAAAGAAAAAGTTATTGGTAATATAGTTGGTGCGCAGCTTGTTAATGGTGAATATATGCCAGGATGGCATCCATATGAGGATTACAGGATGACCTATGCCGCACGTCAAGAATTAGGTGGTGGCGCATTAGTAACACAAATCCATGATTTTGATTACGCTTTTTGGTTATTCGGGAAACCCTCTACAGTATTTGCAGTTGGTGGACAATTATCAGATTTAGAGGTTGATGTTGAGGACAGTGTTCAGGTATTAATGAAGTGTAAGAATATTCCAGTTAGTATTCAGCTGAATTATCTTCAATGGCCTCCAAAGCGAGATATATTTATTACTGGAGATAAGGGTTCAATACATTGTGATTTATCCTCTATGGAGGTTATTGTAAATCAAAGAGAAGGAAAAAAAATTAAAAAACATAAATTTCCAAATTTTAATAGAAATGACTTGTTTCTAAATGAGATGAAAAATTTTCTTGCATTTGTAAATGGAAAAGGAGACCCTATGGTTAGTCTAAAAGAAGGTATTATTAGTCTAGATATTGCATTGGCTGCAAAAGAATCTATGGATAAAGGCTTATCATTTAATCTCTATGAAGGATAATCAAATGGTTTACGCCATCATTCCAGCAAGAAGCGGATCAAAAGGTGTTCCAAATAAGAATATCATAAATCTTGGAGGCTACCCTTTGTTAGCTTATAGTATAGTTGCAGCTAAAAAATGTAAGGAAATAGACAGAGTATTTGTGAGTACTGATTCTGAGGAGTACGCTAAAATTGCACGCCAATATGGAGCTGAGGTACCATTTATCCGCCCTAAGTCAATTTCTGGTGATACTGCTTTAGATATTGAATGGTTCAAACATTTTGTTGATTGGTTGAATAATAAAGAAGGGTTTTGCCCTGAATATCTGGTCCATCTTCGACCAACCACTCCCCTTAGAGACCCAGAAATTATTGATAAAGCAGTAATGAAGTTTGTTGGGAGTGACTATACGGCACTGAGATCAGCTCATAAAATGACAGACACTTCATATAAGACATTTGAAGTAGAGAATGATAAATTTAAAATGATATGTAATAAAGGTTTTAATATTGAAAGTACAACACTACCAAGGCAGGCATTTCCAATTACATACAATCCTAATGGGTACGTTGATATTGTTAGAACGAGTCAAATAGAAAAAGGAATCAATCATGGAGATTGCGTTCAAGCATATATAACGGAAACCACTTACGAAATAGATGAGTTGGATGATTTGCACTATCTTCAATATTTAACAAAGAGAAAGTCTGATTTTGTAAAAACACTTTTTAACAATATTGAGGTAATCTAAAGTGCCAAAGAATTATTTATCAGTTGCGTATGATGAGAAATCTCATCCTTATACTGATTATCCAAAAAAATTATGTGACTATTTATTTCAATCTTTTGAATTTAAAGAGGGTATGAAAATGCTTGAACCTGGGTGTGGTCGAGGCGAGTTTTTGGGTAATTTTAAAGATTTAGGTCTTGATGTTTATGGGGTTGATATATTACTAGAAGCACAAGAGTATTCAGATAAATTCACAGTTGAAGTCTGTGATATTGAAAGTGAAAAGTTACCATTTGACGACAATACATTTGATGTGGTTTTCAGTAAATCATTTATTGAACATCTTTATTATCCAGAGAGATACCTATTGGAAGCTAATAGAGTGTTAAAGCCTGGTGGAAAATTAATTACTTTAGTGCCTGATTGGGAGGCAAATTATAAAACATACTTTGATGACTTTACCCATAGGACACCTTTCACGCAACCTTCACTTGTTGCTATCTATAAAATGTATGGATTTGAGGATACCTCTGTTTATAAATTTAGACAGTTACCAATTGTTTGGAAGTATCCTTTTATTAATTATTTTTGTGCCTTAATTACACCTTTTATTTCAGTGAGAGCAAAAAATAAATTCCTGCGCTGGTCACGTGATTTGATGTTGGTTGGTTATGGAGTGAAACCAAAAAATATTTAAAAGTAATGACTATAAACTTTAAAAACTGAAATATTATTGGAGATTAAATGATTGTATGTGAGATAGGGCTAAATCACTGTGGTTCTGAGGAGTATGCTGATGATTACTTGAGAGTGTTGTTGAAAGAAAATATTGATGCTTTAACGTTTCAGGTAAGAGAGTCTGATTTCTATTTAAATAAAGAGAAGCGAAAACTGTCTTTACCAATTAATTATTACTACGAAGCAAAAAAAAAGGTTGAAATGTCAAATAAAAAGTTTGGAATTGCATTGTCAGACCTTGATTTATTAGATTTTTTTGAGTCTATAAATACTGATTTTTATAAAATTTTAAGTAAAGATGCAAATAATGAAAGCTTTATACGCACAATAATGTCAAAAACTAATAAGGATATATATATTTCAACAGGAATGAGTAATGATCAACAAATTGAAACACTATCTAAGTCTAGTAATGGGGTAGAAAGAAAAATATCTTTAATACATACACAGCTATCAAATAGAATGTCAGATGTGAATTTACATAGTATAAAAATTTTAAAAGATAAATACAATATGCCTATTTCTTATGGACATCACTGTGATAATTTGAATGTCCTTTACTTAGCTTTAGTTTATAAACCATCTGATCTATTCTTTTATGTTAAAGGTGGGCGAGAAGATATCCATCCGGATGATAATCATGCTATTCAACTTAATGCTATTTCTGGAGTTATTTCGAATATAGAAAACTTACCTTCATCCATTGGTGATGGTATCAAAGTTACCGTTTCCAACACTATTAAGGGGCAAGAAATATGAAAAAAGCAATAGTTACAGCAGGTTCTCGAGGTATTGGTAAGGCAATTGCAGATTCTTTAAGTGAGATATGCGATGATGTTGTTGCAACTTCTTCACAAGAGCTGGATACTTCTGATCTTGATCAAGTAAATAATTTTATAAAAAATAATTCTACTACTGATATTTTGGTTTTGAATACTGGCGGACCTCCAGCAAAATTATTTAATGATATTGGTGAAGATGATTGGAATAAATATCATAACCAGCTTTTCTTAAGCTTTTGTCTAATGTTGCAGCGTATTCATGTTAATGACGGCGGATATATTTTTCTGATGTCATCATTCAATATTAAAGAACCAGATCCAAAATTAATTTTATCTAATTCTTATAGGATTGCTATGACAAGTGTTTTAAAGTCGTTAAGTAAAAGCTTTGCAGCTAGAGATATTGCATGTATAAATATTGCGCCAGGGCCAATCAAAACAGATAGGCTTTATAGCCTTGTTGATGACATGGAGGCTTTAGAGAAAACATTACCAATGCGCAGAGCTGCTGCACCAGAAGAAATTGGTGTTTTTGTTAAAACTATTATTCAAAATAATATTAAATATATGACAGGCGTTACTATAAATTTTGACGGTGGTGCGTCAAATTATATTCTTTAAGAATACCTAAGTATAAAACTATAAAAAATTATGGAGAGTAAGTGAAAGATTTATTTGATTTGAGTGGAAAAGTTATAATTATTACTGGAGCTGCTGGGCTTCTAGGGAGAAAACATGCTGAAGTAATTGCTGCATATGGAGGTAACCCAATTCTACTAGATCTATCTTTAAATTTTGTAAATGAATATGCTAATGAATTAAATAATAAGTATGGAGTTAAGTCTGCCGGGTATATGGTAGATATTACTAATGAATCTCAAATTAAAAATAATGTAAAAAAACTAGTTGATGTATACGGAAAAATTGATGGCTTAATTAATAATGCTGCTATTAATCTAGACAAGCCTAGTGAAGAAGATAAAGCACAACAGAATATTACAAGATTAGAAAACTTTGCTATAGAGGCTTGGGATAAAGAGATAGCTGTCGGTATTACAGGAGCATTTTTATGCGCAAAACACTATGGCTATCAAATTTCAAAAAATCCTAATGGAGGCTCAATTATAAATATATCATCAGATCTTGGACTTATATCTCCTGACCAGAGACTCTATATGAAATCAGACGTGTCTGATGAACAGCAATCTGTGAAGCCGGTCACATATTCTGTGGTAAAAACTGGGTTAATAGGTCTAACAAGATATTTAGCAACATATTGGGCAGAACAAAATGTACGTTGTAATGCGATGTGCCCCGGTGGCATCGACAATAATCTGCCTGCTGACTTTATGAAAAACGTTGTAACTAGAATACCAATGAGGCGACTAGCTAAAGTAAACGAGTATCAAAGTACATTGCTTTGGATGTTGAGTGATGCGTCTAGTTACTTGAACGGTGCAATAATTCCTGTAGATGGTGGCCGGACAGCTTGGTAGTCCGAACACTCATTACCACTGCTGATGAGCGAACTTGGCCAAAGGGTGGAAATGAATCAGTACTCTTTCTTGGCGAGTGGTGTAAGCGTTATAGCCGGAAAAAAAAATGGGAGAAACTTAATTCAATAGTTGCTCCTTATCACTGGGATGACCGAAAAATGTTATCTAAGGACTATCAGTATTTGCTGAAGCTTCATGAAGATCTACTTATAGATCTATCATGCAAATTAAATCAAATTCATTCTGTTGAGCATTCACTCCGTTATTGGAGAATTCTAATTGGCCCGTGGTTGGGTTACTTTGTCCAAATGCTTTTTGATCGCTGGTCTATGCTTAATCAATCAATTGAAAAACTGGAGTGTACAGATTGTAAAGTTATAGAAAGAGATCAACTTTCGGTTGTTCCAAATGATATGAATGATTTCGGTAATATGTATGATGGAGATGATTGGAATGAGGCCATCTACGGGCAGTTATTAGACAACTCCTGGTCAAAATCGGTAAGAATTGAAAAAATTCAGATACAACAGAAAATTAAGAATGATCAGGCTTTTATTCAGCAAGGCTGGAAAACTCTCCTGAAGTCAAAGCTAAAGAATTGGATTTTTCGTTTAAGTATACTATTTCCGAATGAAGCAAGATATTTTTTTATCTCTACCTTTCTACCCCTAAAAACTGATTTATTATTACAGGTGCGTTTAGGACAGTTTCCGAGGATCTGGAGGTCAAATAGAGTGCCAGTTACAAAGCCAGACATGAGGAAACGAAATTGGCAGCTGTGTAAAAATAAAGTTAACGAAAGTTCTTTTGAAGTTATTGCACGCCAATTTGTTCCACTACATATACCAACAGTCTATCTAGAAGGTTATGATCAGCTTATGAAGACTGTAGATTTGTTACCTTGGCCAAAAAAACCAAAAGTCATATTTACTAGTAATGCTTATAATAGTGATGATCTTTTCAAAGCATGGGCGGCTGAGAAAGTTGAAAAAAATACGCAATTTGTCATTGGTCAGCATGGAGGTAACTTTGGAATGGCTCCTTTTTCTTTTACTGAAGATCATCAGATAAAAATAGCGACAAAATGGCTGTCTTGGGGATGGTCTGATTCATCCAGATCTCGGGTTGTACCTATGGGAAACTTAAAGTGTATGAGAAGGAGGCAAGTCAGATATAATCCAAATGGCGGTGCTTTGATGGTTTCGATGGCAATACCACGCTATAGCTACCATTTGTATGCTGGAATTGTTTCAAAACAATGGCTTGACTTCGTGGCCGATCATCAAGTTTTTCTGTATTCTCTACCTCAAACATTAAGAGAGCAAGTCTTGTTGAGGCTGTATGGTAATGACTATGGATGGGATCAATTTGATCGTTGGAATGAACAGATGCCAGAAGTTTGTCTTGATTTTGGTAGGCAGAATTACTATAAATTGATTGAACAAAGTCGACTTTTTATCGCAACCTATAATGCCACTACTTATTTAGAGTCATTAAATTGGAATATACCTACGATTATTTTTTGGAACCCCATGCACTGGGAGTTAAAAGAGGAAGTAAGGCCTTACTTTGAATTGTTAGAGTCAGTTGGTATATTCCATAGAACTCCAGAGAGCGCAGCTCAACATATGCTTGAGGTATGGGACAACGTTTCTGACTGGTGGGAGTCGCGAGAAGTTCAAAGCGCTAGAGCACAATTTTGCCATCAGTTTTCTAGGACGCTACCTGACCCAATAGGTGATTTGCAATCGTTTTTTCAGGGTGTTTCGAACGAGTATGATTTGTCAGTTTCGGTTTAGCCATCCAATGTTGTCATTATTAATTTAATGGAAAATAAGAAGTCTGCATCAATCCAAACTCGCTTTGCAGTTAGTTTGGCAGCAAATATCTTGCGAAGTGTTATCAGTTTAATTACAGGTATTTTGTTAGCACGATGGCTGGGACCAGAGCATTTTGGCCGTATGGCGTTTCTACTAGTGACATTTCTGGCCTTGAGGCAGTTTTTGGATATGGCGAGCTCCTCTGCGTTTTTTACTTTTTTGTCACAGCGAAAACGAAGTAGGCGATTTGTAAACTTCTTTTGGTGTTGGATTTTAATCCAGTTTGTTTTTTCACTGTTAGTTGTGGGATGGTTGATGCCTGACTCTCTATTAAATATTATTTGGAAGGGAGAAGAGCAAACAATTATATTACTAGCACTTGTTGCAGTTTTTATGCAACAGAATGTCTGGCCGATTGCTATGCAAATGGCTGAGGCGAGTCGTGAGACCGTTCGGGCACAAAAGCTCAATGTAGTTGTAGCAGCAGTTCATTTGGCTGTAATAGTGACTCTATGGCTGGGTGGCCAGTTGTTTTTGCCGTTGATTTTTATTGCGCTTATCATAGAGTGGTCAATTGCGGGATGGCTTGCAACAAGAATGTATCGAGAGTATGACGACCAAACTGATGAGACAGAAGGTAAAGATGATACTGCTGCAAATGTCTTTAATGAGTTTTGGGATTATTGTAAGCCTTTTATTCCTTATGCATGGTTGAGTTTTGCGTATACTTTTGCTGATCGATGGATGCTACAGCAGTGGGGAGGCGCAACTGAACAAGCATACTTTGCTGTAGCACATCAGTTTTCAGTGGTAGCGCTGTTGGCAACAGCCTCAATTTTGAGAATCTTTTGGAAAGAGATTGCTGAGGCAAAACATCAGGGAGATGATGAGAAGGTTAAGCGTCTTTATCAAAGAGTTTCGAAAAGTCTTTATTTTATAGCTGTTATAACGGCAGGCGGATTGATGCCTTGGTCAGCTGAAATTATTACTTTATTGTTGGGTACTGCTTATTCAGGCGGAACATTTACTTTGATGCTAATGTTTCTCTATCCTGTTCAACAGTCTATGGGGCAAATTGGTGGAGCAATGCTTTATGCAACTGAAAACTCACGAATACAGGTTATTCTAGGATCTATATTTATGGCCTTGAGTATTATTGCGGCTTACTTTATGCTTGCGCCAGAAAGTATGATTGTGCCTGGTTTAGGTCTCGCCTCTCAAGGCTTAGCACTTAAAATGGTAATAATGGCGCTTATCCAGGTTAATGTTCTGGCGTGGTTTATCGCTAAAATTTTCGTCTGGAAGTTTGAGTGGGTTTATCAAGTAGTTAGTTTGAGTTTGGCAGTGGCAGCTGGATGGGTTGCAAAACTTTTTGTTGAGTCCATAATCACTGCCCATGTCATAGTTCTGATGGCAACAAGTGCGGCAATCTATTTGATTCTTATGAGTCTGGTAGTTTATATACTGCCTTGGCTTTTAGGGATTGAAAGAGAGACGATCCAGCAATATTTCACAAACATGTTAGGAAAAAAAAGTATCTTATAATTTTGAGCCAAAGATATAGAGTTTCAGGGGCTAGACTTGTAATTAAACAAAACAGTTTCATATATGTTGACAAGTATAAATATCCTAAGTTATTTTCTTACTAGTACGATCAGCGAACCTATAAATATCAGTAAATTTCCGCTGAGTTTAGCCATTGGCTACTCGAATCATGGATAATATTCCACATAAAGTGTTTGAGTGACAGAATATCAAAGAATTTCATAACACAAGGATTAAGATGACTAAAGTATTAATTACTACCATACCATTTGGCGATAAAAATAAAATTCCGTTAGAGTTACTAGATAATGCAGGGGTTGAATATTGTATAAACCCTCTTAATAAGAAATTAACAGAAGATGATTTGATAAGCTTAATTTCTGATTTTGATATCATCATTGCCGGCACTGAAAAAATATCAGATAAGGTGATGGCAAAGGGAAGTAAAGTGAAATTTATATCACGTGTTGGCATTGGCCTTGACGGTGTGGATTTATTGGCAGCCAAAAGACGTGGGATTATAGTTTCCTACACTCCTGATGCTCCTGCGCCTGCTGTTGCAGATCTTACTATGGGTTTAATGTATTCATTATTGAGAAAAGTTCACGAAGCAAATATTCAATTGCATCGAGGTAACTGGCACAGACACTTTGGAAAGAGGTTGGCTGATTGTACTATTGGTCTTATTGGTGTTGGAAGAGTTGGCATGATGGTATTAAAGAATTTACAAGCATTAGGCTGCAAAAAAATTCTTTATTATGATAATAAAGTAAGATTGAATGAAGAAAATAATCAGCAGGTTGTATTTTCTAATAAAGACGAAATTTATAAAATGTCTGATATTATTTCATTGCATGTTCCGCTGGATATAGAAACAAAAAATATGATTACCTTTAAAGAAATAATGCTAATGAAAAAAAATGCTGTTTTGATAAATACTGCACGGGGAGGAATTATAAATGAGAGAGATTTGTATATTTCTTTACAAGAAAGATTGATTGCAGGGGCTGCAATTGATGTTTTTGAAGACGAACCATACAATGGAGAACTGACTAAGCATGATAATTGCATTCTTACTTCACATATGGGTTCAATGACGGCTGATTGTAGAGCACGTATGGAGATTGAAGCAACGGAAGAGGTAATTCGTTTTCTAAAAGGAGCTGAGCTAAAAGGAAAAGTTCCTGAAGATGAATATGAGCTTCAGAGAAAGGGGTTTATAGCATAATGAAGAAAGCAGTAGTAGTTGGTGGCAGTGGTTTTATTGGTTCGTATGTTGCAGATTGCCTGAGTGAGGCAGGATATCAGACAACTATTTATGATAGAGCTCAATCAAATTGGCTTAGAGATGATCAAGAAATGTTGATTGGCAATGTACTTGATGCAGATAAATTGAATAGTGTAATTGCAGGTGTAGAAGTTGTTTACAATTTTGCCGCTTTGGCAGATCTAAATCAGGCGATTGGCAAACCACTGGAGACAGTTAATATCAACATATTGGGCAATGTGAATGTGATGGAAGCCTGTCGTTTAAATGATGTAAAGCGTTTTATCTATGCCAGTACAGTCTATGTACATAGTCGCGAAGGAGGATTCTATCGATGCAGTAAAAATGCTTCTGAGAATTACGTGGAAGAATACCAGCGTGTTTTTGGACTTGATTACACGATTTTACGATATGGCTCACTCTATGGCCCAAGATCAGATGAAACTAATGGTCTTTATCGAATTCTCAAATTAGCCTTGGACAAAGGGGTTATTAAATATGAGGGACACAAAGAATCAATGCGGGAATACATTCATGTTGAAGATGCAGCTCATGCAAGTGTTGCAATTTTAGACGAATCATTCAAGAATGAAAGTATTATTCTTACAGGTCAAGAGCCAATGAGAGTTTTAGATTTACTCAAAATGTTGGCTGAAATTCTTGATATGTCTGAAGAGGTAGTTGAATTTATTGATGTAAATTATCCTGGACACTACGTAAGAACTCCATATTCCTACCAACCAAAATTAGGTCGAAAGTTTATTCCACAAGTTCATGTAGATTTGGGACAGGGATTACTGCAACTTATAAATGAATTGCGTAAAGAAGAAAAGTAGTATCATATAAAAATCAATAAAAACTATCATTAAACTGTTATGAATTTCAATATTAATAACAAGCAGTTTCTCACTGAACACCCTTATGTTTTTATAGATTTTGATGGTGTTATAAAGGATTCTGTGGAAGTTAAATCAAATGCTTTTATGAGGCTTTTTGATCCTTTTGGGCAAGATGTGGCATTAAAAGTGAGAAATCACCATGAAGAGAATGGCGGCATGTCTAGGTATGAAAAATTGCCACTTTATCTTCGCTGGGCAGGGGAAGAATTATCAGATAATTTGGTGAAAGAGTATAGTAAAAGGTTTTCCAAGTTAGTAAAAAAAAATGTTATTGACTCCGAGTGGGTTCCAGGAATTCTTGATTTTTTTAGAAACAATGTTGATAAAAATACGTTTTTGTTGGTAACTGCGACGCCTCAATTTGAAATAGAAGAAATTTTGTTATCCCTTAACATAAGGAATTTTTTTAAAGAAGTAATTGGCGCTCCAACAAAAAAAACTGACGCAATTCAGATGCTATTGGAAAAGCATTTCATAACCCCCGAAAGTTCAGTGATGATTGGTGATTCTTTTAGTGATTATCACGCAGCAAAAGAAAATGGTGTATTATTTTTATTAAGGAGCACAAATCTAAACAAGAATTTTCAACACAAATGTAAAGATCATATGTTTATAGATTTTATTAATGAATAGATTAAAAGCGATAGCAAATATACGAGAAAAGTTAAAAAATAGTGGATGCAGTATTGGCAGTTGGATGCAAGTTCCCCACTCCTCAATTGCAGAAATAATGGGCCAAGCTGGCTATGATTGGGTGGCGGTTGACTTGGAACATGGTGCAATTTCTGTACACCAGTTACCTAATTTATTTCAAGCACTAGAGTTGGGTGAGACATTGCCAATCGTAAGGCTTGCACAAGGGCATTTTAAGGATTGCAAGCAGGCGCTAGATGCCGGTGCTGGTGGTGTTATTATTCCAATGATTGAAAATGCAGAACAATTAAGAAGGGTAAGAGATGCAACTAGGTGGCCACCAACAGGGAGTCGTGGAGTTGGCTTTTCAAGGGCTAATTTATTTGGTAAATATTTTGAGGACTACATACAGGAAGCTCAACAACCATTATTAATAGCAATGATTGAACATATTAATGCAATTAACAACCTAGATGAAATTCTTAAAGTTAGTGGGCTTGATGCGATCTTAATTGGTCCGTATGATTTATCTGCATCCATGGGGATAACAGCCCAGTTCGATAGCCCAGAATTCATAACAGTAACGAAACAAATTTTGAGTAAATCAAAATATTTAGGTATACCTTGTGGTATGCATGTAGTTAAGCCTTCTTTAGTTGATTTGCAAGAAAAAATAGATGATGGCTATCGTTTTATCGCATATTCTATTGATGCTGTAATGTTACAAGCACAAGCTGCATCCCCTGATCTTCAGACTATTATTCATAATATCAATGATAACTCTGATATTACATAGTAAGTTCTTTCGATAATCTAATTTCTATATTAAGTAATGAGGGCATTATGAAGAAAAAAGTACTAATAACAGGCGTTGCCGAGTTTATAGGATCTCATGTGGCTAATCGCTTTTTAATGGAGGGGTACAAAGTTATAGGTGTAGATGATTTATCGGGAGGAAATATTGAAAATATACCTAAAGATATAGAATTTATTCAACAAGATTTAGCTCAAGAATCGATACTTGACTTTATACCTAACGACTGCAATATTGTTTTACATTTGGCTGGCCAATCATCTGGAGAAATTAGTTTTGATAATCCGATTGTTGATTTGCAAAAGAATGTGGTTTCAACATTAAATTTAATTAGGTATGCCTTGAGAAATAAAGTTGAACGAATGGTTTATGCAAGTTCTATGTCTGTCTACGGAGAAGTTGATGATAAACCAGTAAATGAGGATAGTTTATGTAAGCCTCTGTCTTGTTATGGGTTGAGTAAGTATACATCTGAGATGTATTTGAATATTTATAAAGAAAGCATTCCCTCAGTTTCGATGCGAATGTTTAATGTTTATGGACCTGGCCAAGATATGAACAATTTAAGACAAGGCATGGTTAGTATTTTTTTATCCCAGGCATTATTCAACAATCAGATCGTAATTAAAGGCAGCCTTGAACGGTTTCGGGATTTTATCTATATTGATGATGTAGTAGAGTGTTGGTTTCGTGCAGCAACATTTAATAAGGCTATTGGAAAGTCAATTAATATAGGGACAGGCGTCAGAACTACTGTTGATGAGTTAATTCAACATATTCGTGAATATATGCCTGATATTGAGTATTATACAAATGGAAATACTCCGGGGGATCAGACAGGAGTTTTTGCAGATACAGAAAATTTGAAATTGTATCTTGGTATTGAAAAATTCACTTCTCTGAATTCAGGTTTATCCAAGTTTATGGACTGGACCCAATCTTTAAAACTATGACTAATAAAATGACACACACAAAAATTTTAGCTTTAATTCCAGCTCGTATGGGAAGTAGTAGATTTCCTGGAAAGCCAATGGAGAAAATACTTGGTAAACCTATGATCGGCCATGTTTATGAAAACGTTATTAAATCTAGTTTGTTGCACATGACAGCAGTTGCAACCTGCGATAAGATAATTTTTGATTATATTGAGTCAATAGGAGGGGTTGCAGTGATGACTGCGAATAAGCATGAACGAGCTACAGATAGGTGTGCAGAGGCAATGCTTAAACTTGAGAAACTATATAATATTGAATATGACATAGTTGTTATGATTCAAGGGGATGAGCCTATGACACACCCAGATATGATCGGTGAAGCTGTTTCTCCAATGCTAAATGACAAAAATATACAAGTAGTAAATCTTTTGGGAGAGGTGAAAGATGATGCTGAATTTAAGGACAAAAATACTATAAAGGTAGTATGCGACTTAAATATGAATGCAATGTATTTTTCTCGCGAACCTATCCCAACAAATGCTAATTGCAATATAGGGAAACAGATTTGTGTTATCCCGTTTAAACGTAATTTTCTTTTGGATTATACTAATTTAACTCCGACCCCATTAGAGGAGGCTGAATCTATAGATATGTTAAGAGCTCTTGAGCATGGTTTTAAAGTATACATGACGCCCACTAATCACAGCACTCATGCTGTTGATACGAAAGAAGATCTTAAATTAGTTGAAAAACTCATGAAAGAATAAAAGTGAGCAATTATGGGTTTGGTAATATAGAAAAAAATAATGAATTATTAGATGTTATTGTTTGGGACAGTAATTTATTGCCCCCAAAAGAAGCAAACTATACAATATTATGGACTGGGTCTGAAAACCCATCTAACCAAAATGAACTCTCTATCTCAAAGCTTGTTGAGTCAAATTCAGAGTATTACAAAAAAAGATATCTTTCATGGATTCATTCCTTGGGGCTGGAGTCTATAAATGGAAAGTCTATAATCGAGCATCTCAAACTAGAGGATAACTTTAGTTTTTGGTGGATGACATTAATACCTGCCAAAGATCTTATTCATAAATCACCTCATATTGAAGATATTATTCGATTCATGGCATTTGATATTTGGGCTAAAAGTCATTCTATAAATAAACTTACCCTTGTCAGTGGTAATAGTGCTCTTTCAGAATGTTTTAAATTGTGGTGTGCTAGATCAAAAGTAAAATTTAATCTAGAGATATTGCAAGCAGAACAAACCAAAACTCAACGTCCTATTCGCAGAATTTATAATTCTATGCCTTTATCTATTCAAGGCAGTATTTGGTTAATAAGACGCATCATTAATTGTATACCACTTCGGGGTGTTGGAGTGAAACAATGGAAAAGGAGTAAAGGTAAGGTAACTTTTGTTTCTTATTTGTCAAATTTGGATGAACCAGCTGTTAATAAAGGAGAGTTTAAAAGTAACTTATGGGGGAGTTTGCCTGAAGCTATAAAAAATGAGGGCTTAACTACAAATTGGCTTCATATGTTTGTTAAAGATACTTACATTGTAAATTCAGAAACAGCAGCAAATACTATTAGAAACTTTAATAACTTAGCTAAAGGTGAGCAAGTTCATGTGGCACTTGAGTCATTTTTATCATGGAATGTCGTGTTAAGAACAATTCAGGACTGGTACAGATTATCTAAATTAAGTTCATTATTAGATCAATATTTACACCAAAAGAAAGATCATGATATTGAGTTTTGGCCTTTTTTATCAGATGAATTGAGACAATCTCTAGTAGGTAAAATTGCAGTAACAAATATCCTATATTTTCATTTATTCAAGAGTGCATTAAAATCATTACCAAAACAAGAGCTTGGTGTTTATTTACAAGAGAATCAAAGTTGGGAAATGGGAATGATTCATTTATGGAAATCTTCTGGACATGGAAAGTTAATTGGTCATACACATTCCACTTTGCGATATTGGGACTTACGATACTTTTATTTTAGGAATGCGTATTACAATAAAGGAATAGAAGCCTTACCAATGCCAGATAAAGTTGCTGTAAATGGTATAATTGCGTTAAATATTCTCAAAGAACATGGGTATCCAGTTAGTGATTTAGTAAAAGTTGAAGCATTAAGGTATTTGTACCTTGACGCTATTAATACTAATAATTTTGAACCATTGAAATCCTCTAATGAGCATATCAATCTTCTTGTGCTTGGGGATTACTCTAAACAACATACACATTTTCAGATGCTTCTTTTGGAGTCAATAGCTGCAAAAATACCAAAAAATGTAGCTATTACTATAAAGCCCCACCCTGCTTGCCCAATTAATATTGCAGATTACCCAGGAATGAAAGCTGATGTATCAACAGATTTGATCTCTAATTTATTGAAAAAATGTGAGCTAGTGTTCACTAGTATGTCAACTTCTGCAGCCGTTGATGCTTATTGTTTTGGCAAAAGGGTTATATCGGCGCATAACCCAAAAAATTTAAATCAAAGTCCTTTACGTAATAATGATGAAGTTTTTTTTGTTAGTAATTCAGATGAATTATTAAGTAAGATAAACAAAATTTTGACAGAAGGGTTTGCTTGCAATTCATACCAAGATTTCTTTTATACTGATATTAGATTGCCAAGATGGAGAAAGGTCTTGCTTTATAATATGCATAACCAATAATTTAGACGATACGAAATATGGATTGTCTGTAATTTTTTTTTGATTTTAATCAAGTGGATATTTTGAATTTCAGAACGTGTTTTGAGGGAAAGGTTGTCATTGTTACTGGACATACTGGGTTTAAAGGAAGCTGGTTAAGCCTGTGGCTTATCAATTTGGGCGCAAAAGTAGTTGGTGTATCAAATGATGTTATTAGCAATCCATCGAACTATTTAGCATCGGGTGTTTCAGATTTAATTGATGATAATCGAGTTGATGTTAGAGATTCTGATGCTGTTAAGCAGCTGGTAGAAAGAGTGCAACCTGATTATGTATTTCATTTAGCAGCCCAAGCATTAGTAAGGCCTTCTTATGAAAACCCTCTAGAAACAATGACTATTAATGCTATTGGATCAGCCAATGTGTTGGATTCATTAAGAAGTCTTGATAAAAAAGTTGTAGTTGTTATGATTACTAGCGACAAGGCTTATGATAATGTAGAGTGGGTTTGGGGCTATCGTGAGACTGATCGTTTAGGTGGAAAAGACCCCTACAGTGCCTCAAAGGGCATGGCAGAATTGGCAATTCACAGTTATATAAAGTCTTTCTTCTATGGCCCTGATTCGAATGTTAGAGTAGGTATTGCCCGTGCTGGTAATGTTATTGGCGGTGGTGACTGGGCAGTTGATCGCGTAGTTCCTGATTGCATGAAGGCTTGGTCAAGTGACATGACTGTTGATATACGAAGTCCTCAGGCAACTAGACCATGGCAACATGTATTAGAACCTCTAAGTGGGTATCTTTGTTTAGCATCAAGCCTATATAAGAGCAACAAGTATCATGGCGAAGCTTATAATTTTGGACCATCGGCTGACGAAAATTATCCTGTGAGTAAATTGATCAATGAAATGTCTAAATATTGGAATAAGATTAAGTGGGAGGATGTGTCTTTTGGCGCAAAGCATGTTCACGAAGCAGGGTTGCTCAAACTTAATTGTGATAAGGCCCTTTCTCAATTGAATTGGCATTCAACACTAACCTTTGAAGAAACAGTAAGGTTGACTGTTGAGTGGTATAAAAAATATTACCAAAATCCAAATCAATCAATGCATAAGCTAACAATTGAACAAATTGAATTCTATACAAAATCTGCTAAGTTAAATAATATTGCTTGGAGTAAAAATGCTTAAAGGGGTCATTGTCACCTCTCTGGATATTATTCATACCCCAGGGGGGAATGTAATGCATGCTATAAAGAATTCTAGTTTAGGTTTTTCAGGCTTTGGCGAGGCATATTTTTCAAAAATCGATGATGGTGCTATTAAAGGATGGAAGAGGCACAAAGAGATGACTCTAAATTTAATTGTGCCAGTAGGCGAGGTGCGATTTATATTATTTGATGATAGAGAGGCATCAAATTGTCAGTTTCAAGAGATTGTTATTTCTGAGAAAAATTATTGTAGATTAACTATTCCACCAATGGTATGGATGGGCTTTCAAGGCTTATCTGACAGTTGTTCGATATTACTTAATATTGCTAATATAGAACATAATCCATATGAAGTTGACAAAAAAAATCTGGAACAAATTAAATTTGATTGGGAGAACTAAAAAATGAAAGTACTTATTTTAGCAGGTGGTTTTGGTACTCGTCTTAGTGAAGAAACTGATATTAAACCTAAGCCCATGGTTGAGATCGGCGGGAGGCCAGTTCTATGGCATATTATGAAGTTATATTCAAGCCATGGCTTCAATGAATTTATAATATTACTCGGCTACAAGGGCCACGTGATTAAAGATTTTTTTTCAGATTATTTTCTTCACCAGAGTAATGTTACATTTGACTTACAAAATAATAGTTTAGAAATTCACCAAAATAAAAGTGAGCCTTGGAAAGTTACTTTATTGGAAACTGGAATAAATACTAATACTGGCGGGCGAGTAAAGCAGGCAGTCCCATACTTAGATAATGAAGATTTTCTTTTAACTTATGGAGATGGATTGTCAAGTGTTAATATATCAAAATTAGTTAATTTTCATAAAAGCCATGGCAAGCATATAACTATGACTGCTGTTCAGCCTGTAGGAAGATATGGCGCTTTAGATATAAAGGAAAATAATTCAATAATATCATTTAAAGAAAAGCCAAAAGGTGATGGAGCATGGATTAATGGTGGATTTTTTGTATGCAAACCAGATGTTTTAGATTATATTGATGGAGACTCAACTATATTTGAGCAAGAGCCGCTAGTCAACTTAGCATCTGATAATCAACTAATGGCGTATAAATATGATGGCTTTTGGGGGAGTATGGATACATTAAGAGATAAGCATAACCTATCTCAAATGTGGGATAGCAATCAAGCACCCTGGAAAAAGTGGTAAAAAAATCAATACTAATTACTGGTGGACTTGGTTATTTGGGTGGCCAACTATCGAGATATTTTTTAGGTGAAGGGTTTAATGTAATTATTGGTACTTCTAGGAAGAATGCAGAACTGCCTCAATGTCTTAGAGGTTGCGATTTAGCTTTAATTGATTTAACTGATATAGATTCATTAAAAAGTTGTTGTAGTGAAATTGAATTTGTCATTCATCTTGCAGCATTAAACGCAAGTTCGAGCAAAAAAAACCCTAAACTTGCGGTAGAAATTAATGGAATAGGCACACTTAACTTAATTGAAGCATGTATTGCAGCAAAAGTAAGGTATTTTTTATATTTTTCAACAGCACATATTTATGGGACTTTAACAGGCGTAATAGAAGAAAAAAATCTACCAAAACCATCCCATCCATACTCAATTACTCATAGATTGGCTGAAGATTTTTTACTTAGTTCTATAGAATCCAAAAAGATAAAAGGTTCAATTATTCGTCTTTCAAATGCTATTGGAGCACCTGTAACAAAGGAAGCAGATTGTTGGACGCTTTATTCAAATGAAGTGAGTAAGCAAGCTGTGATTAATAGACAAATTATAATTAAATCTAATCCTGATACACAAAGGGATTTTATTTCAATTTCGGCAATCTGTGAGGTTGTTGACACTATACTAAATAAACAGCCTAATGCTGAGTTCCCAGTTTATAACCTTGGAAGTGGCTCCTCAATTAGTTTATTAGATTTTGCAGAAATTATTGTGACTCAATGCAAAGAATTGTTCAATTTTTCTCCAAAACTTATTTACTCAACTGATGAAGAAAAAAATACAGCCCCTTTAATTTATAAAATTGATAAACTTGTAAATGAAATAGGGTATAAACCAGCCAACAATTTAGTTTCCTCAGTAAATGAAATTTTAGAGTTTTGTGATTCAGAGTTTAACTAATATTTAAATAATACAATCTAATGATATTTTTTTTACTAAACAAATTAACTATGAATATTTATTCAGTTTTTTGTTAATCTTATGCAGATACTTTTAATTTTCCAGGGCTATGGTTAGCGTAATAATAAATTGTTTTAATGCCGAGGCTTTCATTTCAAGAGCGCTAAGAAGTGTTCTTGATCAAACATATTTAGACTTTGAAATAATAATTTGGGATAATTTTTCTAATGATAATACTGTTAGAATAATTAAGAGCTACAATGATAAAAGAATAAAGCTATTTGAGTCAAAAATTCATACAAATCTTGGCGCTGCCAGATTAGAGGTAATTAAAAAAGTAAAAGGTGAATATATTGCTTTCTGTGATGCCGATGATTGGTGGCATCCGGAAAAACTATCAATTCAATTAACATATTTAGAAGATACTGAATATGGTTTTGTTTGTTCAGACTTTATTGTGGTTGACTCGATTTCAAATACAAGAATTCAAAAGCATAATTATAACAAGCCAAAAGTTTTAACTTACTTGAATCTTCTAAAGAACTATGATGTTGGATTACTGACTTTATTAGTAAAGTCTGACTGTCTTTATGGCCTTGAGCCCTTCCTAGATATCAATTATGATTTAATTGCAGATTTTGATTTTGTAATGAGAATTTCTAAAAATCATAAAGGTTTATTTATCCCCAAAGTGCTTGCATATAACTCCTGGCATGATCTTTCATTGAGTATTAATAAGAGAGATAAAGGTGTAAATGAAATGCTTTCATGGAGTAGGAAAAAGTGTAATTCTTCAAATTATAATCCCTATGAAAAGCTTGTTGGTCTTAGAGCTCGACTTCATTTATCTAATAATATTTTTAAATTTGTTTCCTTAGTTGCTAACGAAATAAAATCTTTTAAACTAATTTTTATTCTATTATTAAATTTATTTATTAAGTTCTCTAAGAAACCCTTAATAAGTATAAGACTATTTATTTATAAGCTGCATTCATATTTATTGAATCATATCTTTATAAAGTGGCAATTTGTTTACTTTTGGAATAATGTAATGTCATTGGATAAAAAATATTCAAATATCAAATTACCAGAAGGACTTCTTTTTGTTCAATATAATTCTAACGATTTAAATAATCAGTCTATCAAAAATAAGGTTATTAATTTTTTTCAACTTAGTGAATTATTTAATAAAAGAGAGTTCCAGAGCATTAAAGATATAATTATCTATGCAGTTATAAGAGAGGTTGATAAAAGTATAGTTCATGCAACAATTGTTTACCCTAATAGCTTATTTTCTCCACTGAGTAGACTTCCATTTAGAAGTAATCTTATCAATAATAGGGTTGCATACTTATCTACAGGGTATACTTTGCCATCCTTCCGACTTGCACCCTTATCAATTATTACACTTGCGCATATATTGCCCAGACTATACAAAGATTATCAAATTAGAGGAACTTTGAACCTTATACATTCTTCTACACCAGGGGCTGCTCGATACTTTGAAATCATTGGATTTAAAAAAGTCTTTGATTTCAGTCAATTAAGTTTAATTAATAGATTTAGATATATTTTGACAAGTGGCTCAATAGAATCATATCAACCTGTCACAAAGATAAAATCTAAATAAATGAAAAACCCAGATCAAAAAGTTGTAGAGCTTTTAAAAGAAACTCTAAAAGTAAACAATTTAAATCTACATGACTCCCCTGAAACCATACCACAATGGGACTCATTTAACCAAATTGTTATCCTTGATGAGATATCGCGAGAATTTAATGTAAAATTCGAAGACGATATATTGATGAATTTCTATAATGTTGAAGATTTAATAAACATAGTAAAACGCTATCTAATTTGATTGATGGTATATTAATTCTAAAAAACTTTATTTTGAAAATTCTTAAAAAAAATTCGATTTGCTTTTGTCTATAACTCAGTGAATGAAGTTTTTAGGATAAATTTTTATTGGTGATAAATCAATTTAAAGTAACTATATAGTTTGAATGTTTTATCTAAAATAATAATATTGATTTAAAATTTTATGAAAGCTACCTTGTATCTCTATTTAATTTGGCTCTCTAGGCTATTAAAAAATCTTATAACCTCTGATTCTATTTTTCTTCGAATTTCACCACCCAGATTTGATTCATATAAAAAAAATAGACCAACAAGAGCATATGTATTTGACATGCATAGAAAAACATTTATGAAATTTATTGTCAATAGTTACCATGACTCAATAACTCTAGATCAAGTTTTTTCTCGTGAAGAATACCAACTTAAGAGGTTAGGTGTTGATTTAAAAATTAAAAAAAGATATCAACAATATTTAGATAATAATGTGACACCATTGATTATAGATTGTGGATCAAATATTGGGCTATCAGGAAAGTATTTTTCAATAATGTATCCTGAGGCTGCTATTATTGGAGTTGAGCCAGATAATGACAATGTGGCCCTTGCAATTCAAAATAACAATAGTACTAATGTAAGTTTTATTAAGGGAGCAATCTTACACAAAGATGGTTATTGTGAGTTTCTTGAAAAACCTAGTTGTCCAAATAATCAATTTCAAATAAAAATGACTAAGTCTAAAAATACTTCTTCTATCAGTGCCTTTTCTATACCTAGTATTGTTAAAAAAATGGAGTTACAGTATGGGAATTGTGCATTATTTATTGTGAAAATTGATATTGAAGGTTCTGAATTAGAACTCTTTTCAGAAAATACAAATTGGATAGATCAAAGCGATCTATTATATGTTGAATTACATGATTGGATGCTTCCAGGAGAGCAGTCATCAAAAACATTCTTAAGTAAAATATCATCTCTTAATAGAGATTTTTTATTATCTGGAGAAAATGTTGTAAGTATTAAAAACTTAAATTAAATATTATTTTTTTTATTTTAGGCTCTACTTATCTTATTCCTATTTAATTTTTTAGTGTTGATTTTCTATGTCAAATAATTCGTTTATTTCTGTTTTAAGTGCAAAAGTTGAGACTTGCCCAGATAAAATATTTTGTAAAGAAATAAATGGAAATTCTATTACATTTCAAGAGTTAGATAAAATCTCATCTGCAATTTCTAGACTTTTGATCCAAGATTATTCGATAAAAAAAGGTGAAGTTGTATCAATTCAATTTGGTAATTCTATTGCCTTTGTAATATATTTTATTGCAGTTATAAGATCTGGATATATTGTAAATCCAATACCATTATCAGCTACTGAATATGAAGTTAATTCGATTTTAGAAAACCTTAACGGAAAATTAATTATTACTCAAAATTTCTTTCATGAAAAGATGTATTGCTCAATACTTCATCAAAGTTCAGATCTAAATGATATTGATATTCAATTCCGGAAACGTGACTCTTCATTCATTAATTTTGAAAAAAATCAAAGCATTACTTGTATTTTTCTTTCATCTGGATCTTCAAGCATAGCACCAAAAGGAATAGCACATTCAAATGAAGTGCTAATTAAAACAGCCTTGAACTTATCTTCTCGACTTAATTTCTCATATGATTCAATGCATTTGGCATTTTTACCATGCGGTAATACATCGTTCATTGGGCACTCATTTTTGCCAATGTTAGTAATGGGTGGGTGTTTGCTCATAGCGCCGAACTTTATTTCAATTTCACGAAAAATTTGGAAAATTATTGATGAAAATAATGTGGATTTTGTTCAGGTGGTCCCAACAATTGCTGATGCAATGCGAAAGAATTATCCAGATTCATTTAATAAGACTAAAAAAATTCTAAAATATGTTTCGTCTGGTTCAGCACCATTATCAATTAAACAACAGGATGAGTTTTTTAAGACCACCTCCATAGACCTAGTTAATACTTATGGTCTTTCAGAGACAGGAGCAATATTTTTTAATTTACCAGGAAAAGATAATTACGATATGTATTCAATTGGTACACCAATGCAAAATGTTGAAGTTAAGATTAATAATTTTGGTGAGTTGCTAATTAAATCTGATACTTTATTTTGTGGATATTACTCAAATGGTAAGCTTAATTCTGATGTCAAAAATGATGAAGGATATTTTAAGACTGGAGATATTATTTCATTTAATAATAATCAATATTATTATATTGGCAGAATAGATAACTTACTTATTAGAGCTGGAGTAAATATATCATCAGAAGAGATAGAGGCGATTATTCTGGAAATAGGAGTTTCTTGCATTATCTTGTCAATAAGGAATGATAGTTTTGGCAATGTATTAACCTGTGCTTATGAAAATGATGAACCAAGTGTCTTGATTGAAGATAAGATATCTAAAATTTGTAAAGAAAAATTAACAACAATTAAGTCCCCCACTAATTTTTTACATGTGGCAAGCTTTCCAAAAACACCAACTGGAAAAGTCAAGCGTAATATGCTTATTAAAGAAATAACTAATAGGAGTAAAGTATGAAATTTAATGTATTAATTGTTGGAGCAGGTCATTATGTAACAGGTGCGAGACAGATTGATAATGATTCAGCCACAGATAAAGATCTTGGAATCTTATTGCCTGGATTAGCATATTATCAAAGTATTGGTCGAGTAGGAAAGATTACAGTTGTAGGTAGAAATGGAAATAAAATAAAATCTGTTTATGAAAGTTGGTTGAAAAGGTATGCTAAGCATGGGAATCTTGAAAAACCTAGAGTTGATTTAAAGCCTAACCCTGGAGTTATCAATGAAAATGAATATATTAAGGTAATGAAAAAGGCATCTAAGTCAAATACGATAGTATTTGCCGCTGTGCCAGACTCTCTTCATGAGGCGGTAGTATCCGAATCTTGTGCCAATGCAATGCATATATTTATTGTTAAGCCGATTGTTTCAGCGTGGGATTCATTTCAAAGATTAAAAACACTTTATGAGTATAAAAAAAATCTCGTATGCTACATCGATTATCATAAACTTTTTGATCCTCAAAATATTCTTTTAAATTCTAAAGTTAAAAATAATGACTTTGGTAATATTCAGTATATTTCTAGCATTCAAACACAAAAAAAACTAATGAGAGATGTTTATGAGAATGAGTTATCTCAAAACATTAACTTCAATGTTAATCATTATATTGGTTGCCATTATATTCATCAAGCAGCTTACATAACTCAAGCAACACCAATTTCAGTTCGTGCAACTGGACAGTCATTTAATGGAAAAAAATCAAATAAATTGTCTGACTTAGGATTAATTCAAGTAAATGTTCAATGGCAGTCTCAAGAAGGGTATACGTTCAATAGTATGCATGTATCGGGCTGGTGTGATCCAAATAGTCAACCTACGATGACACGTCAAAAATTTTATCTATATGGTAGTAAAGGGGCCG
>Ga0209709_10000709_pt1 | contig 31392 bp, 30 predicted proteins | sample ArcticOcean_MG_C_2_FD_187435 | JGI IMG/M metagenome (GOLD analysis project Ga0209709, IMG submission 187435) | Marine microbial communities from western Arctic Ocean - ArcticOcean_MG_CB4_136 (SPAdes) (version 2) | ecosystem: Environmental > Aquatic > Marine > Oceanic | place: Arctic Ocean... | reverse complement strand
TCCAACCTACTTTTTGAGTAAATGTTTTAATTGCACTGGTAACCATAGGTCCACGCCAAATCATAGGAGTTTGTTGATCAGCAAGAAAGCCAATTGACATACATTGAATATCATACTTAATTATTGGAGTTAAAGTTTGGCCATCACTTTTTGGCTTTTCGTTAATATCAAACATTTTTGGAATTGATGGGCCATAAATATCAGCATCAAGTAAACCGACCTTACATCCTATTTGTTTTAAGGCTAAAGCAAGGTTTGTTGCAAAAGTAGATTTTCCAACACCACCTTTTGCACTTGAAATAGCTATTGTAAATTTTGTTCCTAAAATTGGGTTCTTTATGAACTTTTTAGGCTCCAATTTTCTTTTCATTGCGTCACTTAGTTCTGGCTTTTTATCTGTCATAATCTCATCATTACTTGTTTTTTATCATAAAGACATTATATACTTTGTCATATGTCAGATGATTTTAAAGGTAGAGGTGGAAGCCCATGGGGAACACCTCCAGGAGGAGGAAATGGCTCAGGAAAAGGACCAACACCACCAGACATTGATGCAATTATTAGAGATATTCAAAGTAAGATAAATAAATTTTTACCAGGCGGAAGTTCATCAGGAGGAAAACCAATTGGTTTGATTTTAATTATTCTAGCATTCGTATGGCTAGCAAGTGGACTGTATAGAGTACTGCCTGACGAACAGGGTGTTGTACTTAGATTTGGTAAATTTGTTAAAACTACTCAGCCAGGATTAAATTATCACATTCCTTTTCCAGTTGAATCTGTTCAAACCCCAAAAGTTACAAAAGTAAATAGAATAGATATTGGATTTAGATCTGAAAGGGATAGTGGGTTTTCTCAAGGTGGCGGAGTTGCTGATGTGCCTCAAGAAAGTTTAATGTTAACTGGTGATGAAAATATTGTTAATATAGATTTCTCAGTATTTTGGGTAATCAAAGATGCAAGCAAATTTTTATTTCAAATTCAAGACCCTGAAGGAACTGTAAAAGCTGCAGCAGAAACGGCAATGAGAGAAGTAATTGCTAAAAGTGAAATTCAACCAGTTTTAACCGAAGGTAGAGCTCAAATTGAAATTGAAACGCAAGAAATTATTCAATCAATATTAGATGAATACAATAGTGGTATTCAAATTACACAAGTTCAAACCCAAAAAGCAGATCCACCTGATCAAGTAATTGATGCATTTAGAGATGTACAAGCAGCAAGAGCGGATATGGAAAGATCTAAAAATGAAGCTGAAGCTTATGCGAACGATGTAATTCCAAGAGCAAGAGGAGAAGCAGCAAAAATTATGCAGGCAGCAGAAGCTTATAAGCAAAAAGTTGTAGCGGCAGCAGAGGGTGAAGCTAGTAGATTTATTTCGATATATAATGAGTATTCAAAAGCTAAAGAAGTTACACAAGAGAGAATGTATTTAGAGACTATGGAAAAAGTTTTAGCAGACATAGACAAAGTGATTATTGAAAAAGGGGCAGGATCAGGAGTTGTGCCTTACTTACCACTTCCTGAGCTAGGTAAAAAGAAAGTAGTAAATTAATATGAAAATGCAGAAAATTTTATTACCAGTAGTTATTATAATAGGAGCACTAGTTTTCTTCTCTATTTTTATAGTTAAAGAAGTTAATCAAGCAATTGTTCTTCAGTTTGGTAATCCTAAACAAATTATACTAAAACCTGGACTAAACTTTAAAATGCCTTTTATTCAAAATGTAGTTTATCTTGATAAAAGAATATTAAATTTAGATACACCTCCGATAGAAGTAATTGCTTCAGACCAAAAAAGACTAATTGTTGATGCTTTTGCAAGATTTCAAATTATAGACCCTTTAAAATTCTACATTTCCGTTGGAAATGAAAGAGTTGCAAGATCAAGACTAGCAACAATTATCAACTCAAGACTTAGAAACGTTCTTGGACAACAAGAATTACAAACATTACTATCAAAAGACAGAAGCAAGCAAATGGCTTTAATGCAAGAAGGTGTGAATAATGAAGCTAAAAATTTTGGTATCAAAATAGTAGATGTAAGAATTAAGAGAGCAGATTTACCTGAGGCAAATAGTGAAGCTATCTTTAGAAGAATGCAAACTGAAAGAGAAAAAGAAGCTAAAGAATTTAGAGCAAGAGGAGCTGAAATGGCTGTAACTATTACATCAACAGCTGATAAAGATGTTTCTGTATTGCTAGCCAATGCAAATAAAGACTCTGAGATTATGAAAGGTCAAGGAGATGGTGAAAGAAATAAAATTTTTGCAGATGCATTTGGAAGAGACCCAGAATTTTTTGCCTTCTACAGAGCGATGCAAGCTTATGAAACTGCTTTAATAGGTGGAGATACTTCTGTAATTTTATCACCAGACAGTGAATTCTTTAAATTTTTTGGAAATATTAAGCCTAAAAAATAAATCTTATATATGAAAGAGCTAATAATAGCTTTTGGCCTTTTTCTTTTTTTAGAAGGAATTTTGTATGCTTTATTTCCATCACAAATGAAAAGTATGTTATTAAAATTAAATGATGTGACTAATAGTCAATTAAGAACAGGTGGATTGATATTTGCAGTCATAGGATTTATTATAATTTGGTACATAAAAAATTAAAATGAATAAAATCAAAAAATTATTAATAGTATTTCTTACAATTAGTTTTGCTTCTCAAGTTTTTGCAAAAGATGCACCAGCATCATTTGCTGACCTAGCTGAAAGATTAATGCCATCAGTTGTAAATATTTCTACTACAACTACAGTAACTACAAATGGTAACCCATTTCCTGGATTTCAATTCCCCCCAGGATCTCCCTTTGAAGATATGTTTAAAGAATTTGGAACACCTCAAACTAGAAAGTCTGCAGCTTTAGGTTCGGGATTTATTATTGATGAAAAAGGAATTGTGATTACAAATAATCACGTTATTCAAGACTCAGAGGATATTGTAGTGAGAGTTGGTGGAGACAAAGAGTATAAAGCGACAATTATTGGAGCTGACCCTTTATCTGATATCGCAGTTCTTCAAATAGATTCAAAAGAAAAATTTATTCCAGTTAAATTTGGTGATTCAGATAAAGCAAGAATTGGTGATTGGGTAATAGCAATTGGTAATCCTTTTGGTTTGGGTGGAACCGTAACGTCAGGGATTATTTCAGCAAGAAACAGATCAATAGGTCTTTCAAGGTATGAAGATTATATCCAAACAGATGCATCAATTAATTCAGGAAATTCTGGAGGTCCATTATTTGATATGAATGGAGATGTAATAGGAATTAATACAGCTATTTTAGGTAAGGGTGGTTCAATTGGTATAGGTTTTTCAATACCATCTAATAGTGCAAAAAAAGTTGTTAGTCAGTTGCTAGAATTTGGCGAAACTAAAAGAGGATGGCTTGGTGTTAGAATTCAAGTAGTAACTAAAGAAATTGCTGATATTGAAAAGTTAGACAAACCACGTGGTGCATTAGTTGCGAGTGTTGCTGAAGAAAGTCCATCAGATAAAGCTGGCATTAAAGCAGGAGATATCATTTTAGAATTTAATGGAACAAAAATTAATGAAATGAAAGAGTTGCCAAAGATTGTTGCACAAACAGAAGTAGGCAAAACAGTGGATGTTAAAGTTTGGAGAAATAAAAAAATAATTACAAAAAAAATTAAATTGGGAAGATTAGAAACATCTAGTGATTTTAAAGAAGAGAAAAAAGAAGCAGCCCCAGAAACACCAGAGATTTCAGAAATTAAATCTTTAAAAATCATAGCAAGACTATTAAATAAAAAAGATATTGAACAAAGAAAACTTCCAAATCAAACAACTGGTCTGGTCATAACTAATATTGGTAAAAACAGTCCAGTAAATTATCTAAATGTAGGCGATGTAATAGTTGAAGCTCAAAAGAAAAAAATTAAGTCTATAAAAGATCTTGAGGATATAATTAATAAAGTTTTAAAATCTAATCAAAGGACAATCTTGATTGTCATCTATAATAGTCAAAACCAAAGAAGATATATTGGTGTTAAGTTAGATTGATAATGGACAAGCAGTCCAAGATCATTCTAATTTCAGGCCCTACTGCATCGGGTAAATCAAATTTTGCTATTAAAATTGCTAAAAAAATTAATGGAGAGATAGTTAATGCAGATAGTATGCAGGTTTATAAGCAATTAAAGATTCTCACAGCAAGACCAAACAAACAAGAACAAAAAAATATTAAACATCACATGTATGGTGTTGTTGATCTAAATAAAAAATTTTCCACAGGTCAATGGTTAAAAGCAGCTATTAAAAAAATTAAAGAAATAAAAAAAAGAAAAAAAATTCCTATTTTAGTTGGAGGTACTGGATTGTATTTTCAGTCTTTAATTGATGGATTAGTTAAAATTCCAGAAATACCTCTTAGGTTTAGAAATAAAATTAGATTGATACAAAAAAAAGAGGGACAGAAAAAATTTTACAAAAAACTTCTACTAATTGACCCTGACGTTAAAGGCAAATTTGATCCAAATGACACCCAGAGAGCGATTAGAGCCTTTGAAATTAAGTCATTTACAAAAATTTCAATGTATGAATGGCTAAACAAAACAAAATCTAAATTTAAAGAAGAGGAATTTTTAAAGTTGTACATTGACTTTAAAAGAGAAGATTTAATTAAAAGAATATCATCTAGATCAATTAAGATGATTGAAGAAGGAGCAATAAAAGAGGTCAAAAAATTTATAAAATCAAAAATCAAAAAAGATCTGAGTGTAAATAGAGTAATAGGAATTGACGAATTGACACAGTACCTGGATGAAAAAATTAATTTAGATCAAGCACAAGAATTAATTTTAATTAAAACAAGACAATACGCCAAAAGACAAGCCACATGGGCAAGAAGCAGGATGACATCCTGGGAAAAAATTAATTCAAGTAAGGTTGCTGACTATATAAAGAAATTAAAAAAAGCGTCCCTTAAACTTGACCAATTAACATAAAGTCCGATAGATTGCCCAAATGATTAATTTATATTCTGGAGCAGAAATAGTATTTAAGTGTCTTGAAGACCAAAAAGTAGAACATATATTTGGTTATCCAGGTGGAGCAGTACTTCCAATTTATGATGAATTAAAAAACCATCCATCAATAAAACATATTTTAGTTAGACACGAACAAGGTGCTGGTCACGCAGCAGAAGGTTATGCAAGGTCAACAGGAAAACCTGGAGTTGTACTGGTTACATCTGGGCCTGGTGCAACAAATGTTGTAACAGCTTTAACTGATGCCTACATGGACTCCGTTCCTCTAGTTTGTATTTCAGGCCAGGTTCCAACACATTTAATAGGAACTGATGCATTCCAAGAATGTGATACAACGGGAATTACCAGACCATGTACAAAGCATAATTGGTTGGTTAAAGATATTAACGACCTCCCAAGAATAATGCACGAAGCGTTTGAAGTTGCAACAACTGGAAGGCCAGGACCAGTACTAGTTGATATACCAAAAGATATTCAGTTTGCAAAAGGAAAATATTTTAAACCTAAGAAAGAAAAAAAATTAAATGGTAAAGTTCTAAATAGATTCAACCAAAAAGAAATTGATCAGTTAGTTGACTTGATGAAAAAATCCTCAAAACCAGTTTTTTATACTGGTGGTGGAGTAATTAATTCTGGTCCCAAGGCAAGTGAACTTTTAAGAGAATTAGTAGCCTTGACTGGATTTCCAATTACCTCAACTTTACAGGGATTAGGTGCTTATCCAGGAGATGATAATCAATTTTTAGGAATGCTTGGAATGCATGGTACCTACGAAGCAAATAATGCAATGCATGACTGTGATTTGTTGATAAATATTGGTGCAAGATTTGATGATCGTATCACTGGAAAGATTGATGAATTTTCTCCTAAATCAAAAAAAGTTCATATTGATATTGACCCATCATCTATTAATAAAATTGTAAAAGTTGATCTAGCAATCGTTGGTGATGTTGGTGAAGTAATAAAATCAACTACTAAAACTTTAAAAAAGAAAAACTTAGATTTAGAAAAATCAAACAAACAAAAAATTTCAAAATGGTGGCAACAAATCCAAAAATGGAGAACAAAGCAATCTCTAAATTTTATAAACAGTGATAAAATTATTAAACCACAATATGCGGTTCAAAGACTTTATGAATTAACTAAAAAACAAGACACCTATATTACCACTGAAGTTGGACAGCATCAGATGTGGGCAGCGCAGCATTATAAATTCAATAAGCCAAATAGATGGATGACATCAGGTGGACTTGGAACTATGGGGTATGGGTTACCAGCAGCAATAGGGGTACAAGTTGCGCATCCAAAAAAATTAGTTGTTGATATTGCTGGAGAAGCATCAATTTTAATGACCATGCAGGAGATTTCAACTGCGGTTCAATACAATCTACCGATTAAGATATTTATTTTAAATAACCAATATATGGGAATGGTTAGACAGTGGCAGGAATTACTTCATGAAAAGAATTACTCTGAAAGTTATTCTGAGGCATTACCAGACTTTGTAAAACTAGCTGAAGCTTATGGGTGTGTTGGAATAAGAGCTGAAAATCCTGATGAGTTAGATAAAAAAATTGAAGAAATGATTAATACAGATAGACCAGTAATCTTTGATTGCCATGTTGATCAAGCTGAAAATTGCTACCCAATGATACCCTCTGGAAAACCGCATAACCAGATGCTATTAGGACCAAAAGATCAGAAAGATAATAAAATTACAGGAAAAGGAAAATCTTTAGTTTAAAATGGTAAAATCTAAATCAGCATATAGCACACCTAGCAAATTAGGAAAAATTGATACTCATATAATTGTTGTTTGGGTTGACAATGAAGCAAGTGTATTATCAAGAGTAGTTGGGTTATTTTCTGGTAGAGGTTATAATATTGAGTCATTAGCTGTCGCAGAAGTTGATCAAAAAAATAATCTTTCAAGGATTACTATTGTAACCACAGGAACACCACAAGTTATAGAACAAATTGTATTACAATTAAAAAAGCTAGTTCCAGTTCATAAAGTTGGAAATTTTAAACGAGATGACAAAAATGTTATATTTAAAGAGATGGCTCTATTAAAAATTGCTGCAAATACTAATAAAATTAAGAAAGCTTTAAATGCTTGTAAAAAATACAATCCAGTTATATTAGATCAGACAAATAAATCTGCTGTGATTCAAATAACAGCATTAAGAAAAGAGATAGATAGCGTGGCAAAAATTTTAAAACCCTTTGGTCTTGTGAGTGCCTCAAGAACTGGAGCGGTTGCAATGACCAGAGGTGCAGAAATTTTTAATTAATTATAAAGGAGTATAAAAATGAAAATGTTTTATGAAAAAGATGCAGATGTAGATTTAATCAAGAGTAAAAAAATAGCAATCTTTGGCTATGGAAGCCAAGGACATGCGCATGCATTAAATCTAAAAGATAGTGGAGCCAAAGAAGTTGTTGTTGCTCTTAGAGATGGTTCATCAAGTAAAGCAAAAGCAGAATCAAAAGGATTAAAAGTGATGAACTTATCTGATGCTGCTGAATGGGCAGAAGTTGCGATGATACTTACACCCGATGAATTACAAGCTTCAATTTATAAAAACCATATTGAGCAAAGAATTAAAGAAGGAACAAGTTTAGCTTTTGCACATGGACTAAACATTCATTACAAACTTATTGATGCGAGAAAAGATTTAGATGTATTTATGGTTGCACCAAAAGGACCTGGACATCTAGTTAGAAGTGAATTTGAAAGAGGAGGAGGAGTACCATGTTTATTTGCCGTTCATCAAAACGGAACAGGTAAAGCAAGAGACCTTGCGTTATCATATGCTTCAGCAATAGGTGGTGGAAAATCAGGTATTATTGAAACAACTTTCAAAGACGAATGTGAAACTGATTTATTCGGCGAACAATCAGTTCTTTGTGGTGGATTAGTTGAACTAATTAAGAATGGTTTTGAAACTTTAACAGAAGCTGGATACGAGCCAGAAATGGCATATTTTGAGTGTCTACATGAAGTAAAACTAATAGTAGATTTAATTTATGAAGGTGGAATTGCAAACATGAACTACTCTATTTCAAATACAGCTGAGTATGGAGAGTATATATCTGGTAAAAAAATTGTAGATAGTGAAAGTAAAAAAAGAATGAAAGAAGTCCTAGTAGATATTCAATCTGGTAAATTTACTAAAGATTGGATGAAAGAATGTGAAGGAGGACAAAAAAACTTTTTAAAAATGAGAAAAGACCTTGCGGATCATCCAATTGAAAAAGTAGGTGCAGAACTTAGAGCTATGATGCCATGGATAGGCAAAAAAAAATTAATAGATAGCGATAAGAAATAGTATAAGATTTTATTTAAACTATAAATTATTAAATAAATAGATATAATTTAGGTACATAATGCAAAAAACAGATTTAGACTTCTTTCTTAATCAGAATATTCAGATAGAGTTATCAAATTTTATTTTGAGTTTATTTTGTGCTGCTATCTTAAGTTTTATTGTGCATTTGTTTTATGTGCGTTTTTCCTCAACACTTTCTAACAGGATTGAGTTTTCTAAAAACTTTGTAGTTTTGGGTGTTGCTACATGCATAGTAATTATGATTGTAAAAAGTTCATTGGCTTTATCACTGGGTTTAGTTGGAGCACTATCAATAGTTAGGTTTAGAGCTGCAATCAAAGAACCAGAAGAATTAGTTTATCTCTTTTTAATTATTGCAGTTGGTTTAGGATGTGGTGCAAATCAATTAATTATTACTGTTGTTGGAATATTTTTTGCTCTAGGAACAATCTTTGTTTATTCGAAGTTTCTAAACAGTAAAAATGTCAATTCTAGTGAAGTAATTAACATGGGAATAATAATTGAGGAGAATATATCAGACGATCAAATAAATAATCTTATTGAAGATTTGACCAAAGATGTTGTTGAATTAAGATTTATTTCAATGTCCAGAACTAATATAAATACAAGTATTAATGTTGACTTAAAGCCAAATAATTTTAAAGATTTGGCAAAAATAACTGGAAGAGTAAATAAACAATATCCGAATTCAAAAACAATTTTAGCTCAGAATACAGATCTTTCTTTATGATCCTGAAAAAGGAAAAAAGAGAAAAAAGAGAAAAAAAAAATTATATAATAAATAAATTTCTTTTAGTTTATTTTATATTTACATTAATTATTGCAGTGATTTTAGCAATATTCATCTTACAATCTGTTGCTTTTAAGGAAATTAAATCAAAATATTTAGACTTATTTTCAAAAGGTGGGAGATATGAATATTTATATTTACCCAGTATAGCTATTAAGGCAATTAAGAGTAATTTTTATAAATTAGAAAAAATTAATTTAGAAATTAAATTTGACAACCTGCTAATCCTAGAAAATATAAGAAATAATGCAATAAAAGAAGGAATTCTTCCAGGTTCAAACCTCAACACGAAAGTAAATTTTAAACTTATATATAATAACAAAAAATATCCTGGAGAAATTAGATTAAAAGGAGACAGAAAAGCACACTTTATAGATAAAGAAAAATCATCATACAAAATAGAATTGGATAAAGGGCACTATATTTTTGGTGCTGCAAAATTTTCATTACAAAAACCGAGACTGAGAAATTATGCTCATGAATGGATTTTTCATGAAATGGCTAAAGATTTTAATATAATTAAAATTAGATACGAGTTTGTGGAACTGGCAATTAATGGTGAGAGTAAAAAGCTTTACGTTTTAGAAGAAGGATTTGGTAAGGAATTAATAGAGAGGAATAAAAGAAGAAATGGTCCTATCTTTGGATTAAATGAAGAATTAAGTAGTTATACTGATAATCCTGTTTTTGAAATATACAATAAAAAATATTGGGCAAAAGATGAAAACAAAGCATTGGTTGAAAATGCCTCACAAAAACTCAGAGATTTTTTTGATAAAAAAATACCTCTTGAAGATATTTTTGATATTGAAAAATGGGCAGCTTATTTTGCTATAGTTGATATGACTTCAACTTATCATGGAGCACTACTTAAAAGTGTAAAACTATATTATAATCCAATTAATGGAATGTTTGAGCCAATTCCTTATGATGGGCATAGACTTAAGCCAAATTATCATAAATACAATAAAGAATATGACCACAGACTTTTAATTGATATAGTAGATGCGCCTATTAATTATGATGAGACCGAAGGGCTTAAATGGATAAAAAATTTTTTTTACAAAACAAATGGAAAGCTAAACAGTTCATTTTATAACTCTTATATCAAAAATTTGAATATAATTAGTTCAAATAAATATGCAGAAAAATTTCTAGATCAAAACTTAAAAAAAATTAAAGAAATAAATTCTCACATTTATTCAAATTATTTTTTTTATGACAATAGTAGAAATTATACTGCTGGACTATATTATTTTTTATTGTCTGATTTTCATCATCGATCTAAAATCATACAAAAAAAAATTCAGGTTATAAAGAAAAAGATTCAGGTTGTAAAAAAAAATAATTCTAAGTTTCTAATAAAAAATTATTACAAAAATTATGGAGTACTTATAGCTGATAAATTCATTTGTAATAAAGATGGTAAAAATACTCAAATTAAGGTTGGAAAACTCTTAAATAATTTTTCTAATACGAATATAATTTTAAAACAAAACACAGGTTTAGAATGCACGCACGTTAATTTTGTTGATAAAATGCGTGATAGGTCATTCTTAATAAAGATAGACAACATAAACTCTGACTATAAATTTCAAAATATTAAAAATATGGATCCAAATATTTTAAATCAATATTTCTTTAAAAAAGAAAAACAGTTACTACTCCTAAGTGATGAAATGCAAATTAAACAAGACATATACATACCCAAAGGCTTCAAAGTGATTATTCAGCCTGGTCAAAAAATTATACTTACAAATAATGCATTTATTGTATCAGACTCTCCTTGGATTATTGGGGGAAAACAAAAAAAAACAATCATAACTGGTAAAAAAAATGATTTAGGTGGAGGTATAATTATCAGAGATAACAATAAACTTTCTGTAATCATTAATACAAAGATTTCTTACTTAAATGGTTATGATATTGGATCAAATTCAGAATTTTTAATTCTAGGTTCAGTTAATTTTCATCAAACAAATGTCTTAATTGATAATGTTGATTTTGAGAACATTTTCTCTGAAGATGCAATAAATATAGTTAGTTCAAATTTTAAGATTAATAATTCTAATTATAAAAACATTTCTTCAGATGCAATTGATATAGACTTTAGTAATGGAACGATAAAACTTGTTAGTTTCAAAGATATTAGAAATGATGCAATGGACTTTTCAGGATCAAATGTTGAAATTTATGACTCCAATTTCGAAAATGTAAATGACAAACTAATAAGTGCTGGAGAAGAGTCAAATATTAAAATATTTAAAATCAATGCTATTAATTCTAAATCAGGAATAGTTAGTAAAGATGGTTCAAGAGTTTATTCCAATGATATTTTTCTTGATAATGTTGAGATACCATTTGCCTCTTACCAAAAAAAACCACAATATGGTCATGGCTTATTAGTTGTTAATAACTTTAAAGTAGATAATTTTTTAATCAAATTTGCTAAAGATAAAAGATCTGAAATTATTCTAAATAATGTGAATCAAATAAGTTCTAAAAATAATGAAGAAATAGTTGCTTCTATTAAAAATTAAATGATAAAAATTTATGTTAGATAAAATAAACAGATTTGAACGAAAATGGGTATATAGAAGTTTTGATCATTTAACACTTGTTAATGCATTAATTAGATCAAATCTTTTTTTTAATAAGCAACATCCAAATAGAAGAGTTAACTCTATTTATTTTGATGATGCCAACTATTCTTCAATTATAGAAAATTTAGATGGTGTAAGTAAAAAAAAGAAAATTAGAATTAGATGGTATGGAGAACAGGATAAGTTATTAAATCCTATTTTAGAAATTAAAAGTAAAAAAGGATTTGAAACAAAAAAAGAATCTTATGAAATTAATGAATTAAATGGTTTAAAATTTAATGATATTAAAAATTTTGAAAAAATAAAAAATATAGTAAACTTAAAAATGTTGACCAAAAAAATTATTTTTCCCATACTTACAACCAATTACGACAGATATTATCTTGTATCAAATAATCACAGTGTTAGAGCAACAGTTGATTACAATTTAAAAAGTACTCATCTCAAAAATTTAAGTCAAATCGATATATTTAAAAATTTTTCCTCTTCCTGTATTCTTGAAATAAAATATCCAACTAATTTAGATAAATATGTAAGAAATAATTTAAGAGAAATTACATTAAGATTATCTAGAAATTCTAAATTTATTAATTCAGCATTTGAAACACCAAGCTATTTTTCTTAAATAAATTAATTGATACTGATAAAGGCTAAGATTTTTTAAAGAATTTCTACCTGTGCACGAATTTGTAAAATAAAATTATATCCCCTATACTTTTTAAAATTAATTAAAGAGAAGGAATATAATGAAAAATAAAAGTTTAATAGGATTGCTACTAACAGCAGTATTGCTATTTGGATTTTCTTCTGCATGGGCAGCATCAATTAAATGGTCGATGAAAGGTGATAGTTTAACACTTGATCCACATGCTCAAAATGAAGGACCAACTACTATGGTATCAAGACAAGTTTATGAAGCACTTGTAACTAGAGGGCTTGATATGAAAATTGGACCGCAACTTGCAACTAAATGGAAAGCTGTAGACCCAACTACTTGGTACTTTTTTTTAAGAGAAGATGTAAAATTTGCTAATGGCACACCGATGACATCTGAAGATGTTGTTTTTAGTTTTATTAGAGCACAACAACCAACATCTGACTTTAAAGAATATATTAGTTCTATTTCATCAGTTAAGGCAATTGATAAATATACTGTTCAAATTAAGACTAAAGAACCAAATCCTATACTTTTAAATCAAATATCTAACATATTTGTAATGTCAAAAGCTTGGGCAACAAATAACTTTTCAACTGCTCCACAAAATTGGAATGCATCTCAAGAAACTTATGCGTCAACTAATGCTATGGGAACAGGTCCTTTTAAAATAACCTTAAGAGAACCAAATACTAAAACTGTTTTTAAAAAGAATGGTAAGTGGTGGGGAAATGTTGAGCATAATCTTAGTTCAATCGAATTACTTCCAATAGCTAATGCGGCAACTAGAGTTGCAGCTCTTCTATCTGGAGAAATTGATATTGTAACTGACGCACCAGTTCAAGATTTGAGACGTATAGGAAGCTCAGCAGGACACAAAGTTGTAAGCACACCGCAGATGCGTACAATTTTTCTTGGAATGGACCAAGGAGCAGACAAACTTAGATCTGGTAATACAGGTGACAATCCTTTTAAAAAGAAGGAAGTCAGACAAGCTCTTTATCAAGCAATTGATATAAGTGCGATTCAGAAAAAAGTTATGAGAGGCCTAAGTGAACCAGCAGGAATAATTACATTTCCTGGAGTAACGGGTTATACTAAAGATCTTGATAAACGATTAGCATACGATCCAGAAGCAGCAAAAAAACTTCTAGCTGATGCTGGTTATCCTAATGGTTTTGATGTTGAGCTAAGATGTCCAAACGACAGATATGTAAATGATGAAGCAATCTGTACAGCAGTTGTTGGAATGTTTGGTAAAATTGGCGTTAACGTTTCTCTGAACTCTCAAACTAAAAGTAAGCACTTTAAAGAGCTAAAAAATAAAAAAGGTGATTTTTATATGCTTGGTTGGGGTGTTCCTACTTTAGACAGTCATTATGTATTCCATTACTTGTATGACTCTGGGGCGAGCTGGAACAGAGTTAATTTTAGTGATTCTAGAGTTGATGAGTTAATTAAAGTTATGGAAGGTGAAGTAGATTTAGAAAAAAGAAATGCTGCAATTGCAGAAGCTTGGAAAATTGTAAAAGATGATATTTCATATCTTCCTTTACACCACCAGGTAATTTCTTGGGCATCCGCAAAAAATGTAAATGTCCCTATTAGACCTAATAACGAACCTTTGTTCAGATTTTCGAGCAAAAACTAATCAATTTAGTATAAGCCCTTTTAAATTTAAAAGGGCTTATAACTAAAATAAAACTTCATATTTTGACAAAATACTTTTTTAAAAGATTGTTCCAATCAATATTGGTTATGTTGGTCGTAGCCTTTGTGTCATTCTCACTTTTTACTTTTGTGGGTGATCCAGTAAATAATATGGTTGGTGAAGAAACGTCAGATCTTGAAAGAGCAGAGATAAGAGAAACTTTAGGCTTAAATGATCCTATCCCAGTTCAATTTACTAGATTTGTTAAGAACGCATCCAAAGGAAATTTTGGGATTTCTTATCAATTGAGAAGACCAGTTTCTGAGCTAATATCAGAAAGGTTACCAGCAACATTAGAGTTAGTTTTTATTTCGTCACTTATTGCTCTTATATGTGGGACTTTATTGGGAGTTTATACTGGAATAAATCGAAAAAGCTTGGTGAGTGATATTATTTTGGCTGTCTCTTTATTGGGAGTTTCACTCCCCACTTTTGTAATTGGAATTTTATTTATATATCTTTTTGCAGTAATTTTAGGAATCCTACCTTCTTTTGGTAGAGGAGAAGTTATCAATATTGGTTTTTGGACTACTGGTCTTCTAACTGTTTCAGGTCTTAAAGCAATAATCTTACCATCAGTTACACTAAGCCTTTTTCAAATGACTTATATTATAAGACTCGTTCGTGCAGAGATGATGGAAATACTTCAAACAGATTATATAAAATTTGCAAGAGCAAGAGGAATAAGTGAAAAAAGCATTCAATACAAACATGCTCTAAAGAATGGTTTGATACCAGTTATTACAATAGCAGGAATTAATATTGGAACACTTGTAGCCTTTTCAATAATAACCGAAACAGTTTTTCAATGGCCAGGCATGGGATTTCTTTTTATTCAGGCAGTTAAGTTTGTGGATATTCCAATAATGTCAGCCTATTTAGTTTTTATTGCTTTTATATTTGTAATGATAAATTTTATTGTAGATATTCTTTATTATTTTATTGATCCAAGAATTAGAGTTAAGTCTGAAAGTGCAAATGGATAATCAAAATTTATCCTTCATAGGTAAAATTAAAGATAGTGATATATATTTTGCTTTTATAAAATCTCCGACAGCAATAATATCAACTGCAATATTAATAATTATTTTCTTTTGTTCATTTTTTGTAGAACTTGTTGCACCGTTTAACCCATTTGACCCATCAAGCCTAGACTTAATGGAGGCATTCACACCTCCTTCTTGGGAAGAGGAAGGTGTATCCAAATTTTTATTAGGAACAGATGGACAAGGCAGAGATATGTTATCAACAATATTGTATGGGTCTCGAATTTCCTTAATAGTTGGATTTGCAGCTATTTTATTTAGCCTAATTTTAGGAGTTTCCTTGGGACTAACAGCAGGATATTTTGGTGGAAAATATGAAATGATAGTTATGAGAATAACAGATGTACAATTAACAGTACCTAGTATTTTGATGGCTTTACTTGTTGATGGTATTGCAAGAGGCATGATTTCAAAAGAACTTCATGATGAAATGGCAATTTATGTATTAATTTTTGCAATAGGAATTTCCGAATGGCCACAATTTGCAAGAGTGTCAAGAGCAGCAACATTAGTAGAAAAAAATAAAGACTATATTTCTGCTTCAACAATTATTGGAGTTCCAAATATTAAGATAATGTTTAAACATATTTTGCCAAATATACTAAGACCTATACTTGTGATTGGAACTATAGGACTCGCATTAGCCATAATTGCAGAGTCAACTTTAAGTTTCTTGGGAGTAGGGGTTCCACCCACAACACCATCCCTTGGAACTCTAATTAGAATTGGAAATGACTTTTTATTTTCTGGTGAATGGTGGATAACTTTTTTTCCTGCAATATTTTTAGTTATTCTAGCATTTTCAATCAATCTTTTAGGAGACTGGATGAGAGATACTCTAAATCCAAAAATAAACTAATGAGCTTTTTAAAAATTGATAATTTAAGTGTTAATTACAAAATGAGAAAAGAGACTGTATATGCGGTTAAAAATATTAATTTTGATGTTAAAAAAGGAGAGATACTTGGTTTAGTAGGTGAATCGGGATCTGGAAAAAGTACATTGGGAAATGCAATAATAAATCTTATTGATGAACCAGGAAAAATTTCTGATGGAAAGGTAATCTTGGATGGAGTCAATATTCATAAAAACCCAAAAGATATACTAAAATATAGAGGAAAAAAAATTGGATTAATTTTTCAAGACCCACAAACTTCACTAAATCCTTTGTTAACAATAGGCGAACAACTTATTGAAACTATTCAGACACATTTAGATTTTAATTTTAAAGAATCTAAAGACAGGGCAATTAACTTACTAAAAGAAGTTGGTATTAAGGATGCTGAAAATAGATTTGATAATTATCCCCATCAGTTTTCTGGAGGTATGAGACAAAGGGTTGTAATTTCTCTCGCACTATGTTGTGAGCCAGATTTACTTATTGCGGATGAACCCACAACTGCCCTTGATGTTTCAATACAATCACAGATTCTTGAATTAATTAAAACCTTAACTAAAGAAAGAAACTTAGCTGTAATATTAATCACACATGATATGGGGGTAATTTCTGAAACAGCAGATAGAGTTGCCGTAATGAAAAATGGTAATTTGGTAGAGATTGGTACCACAAAAGAAATTCTTACAAACCCTAAAGAAATTTATACAAAAAGTCTTATTAGTTCAGTACCCCCAACAAATAAAAAAATTTCAAGATTCAAAATAATGAAAAAAAAAGAAAATAATGAAAAAAGTACAAACATTAAAATCTTAGATAGATGGAATAAAAAAAATCTAACTTCCCAAAATTTAATTGAAATAAAAAATCTTAAGAAAACATTTCAAGAAGGTATGTTTACTGAAGCTTCAAAAAATACAGTAATGGCAGTTGATGATGTCTCTTTCAATATAAAAGAAGGAGAATCGTTTGGATTGGTTGGAGAGAGTGGCAGTGGAAAATCAACTATTGCTAAAATAATTGTTAATCTATTTAAACCATCATCAGGAGAAATATTTTTTGATAATATTTGTATAACAAAGATAAAAAAGAATAGTGAAATGATGAATTTTAGAAAACAAATTCAAATGATTTTTCAAGACCCTTATTCTTCACTCAATGGAAGGTTAAAAGTAAAAGATATTATTGCAGAACCAATTAAACTTCACAATCCTTCAATTACAAATAAAGATTTAGATAATTATATTAATGATTTACTTGAATCAGTTGAGCTTTCTAAAAAATCATCAACAAGATATTCTCATGAATTTTCAGGAGGACAAAGACAAAGGATATCTATTGCACGAGCACTTGCTACACAACCTAGGCTTCTTGTTTGTGATGAACCAACTTCTGCCTTAGATGTAAGTATTCAAGCTCAAATATTAAATCTATTAAAAGACCTTCAGGAGCAACTTAACTTGACAATATTATTTATTAGCCATGATTTACCAGTCGTTCGTCAGATGTGTGATAGAATTGGTGTTCTTAGAAATGGAAAATTATGCGAGGTTTCAGATACAGAGAAATTGTTTTTAGAGCCCAAGCATGAATATTCAAAAGAACTTTTGCGACTAATGCCTAAAATTGAGTCTATTTATAACTAGTACGCAGAAGACCCAAAACAAACATCATTAGTGAGCATAATTTAACAATTATTTTGCAATCTCTATTATAGATTGTATTATAGATTTTCTAAAATTATTGGTTATGAGTGATAAAGATAAAGTTATTATATTTGATACTACGATGAGAGATGGCGAGCAATCACCCGGTGCATCGATGAGTCTTGAAGAAAAAATTCAAATTTCAAGAATTTTTGATGAAATGGGAATTGATATAATTGAAGCTGGGTTTCCCATTGCATCTCCAGGAGACTTTGAAGCAGTAATGGCAATAAGTAAAATTTTAAAAAACTCAATTCCCTGTGGATTAGCAAGATCTAGTAAGAAAGATATTGATGCATGTTATGAAGCATTAAAGGCTGCTCCAAGATTTAGAATTCATACGTTCATTTCAACCAGTCCACTTCATATGAAGTTTAAATTAAATAAATCACCAGAACAGGTTTTAGAAGCAATAAAAGAAAGTGTGAGCTACGCAAGAAATCTTACTGATGATGTTGAATGGTCTTGTGAAGATGGAACAAGAACTGATATGGATTTTATGTGCAAAATAGTTGAACTTGCAATTAATAGTGGAGCAAAAACAATAAATATTCCAGATACAGTTGGTTATACAACTCCTTCAGAATTTACTAAAATTATTACCACTTTAAAAAATAAAGTGCCAAATATTGATAAAGCGATTTTGTCTGTTCACTGTCATAATGATTTAGGATTAGCTGTTGCTAATTCTTTAGCAGGAGTTTCGGCTGGAGCAAGACAGGTTGAATGTACAATTAATGGAATAGGTGAGAGAGCGGGGAATGCAGCTCTTGAAGAAATTGTAATGGCAATCAGAACTAGAAATGATCTAATGCCTTATGCAACAGGAATTAAAACTGAATTATTAAGCAAAGCTTCAAAAGTTGTCTCAAATGCAACTTTTCCAGTACAGTTTAATAAGGCAGTTGTCGGAAAAAATGCATTTGCTCATGAAGCTGGCATTCACCAGGATGGTATGCTCAAACATAGAGAAACATACGAAATTATGACACCAGAAAGTGTTGGTGTCAAAAAAACCTCTTTGGTAATGGGAAAACATTCTGGACGTCACGCATTTAAAGAAAAATTAAATGACCTTGGTTATGCTGATGTTACAGATGATGTTATTCAAACTGCTTTTGGTAAGTTTAAAATTTTAGCTGATAAGAAAAAACATGTTTATGATGATGATATTGCAGCTTTAGTTGATGACAGTATGGTTTTAGATAAATATGTAATTAATTTAAAATCTTTAAAAGTTTTTGCTGGAACTGGTGAACCGCAAAAAGCTGAAATGACTCTTGATGTTTATGGAGAGGTTAAATCTACCTCAGAAACAGGTGATGGACCTGTGGACGCGATCTTCAAGTGTATAAAAGTTTTGTATCCACATGATGTAAAATTACAATTATATCAAGTTCATGCAGTAACAGAAGGAACTGATGCTCAAGCAACAGTAAGTGTTAGAATTGAAGAAGAGGGCAAAACGACAGTGGGACAAGCAGCTGACACAGATACACTAGTAGCCTCAGCTAATGCTTATTTAAGTGCTTTAAATAAAATGATAATTAAAAGAAAAAAAACTGCTCCAATGGAGCAAGAAACACAAAAAGTGAAAGGTATATAATAGGATGACTAATTGGTTTAAAAATTTAACTAATATTTGGAGTCAAGATATGGCAATTGACCTTGGTACAGCAAATACGCTTGTAGTATTAAAGGGACAAGGTGTAGTTCTAAATGAACCATCTGTTGTTGCCATAGCAGAAAATAATGGAAAGAAAACAGTCTTAGCAGTAGGTGATGAAGCAAAAACAATGCTTGGAAGAACTCCTGGTAATATTAGTGCCATTAGACCTTTAAGAGATGGTGTGATTGCAGACTTTATTGTTACAGAAGAAATGATCAAACATTTTATCAAAAAAGTTCATAAGAATAGCACCTTTGCAAATCCTAGAATTTTAATTTGTGTTCCAACTGGATCAACTCCAGTTGAAAGAAAAGCAATTCAAGATAGTGCACTTGCAGCTGGAGCAAGAAGGGTGCAGTTGATTGAAGAGCCTATAGCAGCTGCAATTGGAGCAGGTTTACCAATTTCAGAAGCAACAGGGTCAATGGTTGTTGATATTGGTGGAGGTACTACAGAAATAGCTGTTATGTCATTAGGTGGTCTTGTTTATTCTAAGTCGTTAAGAGTTGCAGGAGATGCAATGGATACAGCGCTAGTTAACTACATGAGAAAAGAATATAACCTTATGATTGGAGATAGTACTGCAGAAAAAATAAAAAAAGAAATTGGTACTGCTATCCCTACAAGCACTAACACCTTTGCAGTAAAAGGTAGAGATTTAAGATCAGGAACACCTAAGGAAGTAAATATTACTGAAGAAGATACAGCAGAAGCCTTAAATGATATTTTGAAAGAAATGGTGAATGGTATAAAAGATGCATTAGAAAATACACCTCCTGAATTGTCTGCTGATTTAGTTGACATGGGGTTAACACTAACTGGTGGTGGGGCTTTACTAAAAAATATTGATAAAAGGTTTTCTAAAGAAACAGGATTACCAGTTCATGTTGCAGATGATCCTTTAGCATGTGTTGCGATTGGTACAGGAAAAGCGTTAGAACAAGAAGAGACTTTCTCTACGATGCTATCTGAGTATTAAAGGTAATGGAAACAAGCAGAGATGACTTTGTAATAGCAATAAGATCTGCTTTTTTAAAAAAAGGAACACAACAAAGATTTTCATTATTGGGTTTAATTCTTTTTTCTATAATTTTTCTAATTTTAGGTAGTTTGAATTTTAAAGCTATAAACTTTGTAAAAATAGGTATTAATGAAATAGTTTATAGATCTTCCTTTATAGTCTCAGGACCAGAAAATTTTATAAAAGATAATTATCTTATAGTTCAGAATCATCTAAAGCTTTATAAAGAAAATGAAAAAAATAAACTTGAATTAACAGATTTAAAGTCAAAAGATTTATTAAATAAATTTATTGTTTTAGAAAACAAAAGATTAAATAATATAGTTAATGACTATCTAGTTGCATCAGACACTATATTTACCAAAGTTTTAAGTGATAAAGCAAGTCCATTTCTAAAATCGGTTATTATTAACAAAGGAAGCAAACATGGCATTAATCTTGGAATGGTTGCTATGGATGGAGAGTATCTTGTTGGAAAAGTTGTTGAAATTAATTACTTGTCATCAAGAGTATTATTACTTTCAGATTTAAACAGTAAGATACCAGTTATTATTGAACCTAAGGGACTATTATCAATACTATCTGGAACGGGTCAAGATTATGCTGTTATTCAATATAGCAATAAAAAATATGAAGATATTAAAAATCAGTCTATTATTTACACTTCAGGCAATAGTGGTTTGTTTAAAGCGGGAATACCAATAGGCAGAATAAATAGTAACTTTTCAAGTGAAGAAAAAAAAGTAGAATTTTTTTCTGATTTTTCACAATTAAAATTTGTGAAAATTATTTCTTTCATAAAAGATGAGATTAAATGACAGACCTAAGAAACAAAAAATTTATTAGAAAAATATTATCACAGGTACCATTAGTTCTACTTTTTATATCTGTTTTAAATAATTTTGATTTAAATTATTTAGGATTAAAATATTTTTCATTTAATTTTTCTTATATCTTAATTTTTTATTACAGTTTAAAAAAGAGTGAGGGTTTGGGTTATATTTATATATTTATAGCTGGCCTATTTAATGATGTTATCGTTGGTACCCCAATAGGATTAAGTAGTTTAATGTATTTAATACTTTGTGGTGCCGCCGCTTATCTTAGAAATATCACATTAAGACCAAGTTTAGTCAAAGATTGTATTTTTTTTTTAATAACAATATTAATTATAAATTCACTACTATTCATAACTTTAAATTATATATTTAGTTATGAGTTAGATTATTTTGATCAAATAATAAATATTACATACACCTTCTTATTTTATTTTTTATTTTCAAACTTATTTGATTTTTTTGAAAATTACTTTGTAGGCGTAAATAATGCAGGGTGAAAATTTTGGTGTACAAAAAATTCAAACCATTAATCGAAGAATGTTTATTATTGGTGCTGCCAAACTTATTGTATTTACAGGAATTATAGCTCGACTATTTTCATTACAAATTACAGAAAATAAAAAATATTTAACTTTATCTGATAAAAATAGACTACGTGAATGGAGGTTGCCACCTGTTAGAGGAGAGTTTTTAGATTATTTTGGAAATATTATTGCTGGTAATTTAGAAATATATCAATTGCATGTTATTCCTGAAGAAGTAGAAGATTTTAAATATCTGATGCTAAGACTCAAAGAAATTTTAAATCTTAATAACAGTCAATTTAAAAAGATTATAAAACAAAAGAATAAACAAAAATCTTGGGAAACTTTAATTATTTCTAAAAATTTAACTTGGGAACAGTTCACAAAAGTTAATTATTTTTTACATGATTTAACAGGTGCAAAACCAGTTTTGACTGTTTCTCGTAATTATCCATTTAGTGATAATTATACACATATTTTAGGCTATGTTAGTGAGGCCAGCTCGAAAGATATCTTAAATAATGAAATGATAAAAAATAGATATGTGCCTGGTCTTAAAGTAGGAAAAACTGGGTTAGAAAAAACTTTTGAAAATGAATTGATTGGTACCAACGGTATTCAAAGATATGAAGTTAATGCTTTTGGAAAAAGAATTAGTCAACTTGATCATACGGATGGATTAAACGGTAATACAATTCAACTCACAATAGATACGGAAATTCAAAAGTTATGTAATGAGCTTTTAAAGGGTTTGGCTGGATCAATAAGTGTAATGGATATTTATACTGGTGAAATTGTAGCCATGCAATCTTCACCTTCATTTGATCCTAACTTATTTCTTTTTGGAATTAATCAAGATGACTGGCAGTTAATTAGAAATAATCCATTAAAGCCACTACTCAATAAAACTTTATCAGGTCTGTATTCTCCAGGATCAACATTTAAACCGATGGTAGCTCTTTCTGCTTTAGAAAATGAAGTTATTAATGAAAATTTTACAGTCAAATGTAAGGGAAAAATTGAAATGTACGGACAAACTTATCATTGTTGGAAAAAAAGAGGTCACGGTACTGTTAATTTAAAAAGTGCAATGAAACAGTCTTGCGACACATATTTTTATGAAATTGCAAGAAAACTTGGTGTAGACCGATTAAAAGAAACATCTTTAAAATTTGGTCTTGGTGAAAAGGTTTTAGATGAGACATTCAGTAATGAAAAAAAAGGATTAATTCCCGACACCAAATGGAAAAAAAATAATTTAGGAAAAGGTTGGGTTATAGGTGAAACATTAATTACAGGTATTGGGCAGGGTTATACTCAAACTACACCTCTTCAACTATGTCAAATGGTTGCCCAACTTGCAAACGGTGGGTTTGAGATTTATCCAAAAATAATAATGGAAAAAAATAGTAAGACCGCAGAACAGATTAAATCTATAATAGATCAAAATTTTAAAATTTTAAATGATAATAAAAGTGGACTGAAGGAAGCAACTGAACTTTTAGGATTTGTAGATAAAACAAAACATAAGCGTTTGTTTAAAAATGCCAAAAACATAAGATTAATTCGAGAAGCAATGTTTGCCTCAACTAATGAAGTTAGAGGAACATCTTATTCATCCAGGATTGAAGATCCAAAATATCAATTTGCTGGAAAAACAGGAACATCACAAGTTAGAAGAATAACAAAAGCAGCAAGAGAACTTGACTTAAGTACATCTGAAATTCCATATATTGAAAGAGATCATGCCTTATATATAGCTTTTGGACCATATAAAAATCCAAGATATGCATTAAGTATCGTTATTGAACACGGTGGATCAGGTAGCTCAACTGCAGCACCAATTGCAAAAAAACTCTTTAAGCTAATTATAGATAGACACAAATTTAGAGAACAAGTCAGAAATAAAAAAGAGGCTGTGAAAATATAGATGCAATACAATTCATTTAATACACAGCCAACTTTTTTTCAAAAATTAGTACAATTGGATTATATTTTACTAACTTGCATTTTAATGCTTGGTTTAATTAGCGCCTTCTCGATGTATTCAACAGATGGAGGGGAAATTTTATTTCATAGCAGAAGCCATATATCAAAATTTTTAATCTTTTTTACAATGATGATTATCATGTCATTTTTTAATATTAGATTCTGGCATTCTTTTGCTTATTTATTTTATGTTATTATTTTGATTTTTTTGATTTGGGCTTCTGCATACGGCATTAAAGCTTCAGGCTCACAAAGATGGATAAATTTATATTTTATCAATTTACAACCATCTGAATTAATGAAGATTGCAATAATAGTATGTCTAGCAAAATATTATCATAGAATACAACTCAATAAAGTTAATACCTTCCAAGTACTTTTTATTGCTATAGTTATTTTGATTTTACCAATTATGCTCGTTATCACTCAGCCTGATTTAGGTACTTCAATTTTAATTGCACTAAGCGGCTTAGTCGTTATATGGCTTGCTGGAATAAGTATCAAATATTTTATATATTCTTTTATCTCTTTATTGATCTCAATGCCTTTTGCTATTGCTTTTTTAGAACCATATCAAAAATCAAGAATTTTAACATTCCTTAATCCGGATCGTGACCCTTTAGGAGCTGGATATCAGATTATTCAATCTAAAATAGCTGTTGGGTCAGGTGGCCTTAGTGGTAAAGGATTTTTAAAGGGCACCCAAAGTTATTTAGAATTTTTGCCAGAAAAACATACTGATTTCATTTTTACTTTGTTTGCTGAGGAGCATGGTTTCCTAGGGTCACTAGGTCTATTACTAATTTACATAGTCATTATTTATAGAGTTTTAAAAATTGGTGCAATCTCGAGAAGCTATTTTGCTAAACTTTTTTGTTATGGCTATGGATCTGCAATATTTTTTTATGTCTCGGTAAATATGTCAATGGTTTTAGGTCTATTACCTATTGTTGGATCACCACTACCAATCATGTCATATGGTGGATCTTCAATGTTGGCAACAATGATTGGATTTGCAATTGTAATGAGTGCAAAAATTAACCATAAGCAGCTAATAGCATAAGTATTTTAATAATTTACTTGTCGAATTTGTCACGAGAACATTTAGATTTAAAAATTATATAAAACACCATGGAAAAGAAATTAAAAATTGGAATTGTAGGAGCGGGTATTCAAGGTATTTCGAATGCATTATTTTTACAAAAAAAAGGTTTTAATGTTACTATTTTTGACAGAGATGATCCTGGTAGTCCTGCTGCCTCATATGGTAATGCAGGTCACTTTTCTCCATATGCTTCTGTACCAATAAATAGACCCGATATTTTACCAGATATTCCGGCGATGCTTTTAAGCTCAGCTGGCCCACTTGCTCTAAAATGGAATTATGTTCCAAAAATGATTCCATGGGTTTTACAATTTATAAGAAACTGCACAACAAAAAGGATGATGCACACAGCTAAAAATATGCATCAAATTTTAGACTTAGCACTTCCTGCTTATGATGAATTGTTTGACGAGATTGAGCTTGGAGGGCTAGTTGAAAAAAAAGGCATTTTATATATTTGGAACGATAAAAACTTAAAAAGTAGAGAGCTTGAAATTAAAGTTAGAAATGAACTTGGTGTAGACCAACAAGAAGTAACTCCAAAAGAAATTCATGATCTAGAGCCAAATATAAAACCTATTTACCATGGAGGTGTTTACTATCAGTATGGGAGGCATGCTAGAAATCCTAAAAAGATACTTCTAAAATTATTTGAACTTTTTCTTAATAAAGGAGGAAGATTTTTAAAGATAAATATCAAAGACATAAAATTTGATGAGGAAAAACCAGTTATTAAAACTGAAACTCAAATTTTTATTTTTGATAAGATTGTTATTGCTTGTGGTTCTTTTTCTAAAAGTTTAACAGATAATTTAGATGAAAAAATACCTCTTGATACTGAAAGAGGCTATCATGTACATTTTAAAGATTGTGATCATCTTTTAAGCAGACCTGTAATTTTTCAAAATAGAGGATTTGGTATTACACCCATGGAGCAAGGCCTTAGAGTGGTGGGCACTGTTGAGTTTGGAGGATTAGATAACCCACTGTCAAAATCAAGAATTAAAAACTTAATTAATAATGCAAAATATATGATGGGCGATTTACCGGATCACCAAGATGAATGGTTAGGATTTAGACCAACACTTCCAGATTATTTACCGGTAATAGGACCATCAAAAAAGTATAAAAATGTTTTTTATTGTTTTGGCCATCATCATTTAGGATGGACTTTGGGACCAATTTCAGGGAAGATAATTTCAGGAATGATTGCTGAAGAAAATACAAATTTAGACTTAAAACCTTATAGCTCTCTTAGATTTAGTTAAGTGGCAAATAAGAATAATATTGCCTACATTTTTTTATTTTTAGCAACTTTATTCTGGTCAGGAAATTTTCTGGTTGGAAAATTTGCCAGTCAATATCAAATACCACCTTTTTCATTAAATTTTTATAGATGGCTTTTTGCTTGGTTAATCTTAGCTCCTTTTACAATTCAAGAAATATTAAGAAAAAGAAATTATATTTTAGAAAATTATAAATATTATACAGTTCTTGGAATAACGAGTGTCACTATATTTAATTCAATCGTCTATTATTCTTTAAATTTTACTCAAGTTATCAGTGGAGTATTAATGATATCAACAATACCAGTGATGATTATTTTTATTTCATCAATTTTGAAAATCGAAAAAACAAATATTTTTCAAATATTAGGAGTTACATGCTCTTTTATTGGAGTAGTCTTAATTATAACCAAAGCAAACCTTGGAATATTAATAAATTTAGATTTTAATAAAGGTGATATTACAATGGTTTTGGGAATGTTATCTTGGGCAACTTATTCTGCTCTATTAAAGAAAAAAAAACATAAATTATCTCAATTAACATTATTAGAAGTAGTAATTTCGTTTGGATTTATTTTTTTAATTCCAATTTATTTTATAGAATATCAAATGAATTATAGAATTGTTCTAGATCAAAAATTTTTCATGATTTTGTTTTACGTGGTATTGTTTCCAGGTCTTGCCTCTTTTATTTTTTGGATAAAAGGAGTTTCTTTAATTGGAGCTAATCGAGCAGGTGTTTTTTTGCATATGATGCCTATATTAAGTGCAATTATGGCAATGATTATTTTTAATGAAAGATTTATGTTTTATCATATGTTGGGCGCAATATTTATTTTAATTGGAATCCTTTTGTCAAATAGAAAGATTAAAAATGCTTAAAGTTGCTATCTTAGATGACTATCAAAATGTATCTCACGAGTTTGTTGATTTAAAAAAACTATCAGGAAAATATGAGTTTAAAATATTCAGTGAGCCATTTGCGGATGAAGCTGATGCAATAGAGCAATTATCAGACTTTGAAGCATTACTGATAATGAGAGAAAGAACTCCTATTACTAAAAATTTAATTGATAACCTAAATGATCTTAAGTACATCATAACAAGTGGTTCAAGAAATAAAGCAATAGATTTACCTGCTGCTAAAAAAAGAAAAATTATAGTATGTGGAACGGAGATTGATTTTGCAGGCACAACAGAATTAACTTGGGGTTTAATCTTAGGTTTAGCTAGAAACTTTAAAGAAGAAATTGACAACATGTATCAAGGTTATTGGCAATCGACTATTGGCTTTGAACTTAAAGGAAAATTTTTGGGTTTAGTTGGACTTGGTAGAGTTGGCTCTCAAGTTGCTAAAATTGGTAAAGCTTTTGGCATGGAAGTTATGGCATGGAGTGAAAATTTAAATTTAGATACCTGTAAAGAGCTGGGTGTTCTTCCATGTAGCAAAGAAGATCTATTTCAAAATTCTGACTTTATATCAATCCATGTTCAAGGTGGAGAAAGATATAAAGAGTTAATAAAGTTAAAAGAGCTAGACATGATGAAGAAAACTGCTTTTTTAATTAACACATCAAGAGGATCAATTATTAATGAAGATGATTTAATTATCGCACTATCAACCAATGTTATTGCTGGAGCAGGACTTGATGTTTATGAAAAAGAACCTTTACCTGAAGGTAATAAACTAAGATTTTTACCAAATGCATTGTTAATGCCCCATGTTGGTTATGTAACTGCAGAAAATTATAGTGTGTTTTATACGCAAATGATTGAAGGGTTAGAGGCTTGTGTAAATGGTAAACCAATTCGAATAATCGAGTAAAGTGCTTAAATATTTAAAATTTTTATATTTTATATTTTATAGACCAAAAATTTTTTTTCCTAAAAAAAGTTATTCATTATTTCAAGAAGATTTGTTTATTAAAAAATACTTTAAAAATAAAACAAAAGGTTTTTATATTGATGTTGGTTGTTACCACCCATTAGATGGCAATAATACTCATTTACTTCATGCAAAAGGTTGGAATGGAATTAATTTTGATATTAATTTTTATTCAATTGAGTTATTCAATTTTTTGAGAAAAAAAGACATTAATATTAATTCAGGTATTTCAAAGAAGAAGGACAAGTTAACAATGTATTGTAGAAAAGAAATTAATATGCTAAATACTCTTGATAAAAGAATAGCAAAAATTCACTTCAGGAATGGCTTTAAAAAGAGAAATGTCCAAGTAAACACATTAAATTATTTTATTTCTAAATATTTTAAAAAACTAGAAAAAATTGACTTTTTAAATATTGATGTTGAAGGAGGTGAGCTAAATGTTTTAAAATCTCTAAATTTTAAGGACTATAAACCTCAATTAATATGTATTGAAATCCATAATTCTAAAAATATGTATGATACAAATTATGACTATTTAAAATCTAATAATATTTACAAGTTTTTAATTAATAAAAAATATAAAGTGGTTTGGCAAAAAAAATATTCGTTTATATTCGAAGGAAAAAAAAATGATTAAAAAAATTGACAAAGACCTTACTGCAGAACAAAAATTAGTTTTATTTGAAGATGGAACTGAAGCATCAGGTACTAGCGAATTAAATCACGAGAAGAGAGAAGGTAGTTACCACTGTACTAACTGTGGTGAAAAATTATTTGATTCAAATACTAAATATGAAAGTGGATCAGGTTGGCCTTCATTTTACGATTCTTTACCTAATGCTTTTGAAACTAAAACTGACACTCTATTAGGTTATGAGAGAGTCGAGTATCACTGTAAAAAATGTGGTGGACATCATGGTCATATTTTTGAAGATGGACCTAAGCCAACAGGTAAAAGGTACTGCAATAATGGTGTTTGTTTAATCTTTAAACCAAAAAGTTAACGGCTAAAAATAAATCAAACGAAATAGCTTATCATGTGTTATCTCATCATATTAATTATTATGTAGAAGTAAAAAAATATCTAAAACTGATTATGATTCTCAAGCAGAATGGATAAAAGCAACTGAAGAAGAACCAAAGAAAACAATGAAATTAGTTTTTAAAATGTTTAAGAAAGAAAAATGTTTAAAAAGAGGTGCAATGGTAGGAGGTAAGCATGGCGAAGAATATCTACCTCAGTTTATAAACTTCTTTAAGGAAAATTTACTTTAATAAATCTTGTAACTTATTTTCTTTCTCAAGAGTTCTAACATCATCATAACCACCCATGTGTTGATCATCAAAGAAAATTTGAGGAATAGTTCTTTTACCATTTGCTTTTGTAATCATTTCGTCCATTGCACCATCAACTGTTGCAATATTAATTTCTTTATATTCAACCTTGTTCCTAGTAAATAATCTTTTTGCTGCATCACAGTAATTACAAAGTGGACCTGTATAAATTGTTACATTTTTCATGATTTATAAATAATCATTCTTTTTAATTTTACTAGTAATTTCTTTTCTTGAATACTCGAATTTTTTTTTATGTTTTATGCTTTTTTGATTAACCCTCTTTCTCCACAATCTAAAAGATACTGGTTTTATAGATCGTCTCATAATCTTGATTACTTCACCTTCTGTCTTTCCTGTCTTTTTCTCTATTTCTTCAAAAGTAATACGATCTGCCCAAGCTGCCCAGATGATCCAGTCAGGATCTGATATGTGGGGTTCTGGATTTTTAACCCTAGTTATAGGGGTGTGACCTTTTTTTTTCATGAATTCCTTATATTTGAAAAAATTGATTAATGCATTCTATTTGAGGCCATGCTATCATGAATATACGATAGTCCTATTTAGCCATCTTTAGCTCCTGGTTTTTTTAGGACTATCCCAACCATTCAAATGATCCCCTTAAATTATTTTCTCTTTTTACAGATAATTTTATTTTTATTTATTACTCCTGGAACTCCTAGAATTGTGATCATTTCATATTCAATGAATTATGGTGTTCAAAAATGTATTTGGACAGCATTAGGAGATGTTACCGCAAATATTATTCAGGCAACTTTAGTAATTTTTGTTCTTGGATCTTTTTTTATCAATAACCCAAATTTTTTAAATATTTTTAAGTGGGTGGGAATTGTTTATTTGCTTTATCTTGCTTACGATATTTATAATTCAAGACCAAAAAATATTAATTCAAAAAATATTTCATCAAAAAGTTTTTTTTCTTTTTTTATAGATGGGTTTTTAGTTGCAGGAACAAGTCCCAAAGCTTGGATGTTCTTTCCATTAATATTTCCACAATTTATTGATTTTAATTCAAATTATATTGTTCAATTTTTTATTTTAATCACAACTTATGTGGTTTTAGATTTTTTATCTCTTGTTGCCTACGCTGTGCTTGCCAGAAAATTAATTGTTTGGATTAAAGCAAACCCAAAAGTTATAAATACAATTTCTGCGTGCGTATTGATTGTAATTGCAATTACAATTGCGCTTATTCAAAAGTATTAAAAATCTATCAATAAAATTGCGGCAATTAAGTCTGTATGACGTTAGTTGTATTTTTATTCATTTAGATGTTTAATTGTGTTTTAAATTTAAAACTAATAGAGGAAGAAATAAAATGAAAATCAGAAATATAATTATTACTTTAGTTTCTGCAATTGCCCTTCTAATTTCAGCTTCAACAATAACTTTCGCGAAGGTTGTTGGAGATAAAATTGTTTTAGGTGCAGCTGTTTCATTAACTGGAAAATATTCATCGAATGGTGTTCATACTCAAAATGGCTATAACTTAGCAGTTGAGAGAATAAACAGCATGGGTGGTGTTAAAGTTGGTGGAAAAACTTACAAGTTTGAAATCATTTATTATGATGATGAGTCAAACTCAGGAAGAGCTGCTCAACTTGCAGAAAGATTAATCCAACAAGATGGTGTTAAGTACATGCTTGGGCCTTACAGCTCAGGACTTACAAAAGCTATGGCTCCTGTAACTGAAAAATATGAAGTTCCTATGGTAGAAGCAAACGGTGCGTCTAGATCGTTATTCACTAAAGGTTATAAATATTTATTTGCAGTACTAGCTCCAGCTAACTTATATCTTGATGTAGCAATTGACCTTGCAGTTGAAAAAAATGGTGGAAAGCCAGTTAAGATTGCAATGGCATTTGAACAAGACGCTTTCTCACAAGATGTGAGATTGGGTATTGTTGAAGCTGCTAAAAGAACAGGTTCTAAAATCAT
>Ga0209709_10000708_pt1 | contig 31406 bp, 58 predicted proteins | sample ArcticOcean_MG_C_2_FD_187435 | JGI IMG/M metagenome (GOLD analysis project Ga0209709, IMG submission 187435) | Marine microbial communities from western Arctic Ocean - ArcticOcean_MG_CB4_136 (SPAdes) (version 2) | ecosystem: Environmental > Aquatic > Marine > Oceanic | place: Arctic Ocean... | reverse complement strand
AGCATACATCAATCCTCTTACGTCCTCAGATAACTGTTCCATCTGCAAACTATTTGACTTAATTTCCTCAATGAGGGAAGCTTCCCTCATTGCTTTTAATTTCTCATTCATTATACTAAACTCCATCCACTTGAATCACATTTATACTTCTCTTTACCGATTAGTACCATATCACCTACACTGGTAGACCGACAACCCTCACCATCAAACATTTTGGTGATTTCCTTGTTGTTATACCATGCGTCATTAATAGAGTTCGTCAACATGAACGCCTTCTCTAATTTCGCAGAGGTAGACAATTTCGCAGAAACTTCCACCATCGCAACGACATGTGGTGTTTCATCAAACGCAGCATGGATGACTGCAATAGACTCCACACCTTCGTAAGTTTTCATCAAAGAATCAAGCTTACTTCTACCTCTCGTAATCACGACATCTCCTTTTCATAATACTTTTTACAATACTCAACATCCACAAACGACATAGGTTTGTAGTTGTCCAAAACAAAGGTGGCAACTTCCTTGAAGTTCTCAGCACCCTTAATAACGGCGCAATCAACTAACTCTTCCATGTCCATCATGAAATTTTTCATTTTACTCATTATGCAATTCCTTTCGCACTATAAACAGTTTCCAACCTAGACCAAACTGCTTCTCTAACCGCAGTATCAGTTGCTTCTTCAGTTGCTTCTTCTGATCCCAGAACCATCAACTTCTTTTCAACCCATTCCCAATTACACTCACCAAGAATGGCACTCATTACAATTTCACCAACTTTTTTGTCTCCCTCTTCGGAAAACATTGCGAAACTATTAGATACATATTCAGTCATTTTTTCTCTCTCTCTTGATTATATTATTAGTATACACTATAGAATAAGGTTTGTCAAGTAAAATCGTACCTTATAAGTCATTCATTACATTGCGAACCATAACCCTACTGGCGCACCCAATAGAGTTAAAATCATTAAAAGATCACCCAGCTTGTGGTTAAAACCAACCCAAAAATGTCGGTCTAACCTCTTTTCTTTTTTAGTCTCTCTGACTCTCACTGGATAAAGATTACTCATTAGTACACACAACACGCACCAGTTTCAGAACACATCTCTTTAACATGAGCTATGGTCTTCTCATAACTCGTATTGTAGGGAATCACTACCTTCGTTTCTTTGGAGGTAAGTTTCATGTTGAAAACCTCAATCTCATATTTGTAGCTACCAAGTTTCCAGCATACTACCCGTACACCCTTACTCATCCAACCGTCTGCAACTAAACTCAATTCTTTACTCATAATATAACTTTCTTTGTTGTGAACTCTCATTATAACTATAGTATACACTATAGAATGGGGTTTGTCAAGGGAAATCGTACTCCCTAAGTCTTTGATTCCAAACGAAACTCAAAATTAATTTCATCCAGCCATCTGGTTTCACCTGTTTTGAGTGATTTTACGGGGGGTAGAGGGGGTTTGGGGGTCAGAGTAGTCTCCATGACCTCCCATTTGTCTCCGTGTTCACGAATACGGTTCTTACCGTGATTTGTGAGTCCTTTAAGGGTAATGATTTTACCCATTGAATTTGACTTCCCAAGAGAAGACTGTTTCACACCATTTGGCGGCTTCTTCAAAAGTCTCAAATGGTTCACCCATATTGAGGATCTCACCAAATGCACCAAACACACAAAATCCAGTGTCGGGTTTAAGACTTACTATCTTAGGTGCTACAGTTCCCTTAGTTAGACAATTCGTTGCAGCACTAACACCAAAACCAAACTCATCTTTCCATTCACTAACTAACATAACTCTTCCTTTTCTCAGTTTATACCTTAGTATAAACCATAGAAGAGCTTAAGTCAAGCTAAATCGTCATGGAATTGACATTATTTACGTGAGTGTTGCAGAAATGTCACTAAAGACCGAGAACCTCAAGTTCTTGATTCGGAGTATGATAAGTGTAGTCTATCTCTATTCTTTGTTTCTTACGTGTTGTAAAGACATTACGTTCATTATTATGATGCACCCGTCTATTCTTACCCTCTTGCTTATATCCGATACCCATTACTATTAGGGGCTCATCATCTAAATCAAGGGTAGACTTTAGCTTCGGTGCGTCTAGAATACAGGAGCAACAACCTGTACTATAACCAAGTTGTGATGATACTAGGTTAACATATCCTACCGCAATACCTAGTGCGATCTGTCTGTCCTTCTCTAGAATCTTTAAAGACTGCTCATCCTGTTTTTGGATTTCTTCATTGGTATTGAGGCTCTTCTTATCGTAGTTTTCATACCGTTCAAATACAAATACTAGATTACCCAAGACTTGAGGGTTATCTGGTTGGGAATTGGTGTGTGACCTACAAGAATCATATATGTCTTCAATAATAGTTCTATCTGTAACCACATGCAATTTGAAGAAGGCTACATTTTGTTTACTAGGACATTGTGTAGCAGCAGTAACAATACTTGCAATATCATCTTCTGGTATATCTCTAGTTAGGTCAAAATTGCGTTGGACATGTTGACTCCTATGGATAGCTTTGAACAATTCCATATTCTTAGTTTTAGCCTTTGGTCTTAAATCAAGCACTTCAGTATTGTCAAACATTCCGTTTGAATCAAACATATCAATCTCCTATCTTTTCTTGTTGGATAACTGCATTGCGATCCAATTCTTTGCAATACCACTAGTGGGTTTGATGCGTAATCTATTTTGTATTTGTTTGAACACCTTCACAAAAACATCCTCACCGGCGTCATTGTTATCAACTACTATGAAGTTACTTCTGAATATCTGAGAAAATTTACCCATGTTACCCTGTACTTCCTTCCAAGACCTAACTACAATTTCTTCTGGGACAGAACGGTCTCTCTTTGCATTACGTTGAAGTGCAACATCAACCGAGGTATTAACAAATATCATGTGTGTGTCATAACCTAGTTCTTTAAGATGAACATGCTGTCTGAGAATCTTATTAGGGTCTCTTGCAGTACCATCAATGATGAGTCCTAGTCTACCATCTAGGTAGTTTCCCCTTTTTGCCTGCGTTATTTCTTTTGCACGGTCTCTAATTTTATTTCTGGGGGTCTCTTGTGACTTGGGCATCTTTAGGGACAATCCCGCCTTCTTCAGAAGATGTTCAAATTGATCATCTGAATTGACTGTTTTTAGTCCTGTGCCGCCAGTGGTACGTCTTGCAACGAATGACTTACCACTGCCGGGGCCTCCTGCGAGAAAGAACGCTTTAAATATGTTGGGGTCGTATACCCCTTCTTGTAATTCTGTGTATGTTTTCATTTTCTGTCTCTACATCTCTTTTAGCCAATCTTTGTATAATGTATTTATGTTCTTCTGTAAGTGGAGTGTAAGTTCTGGTCTGTGATTGAAAATTCATTTTCTTGATTCTATGCTTAGTCTTGGCCATTTGTTCATTCCTTTTCAGTTTTAATTGATTGGGTCTACCTTTACCTGAGATGCTATGCTCCTTTCTAAGATTCTATGACATAAATGTCGTTATATTCAAGACCACCTATTTTGGGTCTTGGTTCTATTGATACTTCAATTTCATCATGTTGTATTGCAATGGAGTCTCTTACTAATTCTATATTCATGGTGTGATCACCAGCTACAATAAATTTGTGTTTGATTGCCTTTACTAAGAAATCTCCTTGGACAAAGGCATCAAACTTATCTCTATCCCCCTCTACCTTGTCTACCTGTCTCTTAGGGAGGTCTACAGTGACTATATCCCCTGCACTCACTACAGTGTTCCCCATTACAACTATGTTAATAGTTATTGCCTCGGATAATTGGTTTATTTGGGAATTTCGTCTTTGTAACCATGTTTCTGGTTTGTTCCCCATATAGCTGTAGTTACCAGCAGTGTCAGTATATGATGGATCAAAGAATGTAGTCTCTTGTTCTACTGTAGACCTTAGAAATGTCTTCCCCGATCCATCTGATATTCTTCCCCTACCATTCTTCTCTATTGCATGACCAGATTGGCTATACAAGGGGTGACCACCACCTATGTGTTGTTCGTTTTCAAATTTATCTAGATAATTGTACTCTGTCTTGATGAATGACTTTGTATGTGTATTGTGTGTTATTAGTGTTGAACTCAATACTCCAGTGGATATGTCCATCATGGAGTCGTTAGTAGTGAGTGTTAACCCACGAATTGCAGTCAGACCATCTAGGACTGATGGTTGTCCTTTATTGAGATTTCTGTTCATATCAATATCAGTGTATCTCCATCTAGGTTTTTGTGCGATACAACTGTCTATAGTTCTGAAATGCACTCCCTTAGTTGACTCCCAAAATGCGTATACGGGGGAGGGGGATTTATCAGATGTTGTTCCACTAATGGCTCTGGGGGCTATTCTCCTTATAACATCGTATGGGGTAATGTTGGGAGCAATGTACCTTATCCTACCATTGGATGGTTCAATATACCTATCCTTTTCACACTGTACTCTCTTTAACATCTTAGATACTATGGAAGATACAGATCCCTCTAATGATTCAGATACACTTACTCTAAGGTTCCTCATGAGTTCAACAGCCACAAAATCTAGTCCTATGACTTCGGTTTCATTAAAAACTTCTCTCTTAGTAAGACCCCTCGTATGGAATACGTTTTCGGTGAAATCAAGTTCAGCCTTATCGTCATCCATCGTAGGAGTCGCAAACTTGATTGTGATAAACTCTTGACCAATTATCCGTGCTATATTTGATAGGGAAAATGAATTGTGTAGTATGAGACTACCAGACATACATGATTGAAATATGTTTTCGTATAGGTTTACACCTATGATATGCGGTAGTAGATTATGTTTAAGTCCAGTGGATGTTAGTAAGTTACACTCTAGAAGATCCCACTGTCCAGCTTTCTGGATTCCATCGGTCATTTATAATACACTCTGTCCTATAAGTTTTTCAAACTCTTCTGTTATTTGTCCTAGATAGGATGAATCTACTAATCGTATTTGTCTCTTCCTATCTTGTTCTAATTCTTCATACTCCATACATGTTACTATGGAGGCGGTTGGGTTATCTGCATTACTCGTACCAACATCAATTTTTACCGTGGTATCACCAGAACTTTGGGATATCTCATAATGATGTAGTGCATCAGGGTCATCATACTTATCAGATACAAACTCTAAAAATTGTGGTGTGGACAGGGGCCATTGGTGATATCTGTCTGTTATATTGTTCAACAAAAGTATAACCCAATGATATTCTGAGTTACCATATAACTTGTCTGCAATGCTTTCTGGACTCTCGCCTTCTTTTACATCATATGTATCAAACAACATGACTTCAGATGCAACCTTAGTTCTCACGGCAACACGCTTCAAGAGGTTAGTGACTACCGTTTCTTGTCCGTCACCCTTTCCATCATACACATATAGGGGAAACTTGGAAAAATACATTTAGAAACCCTCATCTATTCGTTTTCTAGTCATAATTTCCATCTCTTGGAAAGTAAGAGTTAGTGCAGTTCTGGTAGGTGGCGCACCAGTACCCGATAAACTGTTTGTTGGACGGTGTGCAGTGAACCTGTCACCACCATATGTCACATTGATATCTTTTAGAAAACAGGTTGATATTTTATTGATAAAATCATTGGTCTTGTCTTGATACATGTATTCAATATCAAAGGTATCAGGTATGGTCATCTGTCTACCCTTCATCCCTTCAACATAGTTGGGATGTGCATGAAACTTAAACATGTGTACTATATGTTCAATAGTCTTGGCTTCCTTTTCACTCTTGGGCATGAACACAAAACTAAAATTAAAAGTTCTACGATTAACTCCCTTGAACGAGAGTTCCATCTTATCACTGAAAATTTTACCCGCCTTGATTTGTGCTTGGGCTCTGATGCCAGGTGCGACTGCATCCAGTGATGTCAATGCCATCCTTTTTACACCTTCTTCTATATTTCCCCATGCCTCACCACCTTTGGCGGCCGCCCCCTTTTCTCCTTGCCAAACTTTGGACATGGCATCAAACATCTTCGTCAAGCCTTCCCCAAATGCACCGATCTCAGTGTCTCCATAATCTAGTCCATAAGAGGTTTGAACTGATGGAGGCATGTATAGTGCGATTGAGGTTGCAAGTCTTGTGGCTGTGCCGGCTTCTTTATATAGACTAAATTCGGCACCACCGATTGCAGGAGTACCCTTTGGTAGAGTCCTATTTGCTCTACCGGCTTTATCTACCGAAACAGTTTGTCCACCACCACCACGGTGACCTTCAACAACAGTGCGAAATTCTTTATTAGCCTGACCTTTAATGGTGCCCGCATGTTTACTCTTTTGTGACCTTTTTACTTTCGGGCGAACAATCTCATTTATATGGAAAAGAATGTAGTGACCCTGCATCGGATCCGTCTCTACATCAATAGGATACGATAGATTGTTGGTGAAATACTTACTCTTATTTTGAATACCACTGCCAGGAGAATTATCGGTTCCTGACCCATTAATCATTGACCGTGCATTCTTGGCGAGGCCACCTATCAAGCTCTTGGTGAACGCACCACCTAAACCATTTACTACTTGTCTTACTGCATTTGTCATGTCTAAATATCCTTATAGGGATTACAAAACTATTTATGCATCATGAGTTACAAAGGAAAATATAAACCACGAAATCCCCAAAAATATAGGGGCGATCCTAATAGAGTCACATACCGATCTCTTTGGGAACGTAAGTTCATGGCGTATTGTGATGAATCGGATGCTATATTAGAATGGGGGTCTGAAGAGATCATCATACCCTATTTATCTCCTTGGGATGGTAGAATCCACAGATATTTTCCAGATTTCTATATAAAAACAAAACAATCTAATGGTACGTTGAAGAAGTTTATCATTGAGGTTAAGCCCAAGAAACAATGCTCACCACCAAACGCAAAACCCAAGAGAAAGACTAACCGTTGGTTTAATGAGGTAAAGACATGGGGGATCAATGAAGCTAAGTGGAAATTTGCAACAGAGTGGTGCGAGAAGAACGATATGGAATTCAAAATATTAACAGAAGACCATCTTAACATTAAGTATAAATAGTTATATGGCAACGACATCAAAGTATATCCAATCAGTTATGAAGGCCCAAGGTGGTAGACCTCGTTCTACTCAATGGTATAGAGACAAGATAAAAGAGTTTGGTGAACCTGGCGCCCAAGACTTGATACGAGATGGTAAAAGAGCATCATCTCCTTTCTATGGTAAGTTGAACATGTTTTTCTATAACCCAAAACATAGAAAGACTCTACCCTATTATGATACCTTCCCTCTAGTTTTGCCCCTAGAAAACTACTCTGATGGGTTTCTTGGTATCAACCTACACTACCTCCCAATAGGTTTGAGGGTCAAACTACTGGACAGGTTGGTGGATTTTAGTAATAATGTTAAATTTGATGAATCTACACGTTTGATGGTAGACTATAAAAAGGTACAGAATATTGGTTTAATTCGTCCAACCATCCATAAATACCTAAAGGGTCACACGATGTCTCAATTTCGTAAGATTGATGCAGATGAATTTACTGTTGCAACACTCTTACCTGTTCAAAGATTCAAGAAGGCAAGTGCAAAAGAAGTCTGGAAAGAATCTAGGAGTATGATCTAATGGTCGCAAGTTTTATAGAAAGTACTGGTTATGGTCTACTCAATGATGTATTAGGTGCATTTCGTTCTGATGATGGATACGCACTACCTAACAGGTTTGCATTAGAAATTTCTCCACCCACAGGTAACCTTGGGGGTGGTAACACTGGCCGTAATAGTCTTGCGAATGTGTTTAAGTCCTTTATGCCTTCGGGTATCAACCCCTTCGGTGCTGGTTCTGGTACTGGTAGTCTTGCAAACATACAACTGAGAGCTGAATCAGTCACCCTGCCAGGACGTAACTTAGAAACAGTAGATGACCCTAATGTATACGGCCCCATTCGTCAACCTGTCAATGGAGTTAATTTTGCAGAGGACATAGCAGTCGTGTTTCAATGCAGTAGTGAGTTGGCAGAAAGAAAGTTTTTTGAGAATTGGCAGACTACCTGTTATAATACGGATAGTTGGAATATGAACTATTATAATGAGTATGTAGGTACAATGAGTATATTCTTACTAGATAAGAATAATACTAAACGGTATGGACTGAAGTGTTGGGAAGTGTTTCCCAAGACGGTTGGTGGAGCAGAATTATCTTCTGGTCCAGCTGGTGATATACTAAAAGTTACTGTTGGTTTCAATTTTAGATATTGGGAAGCAATAGACAACGAAAGACTTGGAGGGAAATCTTCGGTATTTGAAAATATGGCTAACACAGTTATAAATTCCGCAGAAAAGAATATCATGAGAAATCTCCCGAAAGTATTTAAATTATAAAGGATAGATAATGGCATTACCGAGAATGGATTCGGTAACTTATACATTGAAGTTACCGTCAACAGATGAAGAGGTCAAATATAGACCCTTCACAGTTAAAGAACAAAAGGCATTGTTAATAGCAAATGAATCAGAAGATAATGATACAATACAAAATTCAATAGGGAGTGTAATTAGTGATTGCACATTTCAGAAGGTAGATCCTTGGAACCTACCTTCTTTTGATGTTGAATACATATTCTTACAAGTAAGATCAAAGTCTGTTGGTGATACTGTAGAGTTATCAATCCAATGTCCAGATGATAATGAGACAATGGTTCCTATCTCAGTCAAATTATCAACGATCAATGTAGAGATGCATGTAGGACATAGTAGAGAGATAGACCTGACTGATAAAATTAAAGTCATAATGAAATATCCGACTCTGAAAGACCTTGGGATGATAGGAAGTAAAAACTCTTCGCAATCAGGTCAGTTGTTTGAATTAGTAGAGACTTGTATACATCAAGTAATTGAGGGAGAAGAAATCCATCAAGATATTGATATGGGTAAAGAGGATTTAACTCAATTTATTGAAAGTTTGTCCAATGAACAGTTTGAAAAGGTTACTGACTTCTTTGAAACGATGCCTAAACTTAGTCATGCAGTAAAAGTAAAAAACCCCAAAACAGGTAAGTCTGGTGAAGTGGTATTGGAGGGTTTTCAAAGTTTTTTCGTATAGCCCTCTCACATGAGAGTGTTGAAAACTATATCAAAACAAACTTCGGTTTAATGCAACATCATAACTACAGTTTGGAAGATTTAGAAAATATGATGCCATGGGAGAGGGAAGTATACGTAGGATTATTAATTCAATGGTTAGAGGATGAAAAGAGGAGACTTGATCAAGAAGAAGCAAAGAGGAAAAAATAATGGAAATACCAACACCAAACGCAGCTGCAATGGAGATTACAGAACTTATTCTACCTTACATCGGTATGGTGGTGATTGTTGTGTTTGGTTTTATGTTGAAAGACTTTGCTACTAAACTAGGCAAGGGTATTGCATTTAGTATGAATAAGCAGTTTCAAGAGGGTGATCATGTCCTTATTGATGGTGAACGTGCCCTAATCGTTAAAATAGGTATCACACAGACCGTGTTTGGTGTAACTAAGGTAGGTGGTGAATGGGATGGAGATTATATATGGAGATATGTACCAAATGAACGTATTGATTTTCTTAAATTAGAGAAGATAATTTTTGATCGTACTCCTATAAATAACAATACAACTATAAAAGACAACTCAAATAGAATTGAGGAGCTAGAAAATGGCAAATGAACCTGTCAATATCATAGAAGTAGATAGAAGTACCAAGGCGGAATCTGCGTGGTATAACACTATTGATTCCTCTGTAATAGATAAGTGGCGTATCTGGCCACGTATGTTAATCACTCTTTATGGTATCATGTTCTATAGAGTAACAGAATGGTTTATGACCCTCCCAGACCCTACTAACTCCCAGAGTGCATTTGTATCTGTAGTTGTGGGAGCTGGTGCCGCATGGTTTGGTTTGTATTGTGGTTCTGGTACTAAGGGAGGTAAAAAGTAATGGCTAAAAAAGAAACGGGGACTCCTCCACCCAAAAACGAACCAGTTAAAATTGACTCTTCTACGCCATTAGTCATTAAGGATGTTGAAGGCCCTTCTAGATGGAACAGATTCACCAAATCATTTACTGAAGCAGGGAAGCTGCAAAGAGACATGGAAAAGGCTAAATTGAAGGAAGCAAAAAAGAATGTTGAAAAACAATTAATAAACACTAAAAAACTCCAAGATGAACAAGCAGAAACAAATAACTCCATAGCTGCTATGCAAAAAACAATTGACGAAAAGGACACAACTGGCTATTTAGAGGAAATAGTCAAAATTCATGGTAGGAATAGTCAAGAGGCAGAGGCCACACGAAAATCCATAGAGGACGGAGACGAAAAGTTTGAAACTGGACAACTAACTATTACGAAACTACAGGAAGCGGCAGTTAAACAAGGTGAGGATATAAAAGCCAGTGATACCCAATCAGAGATATACGAGAAGACTTTAAACGCCGAGAAAAAAAGAGAAGGTGGTATAGGTCAGAAGATGATGTTGAAAAGTCTTGATACTATGAAGGGATTTATGAAGGGTATGTATGAATCCACCATGAAAGTAGCAAAAACTGGTCTTAAAGGTGCCTTCATTGCACTGGGAATAATGGCTCTTCTTGAATTCTTAGAGAGTGATACTTGGAAAAAAGTGAAGAAGAGTATTGGTGAGTTTATAAAGGATGATAAGTTAACAAAATGGTGGACAGCCTTTACAGAGGGTTTTGATAAATTCTGGGACTATCTATTTGCACCAGCTGGTGGAGCTCCAGACTTCAAAAAGGGTGGATTGTTCACACGAATAGGTGCTATACTTGGTGCATTTGTAGATGCAGACACAGGTGAGTTCACTACAGGCTCCTTTCTTACGGGGATAGCTGCTGTGTGGAAGAATCTAAGTGGTATAGAATTATTGGTTGGTTCTTTAGCTCTGATGTTCATCCTACCTAAAACATTAACCAAACTTGCATTTAAAGGAGCATGGAAGTTAGTAACAGGTTCTCTTGGTCTGTTTATGAATTCTTTCAAGTCCCTTGCAAATATGATTAAAGGGGGTATTCCGAAAGTGCCAGGTGGTGCAAAAGTGCCACAGGCGAGACTCCCAGCTGGTTCGCCGGGTGGTACGGGTGGACAGTTTGCCAAGCCTGGAGCTGCTACCACCGCAGGAACTATGGCTAAGAAGGGGGGAGGGGCTATGGGTAAGATATCAAAAATCCTTAAACCCTTTGCTCATCTAAAAAAATATCCTATGTTGATGACGGCGGCGAAGAGAATTCCTCTACTTGGACCTATCCTTAGTAGTGTTGGTGTTATATCACTGTTGATGAGTGACGCATCTCACAGAGATAAGGTTAAAGGTGTTGGTGGACTTATTGGTGGTGGTTTAGGTGCTGCGGGATTTGGTTTAGTAGGTGCTGCGTTGGGTGGAATATTTACAGGCCCCGGCGCAATAATCGCCGCTCCATTAGGTGGACTTATTGGTTCATTAGTTGGTTGGCTTGGTGGAGAATGGGCAGGATCAAAACTTGCCGGTTTCTTAATGGGTGAAGATCCAGATCTTAAAGGAATGGCAGAAGATGCTCCCCAAGGTACGGGTGCAATACCAAAAGCTATGCCTGGAGGTGGGGGTGGAGGTGATTTTGGTGGTAAAGCTAAATTAGGAATGTCGCCTGGTGCAATGGGTGGAAAAGTGGGTGCCATGTCAAGTAGTGTAACACCTCTATCCAATAGTGGTGCTTTTGCTAAGGTGATGAGTATTAATGCCGAGAACGTCTCTATACGATCAGCCTTTGGAGCTGGGGATCAAGGTGGTCAAACTGCTGTGGTAAATGCACCTGTATCTAATGTCAAAACTACGAATACTCAAGTAGTAACTGAGACTGCACAACCTGTAGACCGTAGATTACAAGCTCTAAATGGTGGTGCAGTAGGTTAAAAAAAATCCCCCCAACTAGTAACTAAACTAGAAGAGGGGATGAGGTTGCATTAAACTTTTTAAGAGTCTATTCGTCCTCTGCAAGTTTCTCAAAATAGGATATAGTATCATCCTCATTATCAACTGAAACGTCTACTGCTGGAGCTGGTACTGGTTTAGTATCAACCGTAACTGTACTCACTTGAGGTTCATCCTCAAATTGGGTACTTGCTGCACTACCAATCGTAGTAGTCCCTGCAAGAACAGTGTCTAATCGTTTCTTCAACTCATCATAAGACTTGAAGTTAGTAGCAGAGGTAAATTCTACCAGAGGATATTCTTTACCCCATACTTCCTCAATCTTATCATCATCATCAAACAATACGGAAGATGTCTCAAACTCTGATTTATCATAGTTCCAGTAACCATCTACCTTACGAATCTTCAATTTAAAGTTTGCACCCTTCCAAAAATCAAAAGGATTGATTGCAGTCTCATCTTCAAAGGCTGGTTGCATTGCTTCCATAACCTTATCAAATATCTTCTTACCGAAACGATAAAGCATAACCTTACCCTCGTTCTGAGGATTTGCAGGGTCTTGCACAACATAGATGTTGGCAAAGTACTGCAACTTACGCTTCTGTTTCCGAGCGATTTCCTTATCAGATTCAATTCCAGAATTCCAAAAGGCGGTGTTCAGTTCAGACACAGGGTCTTTCTGTCCGATTGTAGTAAGTGAATTCTCAATGTACCACTGACCTGTTGAACCTTGGAATGCGTGACTCCATAACTTCGCCCAAGGTAGTTCTTCATCCTTGACAGAAGGTAGGAAACGAATGACCGCAAATCCATTACCAGTTTTATCCATCACTGGTTTCCAGATACGTTCATCAACGTATGATTTCTTTTCTTGAGGGGCGTTTTCGGTTTTAACTGCACCAAGCAGTTTTTCTAACGAGTCTTGTTTTTTAAGTGTTGCTAACGACATGTATTTCTCCATTTATGTTATCGTATGTTAATATATGTAAATTTATATTATCTGTAGTGTATCACAAAGGTCTTCTTTTGTCAAGTCCCTTACGTTACAATTTTCATTAATAAGTTCAATTGCATCGTCTGTGGTAGGGTCAACCCAATGGTATTTAATATCGGGATACTCTTGAAAAGTTGTCTCCATCTGCTGAACCCAATTAGAGGGGCTAAACCCCTTGGAATCAGCAGGCAGATAGTTTTCACTACCTTTGTAGATATTATTTAGTGGTTCATTATAATGACTTAAATCAAACCCTAGTAAATAGATGTCTTTATAGTCGTGTTGAGATGCAATGTTAATTGTAGTACAACCAGTACTCCACCCTACTGGATATTCTACAGGTATCACTCCATCATCATTCTTTAGTTGAGTAATCCAAACACCAGTATCCTTTTCCATCTTCTGTATCAAGTCAGGTACATCCAGAGTAGGATTCATCTTAATTGCAGTCTCTATCTTCTCTTTGAGTGTTATGGGATCTTTACCTCGTATGATGCACTCTTCGGCAGCTTCCTCTTTATGGATGTGTATCAAATCTTCTGGTATTTCAAATCCCATTAAAAAGGTGTCGCCTATCTCAGTAGGAACCTTGTTCCACTCTAAGAACCAACATGTGTTATGAGTTGCGTAATCAGATTTATAAATCTCTTGTTGCATAGCTGGGTCTGTTGCAACTAGATTATCAACCTTACCATCACGATAGATTGCATTACAACCCCAAGTGTCAACAGACTGTTTCATAATCATTTGATGACATGGTGAATACCATGAACGACTCTCACCGTTACCTATGATAAGAGCAGTTTCTCCTACAAAGGAAGGAACCCACATAGGGCCGTGATCGTCTAGATTACTCTGGAGGTTCTGAAGCATCTTCTTCTTCTTCTTCACGTTTTACTTCTGGGAATTTTACAACTGAAATAGTTTCTATTGAGCTAGCAGGATTAACCGCACAACCAATTTCAGAGAGGGTGACTTCCCACCCTTCTGCTAACATACCTTGAACAGTTCTTAATCCTCTATCTTCAATAGTACCACTCCAATCATTGACAAAAGTGATACACTCTATCTTATTATCAAAATGTCTAGATAATATATGTATCTTCTCTTCTCTCGTCATTCCATCAGGATCAGTTATGACAAATGCTAGTAACAGCATAAATGTATTAACCATGAACTTTATCCTTCAGTTCTAGTACTCTATTTCTCAATACTGATACCGCAGTTCGTATGTTTCCAGTATCGTGTTCCTCATACCGACTCTCTAATATTGCAATCTCTTCCATTAACATTACAATCTTATCTACAGTAATTTGGTTCCATTCATTTGAATATGTCTCATTCATTTCGTAAGGCCTTCCATGATACAGGAAACATTTTTGCACCCATCTCATCTATCTGATTCGCAACCATTTGTGTTTCCAGTTGTGTATCTGGTTTGCATCGTAGGTTGCAGACACGAGCAAATGCCATTAATGTACCACTCCAATACCATTCAGTCATTAATGACTGAGGTAAGACCATTCTGGCCATTTCGGGTGCAATACCTTCTTCTAACATTACAGTATAAGCCTCTTTGCACATACGATGTATATCAGAAATATCATGAAGGATTGTTTCGTCTGATGAACCTTGTTTCTTATTTTCTGCGGCAAGTCGCCACTCAATAGGTTCATAAAATTCGGGGGGCGTATCAACATATCGTCTTGATACTTCATTCCATACCAAACCAACTTGGTGTTTAACCAACTGTCTTGCGACAAATATAGGTGCTTTGATTTGAAATTGCATTGACGCATGACCAAAAGGACTCCAATGATCATGTTTCGCAAGATAGTTAATAAGCTTCGTATCTTGATCTTTATTAAATTCGTTATGTATCTTTGCAAAAGAGACACGGGCAGCATTTACTACTGATAAATCACTGCCCATGTGGTCAATGAAAGTTACATGTGGTAACCTCTTTTCCATCACACTCTTTTCTGGGGGGTTTTATTGTTAGTGTACCGTCTTGGACGAAAACTCTTCGGCCACTGAGGGGTACGGGTGGCTAGTTCTTTACATCTCTGACTAATTTCTTTATTGGCTTTTGTCAACTCTGCACAGTCACTCTGAAGTAGTGTAACCTGTTCTTCTAATTTAGTAACTTTGGCTTCAAAGAAACCTTCTTCACGGATGGCGGGGTCACCATCCAAATAAACTGTAAATTCCATTAATTGGACTCCTCTATCAAGTTTAGTAGTTTCATTCTATACCTTTTTGGGTCAATTGTCAAGAACCCTTTGTAGTTTTTCATCAAGTTTTTTAGAGATTTCCAAACAATATCGCCTGCTAGTTCTCTATCCCATTCTGGTATGTAGTCCACCAGCACATCAAGAATGATAAGAGACTCTAAAGAGACCCTACCACCAAGGTAAGCTTTCATTAATGTTGGATGTTGATTGTTGTTGACTTTGAATATTGGTTCAAAGTTGGTTATGAATGGATGCATTTCAACGGGAAACATATCAAAAAACCCCTGTCTTCGGAGTTTCCATGTATCATGGTTTTCATCATTGAAATTTACGATATAACCTCGTACCTCTCTAATAAAATTGGATACAAAATATCCTTCAACTTCTTGATAGGTATCAAATTTCTTGGCTATTTTTGTGAAGAAATATCTATCTTTACGTTTATAGAACGACTCTCTGGTAATCTTGGTCTTTCCATGATATTTGTGATAATCATATTGACCCTTACCAAAGTGTGCTTTTAAAGCACAATACATCAAATAAACGTCAACTGGTTCCATCGTCTTTTGACTTATATCCATCTTCTTCAACTCTACGACTTGTAGCGGGATTAATGCTTGCGGCAATAAAACTTGCAGCCGCTAACATGGGAATAACGTATATCATCTTATCAGTAAGATATGCAGTAATATACGTTGGTATTAACACAATGGTTGCTTGAAGCAACCCCTTAATCATCTTCTTTACAAGGAACACCTGTAACCACTGGGCCGACGGTGCCGTCAAGACCTTCTTGCTTCCAATAGAATTTATCACCTACTTCTAGGTCGCCAGCTAGACTAAATGCATAGGTATTACCATTGGCTGGATTCTTTGTCACTACATGACAACCTATCCAGACGTAATCACCACCTTCATTGGCAGCCTTTTGACCAGGCGAACATGCAGCTATTGATAATAGTGCAAAGGCTAAAACTGTCTTTTTCATATTAATTTCCTCATTAAATCGGTAATTGGGCGGTTCTTGGTAAGAAGTTTAAATCTCTTGCGTTAGCTTCAATCTTCTCTTTCAGACTTTTAGAGATAAGAGAACCGACAGAATCAGGTTCAATACCTTCTTTCTGACAATACCATATGACCGCATCCATATGTGATATTCTTTTTTCTATAACGATGTTTTCAATGTTTAGTGCAAATGTTTTAGGTGTCTTTAATAGCAAAATATAAAATCCTTAATTAAGTTGAAGAGTTAACCATGACTCTTCACGGATGTATTACGTCATCACACGTTTGCGTTTCCCCAGACCACATGGAATAAATGATTTCTAATTGGTCTCTAACTTCACGCTATCCTTTCTGTAAACCTCGTAAGATACGTTATGTGTTACAATGCGTTCTTAGAGGCTAAAATTAACTCGCCTTAGTGCGTTAGTTAAAGTGAGGGGTATTCAGTTACCTAGGAACCCCCCAAACCTTAGTTCATTACGCTGAACGTAATGCGGCGTAACCAGCAGCAACAACTGCTTTAGTAGGCTTACCAATCCGATATTTCATATACGATTGGCCGTCATAAGACGATACACGTTTATTCAAATAGATTGAAAATCCTTCAGAACGAAGTTTACTGATAACCGAGCGAACATTCTTAACACCATAACGTGATGTAATCTGTTTTGCGGTTAGTTCTGCACCACTTTCAAGTGCGTTTGCAACTTTCGTTGCTTGGGTAGTAGTAGTCATAAAAAATATCTCCTTATCATGACAAATCAGGACAGACTCATTCCGTCCTTTAAAGTGGTGGGTATTCTGTTACTAGGAACCCACCGAAACCCTATCCGATTACGCAGCTAGTGCGAAATCTTGAGATGCAAAATTATCGTTTGCATTTACTTATTTGACCAATAACGCAGTCATCCGACAATTCTCCACTCATTTATCCCTGCCTGTCTATCCTAATTCACCCCCATAAGAATATATGGGATTTGGTGGAGGTGGAGGGAGTTGCACCCTCGTCCAGCTCAGTATTCAATTCGTATCATCAAATTGTACTCTATTTATACCACATCTATAGGTTTAAGTCAAGTACCTTTTAATTAATAAAGCTAACGCCAGAGCCTTTTAGGGCTTTTGGTAGTCCTTCCATCTCAGCACCAATTCCTACTGATAAAAAACACGCCACTTCTGGTGTGATCATTTCTACAACACTTGTTGTTCTCTTTTTCTTATTCACCAGAACCATAACCTTGTGACCATACTTTTCATCATACCAAGCTAGAATAGGCAGCTCTTTAGAAGTGTTTAAAAGACTCTCAAAAATCATCTTTACATCTCCACATATAACTGGCTTCATTACTTGCATTGGTGCCACAGGAGTTCTTTCTTTTTTTGGTATTGAATCGGGATCAGATTCTTGAGCAGCTTTCTCATCTTGTTCTATTTCTGGTTTAGGTGATGTTATGTCGTTGGGGGCGATATTATTGTTAGTTTGACAACCCATTAACAGAAACACCACCATTATTGAAAATAGGTGTTTCATTTTGGTTTCTCCATTCATTAGCGGTCTCTACCAACAAGTCAAGGTAATCATACTTCTCTTTTACAAACTCTTGTACAGTGCCATCTTCGGTTACACATAGAATAACAATCTGATCTATTTCTGTACCAGTTCTTTCTTCATACATCTCTGCATAAGCTGAACATTGAATGTAATAGTTTTCATTCCATTCTTCGTTGCGTTCTTTGGTTGATGTCTTAAAGTCTATAATAGACAGTACACCATTGTACTCTGCAATACAATCAACTCTACCCGCTACCTTGTATTTATCACTATAGAGTCCTGCCTCTTGTGCATGGATGTTATCTATTTTTGACAACACTTTATCTTTTAGTTGACCGAAAAGACAGAAGGGAAGGAAATGTTTCTTATGATGTTCTATGCTATCATTATTAAGATAGTCTTCACACATATGGTGAACCTTGGTTCCCCTTGCAGCTGCCTTACCAGCAATATAGTTTGCAGTCTTTTCACCTACACGTTTACGCCACTCTACAAGTCCAGACTTATTACGGACTGACAGAATGGTTGTGATTGATGGATACTTGTTTCCTTCTGGTGTTTCATATAGACGAACACCACCCTTTGTTGTTGCAGTTATAGTGGGCAACTCCACATTCAAATGATTATACATTATCTAGCCTCTTCCGAATATGTCGCCATATTTGTTAATTTCTCTGTGATTATAAAATATAGAGTTACGTTTCGCAATCTCTTCTGCTGTTACACGTTTCTCTACTGCGTGGTCTGTTATGAGTTTATGGATACCATTCCATTCTTCATTACGTTGGGCATCAATCGCATCATAATCCCATACTTTGTCACTGACACGATGTGTTACATTTTCCATAATTTATCCTTTTAACCTATTACTTTTAATATCTCAATAACATTATAGGCAAAAAATACAAAAACTATTACCCCTATCATTATGATATACTCCTCATCCGATCTACGAGTCGGTCTGCACGATTAGTAACCTGTTTGTACCAACTGGAATCAACCATCTCATCTGCAGCCATATTCCAATCTCTTGTATTTACACCATATCTCATACCCTTGAACTTACTCAAACGAGTGCGTCCCATATTGAACATCATGTTAGCAATTATTCTCTGAGCCTCTTCTGGCAGTTCTCCGAAATCTGGATAGAGGGTTTCGCAGTCAGACACAACTCCCACAACGTCATTTTCAAAGGCTTCTTTGACTCTATCTTCACTAACTTCGGTTCCTGTGGAACTTCCGTGTTCGGGGTCAGAATCCAATATGAGATGGCCGATGCCAAAAGTAGGGTAGCCAAGATGATCATTATATACCTCATACTTGACTCCTTCATCATTTTCCAACTCCTCTTGCAATTTTTCCATATTCATTTGATTACTCCATTCCTATTCCAAGTTTGATCTTATTGATCAAATAGTTTCTTACAAATCCAGAACGTACAATATCACCTATTGTAAACTCTGTACAATTAAATTCATCCATCTCTTCTAAGATACGTAAGAAGTCATGTAGACCATTCTTCTCATTTGTTCTCTGTAGATCAGATTGATCAAAGTCACCACAGAAAACAATCTTTGAATCTTGTCCCAAACGAGTCGTAATAGTATCCAATTCATGAAAGTTCATATTCTGACATTCATCTACTATAACAATAGTATTATCAAATGTCAACCCCCTTAGAAACGATGTAGACACGAAGTACAAGGATCCTTGACCCTTGAGTCGGTCATATAGATTGTTAAACTGTTGTTCGTTAGGCATCTCAAACATGAAACGTACCATATTCTGATACGGCACCTGATAGAGTGCAGCTTTATCTTCCTCATCACCAGGCAGAAAACCTATCTCTCTTGTGGGGATTAATGAACGAACTAATACTACCTTATCATATGGTTTCTTTAGGTCAAATACATCCTGTAAGGCAAGATACATTGATATGAAAGTTTTACCTGTACCAGCAGCACCGAATAAAAACTGATTTTGTCCCTTTTTCCATGTGTCAAATACCGTCTTCTGGTTATCACCTATTGGTTTAACCGTAACTAGCTGTTGATGATTAATTTCTTTATTTTTTTTGGTTGCCATTTTAATTCTCTTTCGTATTTGTCACATACTAACTTGTGGAAATTGGGGTGAGGGGGGAAGTTTGGGGGCATCGTTCCCCCCTCTGGAACAAGAGCGGATTGACTTCCCAGCTTACGAGGATACTGTGCATCCCTTGCTGAAGTGTGATATCTCGCTCGTTCCATAATCATTCTTCCGAGATTTTCCCCCTTCATATCTATAATGTCTTCTTCTTCTTTGCAGAGAAACCATGTCTCTCTACTTTCTTTGCATGTTTATTTATTGTATCTCTAGTCTTAATCTCTGTATGTGTTTGTGTACTACCACCAAACCTGTCTGCAAGGGGACTGCCTGGATGTGCAGCTGCAATTCTTTGCATATTCTCATTAAACCCACCATCAGTCTTTGGCCCCACACCCATGACATGATCGCCCACTATTGCGACAGGTTGAATGATCTGTCGTATGTGTTTGTTCTTTTTGAGAAACTTCTCTCGTTCTGACATAGAAAGAAATTCTTCCCACTCTATTCCAGATTTTTCATCATAAAATGTATATGTCGGCATTAAACATCTAACTCCAATTGATTAGGATTTCCACCCAATCTTTTTATCTTTTTAATTAATAATAAATTTTGATCAGAAACCTCTTTTAGTCTCTTTAATACTGTATAGTGAGATTCTGTTAATCCAGCCATGTCATGTTGTATAGGAGTCATTTTAGACATATCCTCTTGCAACTTTCTACCCATGTAATCCCAATAACCTTCTCTTTGCATAGAAAGTATCCTTCATTTCTAATATATAGTCCTTTTAGAAAGCTAAAAATATACCAGTTGCTACCACATTCAAAGCTACTATTGCACCAATAATTGTTAAACCTAAAATCATAACTTTCTCTCCTAATTGTTATTAAGTTATACTATACCCGATATTGAGCTCAATGTCAAGTACCTTTGTTATTTTACTTCCCATCTATAGAATATATGGTCTTGGATTTCCACAGTTTTAATCTTAGTTTTAGCCCAAGACGGTTTTACGTAATCTGCATGATAAAATAATGCGCCATCTGTTATATCTATAAAATCAAATTCATTATAGACTACAGCTTTAGATAATATTAATAATGCGTTATAGGTTTCTAAATCTTTAGGAACATCAGACCTACCATCGCAATGCCACGAAAATTGACACCGATTCCTAATTGGATAGTGCTTCCTCATTGCAGGGGATAGATTTTTAACTTTTTTGGTTTTCCAAGATTCTCTGGTAGGGCCTTGTTTAACAACTCCACATATGGTATTCGGAAATCTCTTATCTCTTACCCTATTCAAAACCACTGATGTTACTGCGAGTAACCCAGCACTACCTTGTCCTCTCGCCTCATGATACATATTCATTGCAAGACACTCTGCATCTTGCCTTTTGTATTCTGCCCCATCAGGGGTATTTGCGTATGCAGGGTTAAAAAATAAAAGTCCTGCGAATATTACTTCTGAAATTGTCATGCATTCTCCATCATTTCTTCTCCAGTGTTTCCTGTTTCTTCACACATTCTTACGAATAGACCTAACTGGCGACCAAACGCATCAATTTCCCAAGGATAGTCATAGTAGTCCATTTCGGACATATCATATGTCTTCTTCATCCATCTAACTTTATTGGGGTGAGCATATTCGTACATTTCATCTCTCACCCACTGTTTAACGTGAACCATCTCATGTGCGAGGTTGATTAGAATATCTCTAATATTTATGGTAGAATCTAATTCTATGGTAAATTCTCTGGGTGACTTGTTCCAATCTTCCCAATCATCCCATATACAAGAGCCTTCCATCCCATCATTCTTGAGAAGAGTCCTTGAAAGATTAATTTTTATAGAAAGGGTTTTTACTAACCTAGTGCCCAACAATCTTGCTGCATAATTATGTGCAGCAATCTCGCAGAGATTTCTGGTCTTTTTAGTTGAACCTGTAATATCTAAATGCATTTTTTAACCCTCAAAAAACAACAAGACAAAACCAACCTGTTCCAAACAGTGTCAGTAAGAACAGGGTACTACCAACTAATTCTAATATTTTCTTAATAGACATATATTTATCCTTTTTATTATCCGTAAACAAAACTATAATAAGACCAAAATCCTAGAAGGAACCAAGTCACTAACATTAAACCAACAGTCATTATCCTAATTTACCCCCTTTACCGACTAAATAGAGTGGACCCGTCCACCTAATTGGGAAACCACCTTCAAGAACATTTCCTCTTGAACCGTTTCTCTCAGGAGCTGACCAACCAGCACACTTCAACAAAGTTCCTTTTTTGAACTTCTTGTCATCATCAACATTGACAACAAAACCCCAAGCAGTACCACCATTATTAGTCATAATTTTGATGTACTTAGAACCATTCTTGACAACCCATTCTTCTTTAAATGCTGCTTTCATTTCATCGTTCACGTTGAAATTATCATAGTCAGCATTTGCGGCAGCAATCATATTCGCAATACCGTCTTCAACAGTTTCAAAGGTTTTTTTAATTTCAATAGTCATAATACAATCTCTCTCTTTTCTCAGTTTATACCTTAGTATATACCATAGAAGAGAGAGAGTCAAGTAAAATCGTACTTATTTTATGATTATTTTGGGGGGTGTGGTAAAAATGTCACAATTCTATAAACATATCTTTAGTTGCACCACAATCAGGGCAATACCAATCATCTGGTATGTCTTCAAATCTGGTGCCGGGCGGGAGATCTTCATCTTCATCTCCCAGCTCTTCATCATAAATGTATTCACAGGCTATACACTGCCACTTTTTATAAGGGACATCAACCATTTGCGGGGCCAGGCTGTTGCCAATAGGTCTGAGTATCCGAATCTTTTGGCGAATCATCAAGCTTAAAATCATCATTCCAGTTGAATGCTTCCTTGACTACATTGGCAGAAAGGCCTTTATACTTTTGATGTAGTATTTTTTGTTTTGCTGCACAAAGAACCTCAGCTTCACCTTCTTGCAAACCTTCTAGTAATTGAACAAACATCTGTTCCCGTCTCCTAGAAGTAAGGTTATTAGCACCTTTAATGTAATGAAATAGTTTTCTCGCCTCGGCAATTAACATTGTGTGTTCAGTACCCTCTGGAGCCTCATTCTTCTCATAGGGTGGGACACCTTCGGGTAAGTCCCATACAATTATTGGATCAAATGATGATTTAAGAACCATCCTTAACGCATCACTGTTGTTTTTTCTAAGAATAGCAACCTTCGTATCCTTAGTTTTCGCCTTACCCACTTGATCTAATATTTCGTGGAATAAAGGAACATAATTATCTGGCATATCAAAATTCTCCTATTGATTCAGTGAGGTCTCTTAACCTCTTTTCTATAAAGTAATTTAGTAGTTTAGTTCTGTCACCTTCTGGTGCTTCGTTGTATTTATTAAGACACTCCATGTACAATTCGGCAGGACTCTTACTTAGGTCTATTAGTGTCTCATTTCTTTGGTGATTCCTCTTTAATTCTGTAGAAGGCAATCCTTCACTTAAAAACCTTTCAATCTTTTTCTTACCTAACGGCCGTTGTCTTATCCCATCGGTAAATGTATGATCTGGTGACAAGACATTAGGTACACCATCACTAGAATCACCTTTAAGAATGTGTTCCTTTAAGTATTGAACAGGGTCTTCACCATTAACAAATTTCTTAGTAATAGGACTATATTGTGTCACATTATTAATTCTATGTAATTGTATAAAGTCCTTATCACCAGATAGAATTAAAGTCTTACCGTTGTCAAATTCCAATTCTACACATAGTGCGGCGATAATATCATCAGCTTCTGCACCATGAACCTCTAAATGTTTATATGGAAAGTTGTCTTTAAGTTCTTGTTTAATTTCATTGAGACATCCAAAGATAGAGTCCCAATCTAGGTTAGATTTTTCCCTAGTCTTCTTACGATTATGTTTATATTGTGGAAAATAATCCCTTCTCCAGTAATGTTTAGAATCGTAACAGAGAACTAATTCTCCAAAATCTCCACTAAATCGTGTGCGATACATCCTTAATGAATTAAGTATCATATGTCTTACCATCTTTTCGTCTGGTTTAACAGTCTTATTCATATTCAAATGCATCATTACACTTGCAAGACTAATCTGGTTCATATCAACTAATATCATTTCACTTCCTATTCTTCGGGTTTATCATCTGGTAACTCACTTATATACTTACTAACCAATGATAGCTTATCATGATCTACGTTACTTTCTGGATTCTTTGGTAAGTCTACTAACGGTTTTGTGAAATTAGTGATAAAATCTGACATTGCATGTTCTAATCCCAACTCTCTATAAACCATTCCCTTTACAGCTTCTATTATGAACCCAACATCTCGCAAAAACTCTTCACCATCAACATCAAATTCGTGTTCACTTAGGGTGTGGATCATCTGAACACAGGTATTTTCAGTTATCTCCTCTGCAAGAGTTCTAAGTCTATATAGTTCTCTCTCCGCCTTTGTTGGTGTTTTAGCTGCTTTTCCTTTTGGTAGTTTCTTCCAAGGGCCTTGAATTATATCTGCACCTTCACTCATTCTTCCATATCCTTTTCCCAAACCATACCTAAGTCTGGATAGAAAGTTCCAACGTCACGTTTAGGTTTCCCTATGTTTGGGCCGTACCAGTAATATCCAAGTGCAACATTACGTTTACGAATCTTCTTCTCTTGGTATTCTCCATACAACATAGAAGACCAATCACCATGCTTGAGGTAATGCTGCATCTGTCTTACATAACCTTCATGGTCTGCAAGTTTTGCAATTGAACCTTTAATATCTTTCTTAACACCAGCACGTTCAACAGAAGCAAGTTCTTTCTGAGTCTTCATCCACTTCTTAACCTTATCAGGATGTAACTGATGGTCTGTAGGTAAATCCCATAGAGATTCATGAATATTAGACTTACCATAAGTAGGATCGGCTAATGCTTTCTTCTCTCTTGCTACAGCTAGACGTTCTGCTGCGGCGACACGTTGTTCCTCAGACATAGGTTTACGTTTTTTCCTAATCTTTGGTGCTTTCCAATCAGAGTTATCTGTCTCTACTTTTATCTTACGTGTCATCTGGCCAATTATCCTTTATATTACCTAAAATGTGTAACCTATCTTTCTGAGAGGTATTTACGGCAGTGTGCATATTCGTAGTATCAACAATATAGTAGTTACCATCTGCTGGAATATGAAACACTGTCTTATCCAAAACTAACCAGCAATCTTCATTAGTATATACTGGGATATGAATTCTCTTTGAACGGTCTTTATGATAACTATAACAAGTCTTTGGTTTTAGAATCATAGCTCTTGTATGAGTCATACCAAATCCAGATAACAGTCCATTCAAATATGGCATATCAAATATGGGAAACTTAAAATCCCTTGTATGATATTTGTGGGTTTGTTTCCTCTCCCAACTATTTTTACTACCACCAACACCACACCCCAAGAATGGGTCATCACTGCCCTCAACACCTTGAAGACATATCTGTGTTTCATATGGTGGTAGAACTTTAAGTTCTTCTTGTATCAGATCCAAATCTATCTGAGAATGCATTATAAGTACCATATCTATATTTATGCTGGTTTCAACACATCTAATACATACATGACCATACCGTTGATAAAGATTGCACACGCAACTGCATTTATAATTATTAACGCACGATCATTCCAAACAATCGCAACCCACAACCAACCAGCAACTCCCACGAACTGTAATATCATATTCCAAGGATACAAGTTATTCGTAGTTGCAATCATAGCAAAAACTAGTACTATGGAAGATACCCATTTGATCCACCATGTAGGTGGATGATGTTCTTTTAGGGGAGTAGATGTCTTGGTATCATGCGTCAATACTAATATCCTTGTTCTTGTTTCCGTTTCTCTAATGTCTTAAAGGCACGGCGTTTACCAGCTGCCTTCTTCCTACGAGACTTTTCGCCCTTACTCTCGGCGAATTCACGTTTCCGTAATTCGTTAAAAAATCCCTCATTTTGGAGTTTCTTTTTAAGAACTCTTATCGCTTGTTCTATATTATTGTTACGTACTTCTATTAACATTATTTTTTCATTTCCTTTAATTCCCAATTACCGTTAACTTTACATGCAGTTCCTTCAACATCTCTTTGGTTACCATTAACGATAACACTTGTGATGAATTCTCTACAAGTACCTTGTGTATTATGGGGTGTTGTATTAACTTGTATATTCTTTTCGGGATTCTTCCACGTTCTCTGTTCTCCATCTCTAGAGTTACTTAGTGAGTTTCTAAGTAGCATAGTTGCATACATCTGATCTACTTTGTCAAATGTAGAACCCACTTCATGACCTAGTACCATACCACCAACTGCTAAGGCTGCTACTGTAAGTGGATCTGAACCTCTACCCACATATGTACCAATTCCAACACCAACGACAGAACCTATTAATGCCTTTTTACCAGAAAAAACAGGTTGGGGTGCCCAAACACCCTTTCCAGGCAAATAATAATCTTTTGCCGTGCAACCATTTATCGGACTGCAACCAAGAGAGGGGTTTATTCCACTAGGGAGTAAACACCCACTCAAACTAAGGGTTGCAGCAACTAAAGAACTAAGAGCTAGGCTTCTCAACTTTAACTTCCCTGTTCTTCTTAATGACCCGTTCAATGTTGACTAGTGACTGAGATTCTTCCTCTTTCTTATTGGCACTAACCTCTTTTTCCAACTCTTTCCACGCTTCCGTAGAACGAATTCTGGAATATACCATGCGGTCTTTACGTAAACGATTCATAATAATCTTCCATGCGTTTTTGTTATTATACTCCAATAACACAAATGCACGATATTGTACACCACTAGGGAATACATCAATCTTAACTGGATTATACCCAGCAACATCAACAGAAGCAATCACGTTTTTAGTGACCTTTTCAATCTCTGTAAGAACTGACGCATCAATATCATTACTACCAATCTTAGCAGTAAATTGTTTAGTCATTGAATCTAACTTACCATTAATCCTATCTGCAAGAACAGTTTTACCATTAAGAATAGCAATATCAACTGCGAGTTGCAAATCTGGAGCAATAGATGTTCCAGTAGTGAAGATAGATCCTTTCTTCTTAGGTAGCTCTTTATACCAATCAGGTATGAGAGACACAGCACGTTCAACCACTTCGGTCTTATACTTTATATACGGTGATTTCACCAAAGTTGGTTGGGGCTTGTCTGCACATGCCGCCAATCCTAATGCAAGGACAGAAACCCCTGCTACTAGTAGTTTTTTGTCCATCATTTAATCTCCTTCAATTGATCAACTACGATATCTCTGGCACCACTGTCCAGAAATGCACTTTTGACTACAGGTATTATATCTGGATAAAATATCGTTAACAATACCCCTAGTCCCATTCCAATTAATATCTTAAACATTACTTGGTTTCTTCTTTTTCAGACCGTTCTTTCTGCCACGTAGTGACCTTTGAACCTATATCTGAAATATCGCTACCAACACCACTGATTGTATTACCACAACCAGATAATGCTATTGTCACAGCCAAGGCAACAATTCCTGTATACCATAGGGTTTTTTCTCTTTTATTCATGAATTTATTCACAGCTTAACATCCTCACTTTTTGATTTCCATAATCTTTCATAATCACACTCATGTATATAAACTTACACGATTGTTTGGGTTTTGTCAAGGTACATTTGAGATTCTTTTCCGATCTTAATAATATCGGAATTTTATCATTCATAACCTTAACTTTTGCACGATGTTCTGCATTATCGCAGGCATCATTCTCTGTCATGTCTGGGCTAAAGGTATATTGTCCAGTGGATGGATACCACTTTCCTTTAACTTTTGCACGAATATTTACGACACATTTTCTAGTATCGTCTATGTAAGGGAAAACTGACCGTTTCATCATTTTTACTGACTCAATCTGGCCTTGGAAGGTAATCTTGTCTTTATTCTCATAATCGCAAGGGGCTTCTGCGTATGCAGCAGAAGTAGCAATAATACCCACAAATGCGGTTAATTTATTTACTAGTCGCATCTCTAAGGACTTTTGCACGAATTTCAGAAATTTTAATGATGTCCTTTTCTCCATCCCGATCTGTTCTGGTTTCAATATAACCATCTCGTTCTAATCGGTCTAGGGTAGATTCTATTGCTTTAGCCACAATATCAGAATGTCCAGAAAACCACTTTCCTATATAGAAAGCTCCCAGAATACATACTGTTGCAATTATTGTGTGGTATGTTGGATCCATAATGTATATTTAGTCTCACTTCTTAGTTGATATAGTATTATAATAGAGTATAAAGGAGGATTTGTCAACCCCCCTTTAAAATGAATCACTTACCACTCAAATATTTTGGTTGTGGTTTACCATTTATCCATTTCTGGACTCGTTTGATTAATTTCTTAATTACTCTATTCATCATATATTATCATAATAGACTATCAAAGGAAGTTTGTCAACCCCCTTTTTTATTTATTTTTAAGTTCTAATATTAGTTCTTTTGCTTCTTTATGTAAGCCTGCTCGTGAAAGTTCGCCTGCTGCTCTTGCATATCCAAAAGATAGTACCATGCCAGTAATACCTTTCCAAATTTTATTCAGTTTGTCTGTTACGATTTCAAATAGATTACTTTCGTAACCAAGATAATCCTTGGTTATCATGTTTAATTCTCCTTATGTATTGATTGTTGTAAAACTATGTATAAGGTAGGTATGCATTTTTGACATGTCTATATGATAGGACACCCATGTAAAATTTGCGTGACTAAGGATAACTTTTTTTTCTTCTGAATAAAATTTTATTTATTTCTTTTCGTTTACGTTCTTTTATTAAACGTAAGTATATTTTGAATATGTATTGATTCATCACACTTCTCCTCGTTAAAGGTTCAGTGCGTTCCTTCGCAGCATAGCTACTTCCGTCCCACAAGGGATGAACGTCATTTTATTTATTTAGCCTCCAGGCGGTACATATGTCATAACAAATAATGTGAGCATACTTCCAACTATTAATATACCTATTAGCCATTGAAATATTGGGTGCATGTTTTACTTCCTCATATTAGCAAGTGGATTTTCTAATGCTTTCTTTATCTTATTATATATATCAATTTTCAAATCTTTCATCTCTTTCTTATTCCTCTGTTCTAAAGAATCCATATCTTTTCTAGTTTGTTCTCTACGTTTATCAAAACGATCTGTTGCATCTGACACCATCTTACGAACCTTAGTATCATTTGTTTCAATACTTTCTCGTACTAGAGCGAAGGCATCCTTACCACGTTGTTCTACACTATCCACCTGTTTCTCAATACGGCCTATATCTTTCTTTAGATCATTCTTGATATCTCTAGTGTAGTCTACACCTTCTGTTACGCTTAGGACTACACCATCCATCTTCTTATCTAGAACTGCAAGATTTTTACGAATCCCACTTAGGTCTGGAGCTGTATAGTTGGCGATCTTCTGTTTCATATTTGCATAATCTTTGTAAAATTCTAGCCCGGCATATATACCGCCACCTAATGTACTTAGTGCCATTAGGACTGCTACCATCTTGCCACCTTTAAATTTAACTCCTGCAAATTCTACTTCGGCCACTTGACTTCTCCTATAGTGTCCACTGCTGTGTATAGAACATCCAAATAACAAACATACCAATCAAAGTTCCCACTAGAATTAGGGCGTTCTTTGCCCTCTCAAACCACTTGTCTATACTTTCAGCCATTCGTGCTTTTTGTTTTTGGGCTGCTGTTTTTGTTTTTTTCATTCTTTCATCTCTTTCCATCAAAATCTCATCCCAAGTATCGGGGCCAAATCGGCGATTCACCATAGAACGTACCTTGCGTAATTCTTCCTCTGCAAGTTTCTGGTTTATTTTTTCTTGTGCAATAGAACCTATTGACAACGATCCTTCATTATCAACACCCTTCGCACCCATCATACGTGACCATTTACTTGCCATGACACTGGTTGGTTTTGCGGCTGCATCAATTTGCTCTTTGCCTTCTACTAATTGATCAATATGCCCGGCGATCAGACCGACATCTTTACACATATCAATCTGTGTTTTTATGGCTTTATATGCCGAATGAACGAGCATTATACCAGTAATGACTTCCACCATGACTTTATCTCCTGTATTGACTCTCTATCAATGCATCATGATCACTGTCACTTCCTCCGAATAAAAAATATGATGTATAATTATTATCTGATATACTTTTATCAGGTATTGTTGTATTGCTAAAGAAATTAGGGGTATCTTTTAGCTGTACTTGTGCATCAAAGAAACTCCTTGTGTTACCCAACACTTGCATAATAACAAGTGTTTTTATTTGATTAGTATTAGAGTATTTTTTGTTACCCATTTTCTTAACTACTTTATTTCCAGCCTTAGACATAGCCTTCTTCTTTACCACCGCCTTCTGTTTAACATCTGACTTCTTTCCTTTTGTCTCTGCTCGTAGTTTTGCAGCTGGATTAGAACTTCCACTTTCCTCTGTATTGATTTCAATTTCACCACCTATCTCCGTTTCAATTGACGCAACTTCTGCTACCTCTTGTACTGTTTCTACCGTGGCCACAGGTATTGTGGGAGTAGGTAGTTCTGCTATGGAAGCAATAGTAATTGGTGCTGCAATCGCAACTTCAGTATTAACACTAACTTCAGTAGGAATTATAGTAGTAACCAATTCAACTGTATCTACTGGAGCAGCAGCACAAGAATCTAATACTTCACAACTAACTGTAGTAATTAACTCAGAATAAGTAGTCGCAGTTGTTATAGAAGTTTCTATTGAATTATACATATATGTGGTAAATACATCATTAAAAAAAGGAGCAGCGCCTGATCCCCCATTAAGAGCACTATCCCCAAACAGCGTCAACACGCCTCTGTACACCCTATTCCCAGAATCTATCTCTAAATTTCCAGTTTTAATAGTTGGGCCAAATATCTCTGTACTACCTATTTCAGCATCTCCAAGTTGTACATTTGAGATATTGAACAATTCTAATTTTATTGACCAAGTATCTGGTAGATTATTCCCTGCTTGATTATTATCTACTTCTGCACCAAAGGAAAATGTCATTCCTTGTCCCTTTTCTGCCAATGTCAAAGCAGGCGAGACATTACCAAAAAGATCAGCTTCATATAAGTCCTGTGTTATTGTACCACCGTTGCCTGGCTTAAATCCCTCAGTAGGACTAAATGCACAACCGCCGGGGCAAGTTTGAATAGACCAATTTTCCGAAGAACCCCCACCTAAGTGATTTGTAAAGGTAGGGTTTTTTACAATGTTAGGAACCTCAGTTTGTGTCACTGTGGTAGTCGTTGTTGTTGTAACGGTTGGCGTAGTTGTTGTAACAGTTTGTGACCCATCTTCATTTGTAACTCCAGATATAGCTGGATTTCCAACCACGGCTGAAGAAGTAGTGCTTGGCAGGACAGTATTAGAGTCAACTCCCCCTGCATTAGAAGATTGGGGGAATCCCAAAGAACATACCAGCAACACCCACA
>Ga0209709_10000706_pt1 | contig 31576 bp, 21 predicted proteins | sample ArcticOcean_MG_C_2_FD_187435 | JGI IMG/M metagenome (GOLD analysis project Ga0209709, IMG submission 187435) | Marine microbial communities from western Arctic Ocean - ArcticOcean_MG_CB4_136 (SPAdes) (version 2) | ecosystem: Environmental > Aquatic > Marine > Oceanic | place: Arctic Ocean... | reverse complement strand
CCTCGGTGTTTTGGATTTGAAGTCCTGTGTACTTCTTCAAATACTGACGCTTTTTCTTGGGGATTACATGGATTATCGACAACAGAAGTTGCAATCTCCGAGCCACGACTGTTGTCACATAGAGCGATTGACAGCACTGTTGTGGAGCTTGTTTGGTCTAGGCCCTTGTCATCCCAAAATCTAGCTATGACAATCTCTAACAACTCCCCACACATAAGTTTTCTCACGTTATCTTCTCCCCTGTCAGATGAGGTTTTTAAAGACATTAAACTTCAGAATTCAGAGATTGACACAGTGATACAAGTCATCTATACACAACTCAATTCTGCTGAATTTCGAGACCTTGTAATCACTGAATTATTTATAGACGCTACACCCGCTATCGGATTTCCAGAAGTAGAGTGGTTCGAGATTTTAAATCGATCTGATAAATATGTAGACATGAATAGGTGGAGTGTGACCGCTAACAGCACCGCCTCTTTTTCTGAGCCTTCTGACATCATTCCACGAAATGGTTGGAGTGGAATTTTAGCACCTAAAGAACGTTTTTTAATATCCACATTCGCGTTTGATTCTTGCGAGTTCGAACCTTACCCTCAATTACAAGCTGAGCTACCTGGATTCACAAGCCTTAATGACAACGGCATGACCCTAACTCTTCTTCGTCCTGATGGCACATTGATTGACCAAATCATCTACGACAGAACTTGGTGGCAGCCCTATTCAACCCCCGCGCGTTCTACAAGTAAAATAGTTACCGGGGGCTGCGGATTATCTTCTAATTGGGCTCCAACTTTTAATATTACCGGTGCAAACCCATGGTTTGCTGGAGAGAATGAGACTTCTGAACCCAATTGTTTAATTGAATCTTTTAATGTTAACGCACACCTTTTAACGGCAGACATTGTCGAGTTTTCTTTTTCCCAGGATATAGACCCACTTTGTGAAATAACTGTAAGCAGCAATGACTTTAGCACTTATTTACATTGGGAAAACTCATCCTGGATTGTAAACCTAAGCTCTCCTTTGCCTCTAAATGAATCACTAGATATTCAATTCGATGGCGCAAGATTATGCTCCTGTGACACCACCTTTTCATTTACACTCAGTGACTGGACTCCTGTGGCGTCTCCTGAGTGGGGGGATTTAAAGATTACAGGTTTTCTAACCAACCCTTCTACCTCTTCTGGATTCAACGAATGGGTGAACGTCCTAAACACAAGTCCGCATTCAATAGATTTATATAACCTTCAGATAAATTCTAACCATCTAATAAATGCCCCCATTCTAACACCTAACGAATCCTTTAAAATTAGCTCATTAAATACAGAACAATGGGGTTCATTGGCTGAGAAAAGTGGGGTAATCGAAATTAAACTTGACGAAGTGGTTATAGATATCGTTGAATATAGTTGGTGTTGGCATCTGGACAAAGAAAAAGCTGAAGGTGGCTACCCTCTGAAAAGGATTGGCAATTTTGAAGCTTCCAACTCTGGTGAAAATTGGAGAACCGATATACACGATGAGTCTGTAATTGAAGGCACTGAACCTATGACTCCAAACACAATAGTATTCGGATTACTTGATGGAATACTCGCTTGGCACGCCCCATATTCAATGGACTCAACAGTGCTTCTCCGGGAAAACTGGTTGCCTCCAATAGATTGGGAGTTTTATGGCTCGGGACAAAACTGCGCGATAGCTATGAATCTGCCAATCTCATATGAAGATTCCACTTCTATTTTTCTACAGTGCAATGGTTGGTTAAGAGCTGAAAGGAGTGCTCTAATCGAAGATAAGTTTTGGTCTATACCGTTAAATGAAGACCCCGAGAGTGTTGTTTATATAAATGAACTCTTATCAAACCCCAATATAAGAGGTGGTGAATTTATTGAGGTCGCAATGAGAAATCCCCTTGAATCGGAAGGGTTAACCTCAGCTAGAGCCACCACACATAATCTTATGATATCGAGTACTGAAAGTCCTACCCCAAATGATTTCGTAAGGCTGGCGGAAATTGATTGGATGTTTCCAGAATCTGGAATACTCGCCTTTTCTGAATGCCCCTCTTGGGTTATTAATCGGAAGACCGAATCCGTTATTCTCGAGCTTCAGACACCTTCTCTTCAACATGGAAGAGAGCTCATTCTTGCAAAAGTTGAGGATACAATAACCGAGATTGATAGAGTAGAGATTAAAGACCTTCCGGAAAATATTTCACAAGAGAGGGTTGATGATTTAAGTGCTGTGTGGGTAAGATCCCCTTATTCACAAGGGGGCAGCTCTCCGGGTTTTAATAACTTCTCTACTCAATTAAATGCTGAAAACGTAAATGTTAGGCTTGGGGAACTTGATATTTTTCCAAAGACGATAAACCTAAATCCCCACTCTGACAACAATTGGGTACAAATCTATTTCGAACTCAAAGACAACATTGAGGAGCTGGAGTTTATTACCTCCGTTTCCATTTATAACTTTAACGGAGAAGAGGTTGTGAAACTTGCTGAGAGGGAATTAGTCCACAAACGAGGTACATGGGCATGGGAAGGCTATCGTGAAAACGGACTGCCCGTTTCTTCTGGAACTTATTTAGTCGTGCTGCAAATAGAACATCTATCAAAAAAATTAATTAATCGTGGATTAATTCAAGTGGGATATTACTAAAATTTGTTGAAATTGCGGTCTATGTTCGAAGACATAGAAATCTTACATCTCGATGCTCCTATTGCCACCATGTTTGCACTTGCAATTGTGAACTTAGGACTCATCGTATGGCTTAAGCACGGCTTTCCTCGCGAATGGAGATTGGCAGGTTGGGCTTTGCTAAATGTTAGACGAATTTGGCAAAGAAGTGCTGATGAAGCTCCTAGAACTGGCGGGGTTATAATAGCTCACCTCCAAGGTGTAATTGCTCTAGCGACCATATCATATGCATGTCTAAATAACGTATTACAGGGATTTGCTTTAGGCGCTATTATAGTCTTCGTTAGATTATTCACAGTTCAAGTGTTCAGTAGGTTTGAAAACCTCAGACTTCTAATCAAAGAATCTACGGATATCGACAGACATCTAAGAACATGGATGGCTGCTTCTGTCTCAGTGATTGCAATTTTTATATCGTTACGATCACAATGGCACTCCGATGTGGGGTGTAGCCTTCTATTGTCGACTTGGATATTTTGGAGCTGCTTACGACTATGGCGTGTCTTTCAGACTTCAATTAAGCGGTTGAGTAGTTATTCATTTGCATTCGTGTATCTTTGCGGCCTTGAAATTCTCCCCACTGTGTTTATCATACTACTTGTAATAAACTCGTTTTGATAGCCATCTAAGGAGAATCTGAACAACCAATGCAGGATGAAAAAGAAGATCAAGAATATTCTCATTTCACAGCCTAAGCCGACAACGGAAAAAAGCCCGTATTTCGATTTAGCAAAGGACATGAAGTTGATTATTGATTTCAGACCCTTTATTCACGTTGAGCCTATCAATGTAAAAGAGTTTCGCACGCAAAAAGTAGATATTTCTGAACATACCGCTGTTATCTTAACTTCTAGAATGGCTGTTGATCACTATTTCAGAATGGCTGATGAAACTCGATTTGAGGTACCTACTTCAATGAAATATTTTTGTATCAGTGAGAGCACAGCTTATTACTTACAGAAATATGTAGTATATCGCAAGAGGAAAATTTTTCACGGGCAGGTACGCTTGCCAGAACTTATGACTATCATTAAGAAGCATAAGAAAGAAAAGTTCCTTTTACCTAGCTCTAACCTTTTAAAGGCCTCTATTCCAGCGGCTCTAGACGAACTTGGAGTTGATTACTCAAGAGCTTGTATGTACAATACAGTATGTTCTGACTTAAGTGATCTTACCGATGTAAAGTATGATGTTCTGGTGTTTTTCAGCCCAAGTGGGATAGAATCACTATTCCAAAACTTTCCTGATTTTGTTCAGGGGGATACAAAAATTGCAGTGTTTGGCCCTACAACCTCAAAAGCGGCTGAGGCTGCTGGGTTAAGAATTGATATCAATGCACCAACGGCAAAAGCACCGTCTATGACGATGGCAATTGAACAGTACATAAAAGGTAAGTAGTAAAGCGACTACACATTATCTTGTGCCTCCAATGGTGCAAACTAGGTACACATTTAAAAAAGGCGAACGCCTTAAAAGCGTAATCGCAATAAATAGAGCCTTTTCTGAAGGCTCTAAAGTTGTGAAATTTCCTTTCTTAGTTCGCTATACACACACAACATTTGATGCAGATTTCCCATACCAGATAGCAACTACTGTTTCAAAACGCAGATTTAAAAGAGCTGTAGATAGAAATCGGATAAAAAGATTAATGCGGGAGGCTTGGAGGCTTGAAAAACCACGACTTCTTGCAAACTGGGAGAAAGGTGGAGCCCAACATGCAATCGTCTTCGTTTACATCGGAAAAGAAATCCCAACCTTCGATCAGTGCAAGAACAACATTTGTAAGATTGTTGACGTATTAATCGACAACCCCATAGAAATACCTGCTACAACATGAAAAATACACGTAAATTATTTCTTATCGGGTTAGCTTTAGTCAGCGCAGCCCTTATTTCTCTTAGACCTCCTATTAAAGAGGGCTTTTTTGAGATGTCTAAGCAATTAGAAATAATGAACTCCGCTTTTCGAGAGTTAAATATTTTCTACGTTGATCCGCTATCCCCTGGAGAATTAATGGAGACGGGGATTACAGCTATGCTTAAATCTCTCGATCCATACACAAGATATTACCCTGAATCAAAAATGGAGGATGTTAGGTTTATGTCAACTGGCGAGTATGGGGGCGTGGGGTTATCACTAAACGAGAGGTGGGATGGAACCTTTTACGTTGTTGATCTTAAGGAGAGTGCACCCGCTGAGAAGGGTGGTATTAAACTCGGAGATAATTTAATTCAAATAGCTGGCTCAAACATTTCACACCTAGACATGTCTAAGATAGGTGAGCTCATCAAAGGAACTGCTGGCACAGACATTACGCTAGGAATACAAAAACCTTCACAAAAGGAGGTCGTAAATATTACACTAACTAGAGAGAAAATAAAACAACCTGATGTTCCATATTTTGGGATGATTAGTGATTCTACAGGCTATTTAATTCTGAGTAAATTTACCCGAACAGCAACCATTGAAGTTAGAAAAGCCCTGAAACAATTGACTGACTCTATGGGGGCAAAGCAAATTGTTTTCGACCTCCGAGGCAATGGAGGCGGTCTTTTGAGAGAAGCTGTGAGTATTGTAAATCTCTTTGTTCCTAAAGGACAAGAAGTCGTTTCCATGCGAGGTAAAACTCCCGAATGGAACAAAAGCTACAGCACATCAGCAAAAGCTTTACTTCCTAACATTCCTCTTGCTATCCTCTTAGACGAACGTAGCGCTTCAGCTTCTGAAATTGTTGCTGGGACTCTTCAAGATCTCGATAGAGCTGTAATTATCGGTCAAGAGAGTTTCGGCAAGGGGCTTGTTCAGCAAACGAAGAAATTAGCCTACGGATCAAGGATAAAAATCACAGTAGCTAAATACTATACCGCTAGTGGCAGATGTGTTCAAAGACTACATTACGATGACCGTGATGATAGCGGTGACGCTAAAATTAGTGCCGATTCAACGCTTGCAACCTATTACACAAGAAACGGGCGACCTGTGATTGAAGGCCGTGGAGTGATTCCGGACATAGAATTAAAACCACAAACTCAAGACTATGTGATCGAAGGACTCGTTAAAAGTGGTATATTCTTTGATTTCGCAGTAAATACTGCTGGAGATATAGAAGACTCTATTGATATGGATTCGTTTGCAATAACCGACCGCCAATGGGAAAGCTTTCTCAATTACGCTGTGGAGCAATTTAACGATCAGGTGCTTGAGAATACCGATAGAACTTTCCCATACGAACCTTTGTCAAAAAAATTGATCCTCGATCTAGAAACAGCAATGAACGAAGATGGATTAATCGGAGATGACTCTGTCGATAACTCAGAATTAATATCAAATTTAAAGACTCTAATTAAACCCAATTTAGAAGTCGATTTAACAACTCACGAAGATGATATAAGGCAGGTTTTAGGGAAAGAATTCGTCTTTCACGTAGAAAACACATCTGGGGTTTTTAAGTTTGAGCTTCCTAAAGACCAAGTTGCTTTAGAGGCTATTTCAACTTTAGAGAGCGGTAACTACCTGCAAATTCTCGCTGGTAATACAAATGACTAACTCCGTGAGTACTTCAGAGAAAATTCTCCTTTCAGGATTATTCATATCTGTCGCGTCTTTAGCTTGGAGCCCTTTCGGAACGAGTGTAGGAATGGGATTAATTGCTTTAAGCTGGTTCATATCTCTTTTTACCCGTCAATTAATATCTCCTACAAATAAATTTCTTCTGGCTTCAATGGTGGGGCTATTCGCTTGGCACATCGTGGGGCTTTTATGGACAGACAACATCCCTGAAGGCTTAGCTACATTGCAAATTAAACTTCCTCTTTTTATAGTTCCAATGAGCCTTTTAACTGTGAAATGGAACTCAAAACTGTGGATTGAGAGAATCTTGCAAGTATTTGTAATTTCTATATTCTTCGCAGCTTCTGCAGGCCTATTCATTGGTTTTTATAAGACCCAATCAGGTGTTTCTCTGCAACCTAGCCAATGGTCCCCGTTTATATCTCACATTCGAATGGGGATACTCCTCGCACTCGGTTGGGGAGGGATTTTGGTTTATAAGAGTGACAAGTACCTCTTTCTAATATTGATCTACGCTATCGTTGCTGGAGTATATGTCTGGCAAACTCAATCTGTTACTGGCGCAGGAATGCTCTTCATAACCACCGTGTTAAGCTTGCAAAATAAATGGAGGGTTTCTGTCGTCACCGTAAGTATTGTTTCTGGATTCTGGTTGATGTGGACTATCATTCCAGGACCGCCACTTACATCTCTCCCATCTCATACAACCTGGGGAGCGCCATACACTCATCACATGGATAGAGTTTTAGAAGAAAACGGAAATAAGGTTTGGTCATATTTAGCTTGGGATGAAATGAGACCTGAGTGGAATAGTAGAAGTGAAATAGATTTCGACTCAAAAGACTTAAAGGGCCAGGACATTCAATACACTCTCATGAGATACCTCACATCTATGGGTGAACCTAAAGATGGGCTGGCCGTGAAAAATCTTAGACTGAAAGACGTTCTAGCAATAGAGTCTGGGAATACCTCAATAAACCAAGAAATATCATCGGGGTTGTCCTTAAGGTTAGATGAGTTAAGGTTTGAGGTTGGGAATTTTATGGACGGAGGAAATCCAAGTGGAAACTCTGTGACTCAGAGATGGGAGTATTTTAAAGTGGGTCTTTACATTGCAAAAGAAAATCTTCTTTTAGGTGTGGGGACTGGTGATTTGCCTGATGCATTTCACAGGGCTTATGCAGAACTCGATACGCGCTTATTCCCTCAATTTAGGCACAGAACGCACAATCAATTTCTCGCTTGGTTGATAGCTGGAGGAATAATTGGCCTTTTGTTATTTGTCCTAACTTTCATCTTTTCATGGCAAAGAGATCTTTCCACAAAAACAAATAAGACAGGCCGAATCGCCTGGTGGGTTGTTGTCATTTCATGCCTTGCAGAGGACACGTTTGAAACACAAGCTGGAATCACATTCGCAGTTATTGCAATCGTCCTTTTCTCTCTCTACGACAGAAGAGCCCAGTCTTTTTCCTCTGGAAAGCGAAGGGCGGCAGGGTAGCCAAATTTATGCAGCTGTTTAAGCCCGTTTATAATTATATCCTTCTTTTGTGAAGACATTGAAATCACTGAGTTGATTTCATTCTCAGGCGTTACATACTCAGAATAATTCTTAATCTGAACAACTGCGTTTGGATTGAACCATTTAATCGCATTTGCAACAATCCCAGCTTCATCAATGCAGTTATTCTGAAGTATCAAGATGTTCTTTTCTCCTTTATTCATGAAATCGAGCCTGCGGTATTTCCAAAAAGTAGCAAGTGTATTTTGTTTTGCGATTTTGAAACCCAGCATTCCATCTAAGAAACCCAATTGAAAAATGGTTTGGCGTAACCATCTAAATGCTGATCTATAGACCGCCTCAATAAGAGACGTAGATCTCCCTTCCTTATTCATAAACCGAGCTCCCATTTCGCTATAGGTAAATAATTTACGAAGCAACTCTGCAGGTTCATTAATGCTGTAATGTAACAAGTCCCCTTTTAAGGAATTTGTTGAAAACCCTTCTTTTATTTTTACGAATTCGTGCACATTTCTCCCAGACCATTGCCCCAAATTGCGATTAAAAAACCGGAGTTTCTTATCCGGATACCAACCGCCATAGTTCACCCACTTACCACAATAATCTGTGCGACGGCTAACAAAATATCCAGCGGGCTGAGAAGGTGGAGGACTTGAATACTTGTAGTTTTTACGCCATTTTAACAATGAATTAATCAACTCATTACTAAGAACTTCATCTGCATCAATGCTCAGTATCCATTGGTATTTAGCCATTGTAGCGGCAAAATGCTTTTGGGTTTTATAGCCCTCAAATTTATTCTGCAAAACAACAGCTCCCTTCTCCTTACAGATTGCAATTGTTCTGTCTGTAGAAAATGAATCGACAACAATCACCTCGTCAACAACACTCTTCAGAGAATCAATTGAACGAGCAATAATACGCTCCTCGTTGTATGTAATTATCACAGCTGAAATCACATCGCTAAGTTAGTAGTAAGTATGGGAATTGTGTGGAAAAAGTATGTTGCTGAATTTAGACAGACCGGTTAGCTTTGTATGTTATGAATGTACTTCTCCTTGGATCAGGTGGTCGCGAGCATGCAATGGCCTGGAAATTGTCTCAAAGCTCTTTACTGTCAAAGCTTTACGTTGCTCCTGGCAATGCTGGCACGGATCAAATTGCTACAAATGTGGCCTTAAACCCAATGGATTTTAGTGCTGTTGATCGCTATATAAGACGCAATTCCATAAATATGCTCATTGTTGGGCCTGAAGCTCCTCTTGTAGCCGGAATTGTAGATTACTTTCTAGAGTCTAACAAACACAAAGACTTGGTGGTGATAGGCCCTCCTAAAGCAGGAGCTCTTTTAGAAGGTTCCAAGGATTTTGCTAAAGCTTTTATGGCCAGACATAATATCCCTACTTCAGATTACCAGACGTTTAAATCAGGCGAATTAAAACTGGCAAAAGCCTACCTTGATAAAAGAAAGCCACCATACGTTATCAAAGCTGATGGATTAGCCGCTGGCAAAGGTGTGATCATTACAGAAGACAGAAAAGAGGCTGAGTCCACACTTGAGGACATGCTGGAAAACTCGTCTTTAGGAGAGGCTGGAGCAAAGGTTGTAATTGAACAGTTTATGGATGGTATTGAAGTGAGTTCATTTGTCGTAACTGATGGAACCGCTTATAAAATTCTTCCTTCGGCTAAAGACTATAAGCGCGCCTTTGATGGTGATACCGGTCCCAATACAGGTGGCATGGGAGCCATAAGCCCTGTGCCGTTTGTAGATGCCGAGTTTCATGAAAAGACGCTAAATCAGATAATAATTCCTACAATTAAAGGTCTACGTAAAGATGATATTCCTTTTAATGGTTTCGTTTTTATAGGCCTTATGAAAGTAGGTAGTGATCCTTATGTGGTGGAATATAATTGTCGATTAGGTGATCCCGAATCTGAGGTAATACTTCCTCTATTAAAAAGCGACTTACTTCATCTGTTTGACAGTCTGGGTTCAGGTCTTTTGAGCGAGTACGATCTTCAAATTGAGGACAAGACAGCTGCTACAGTTATGCTAACCTCAGGTGGGTATCCCGGAGATTACTCAAAGGGAAAGCAAATCAAAGGATTAGAAAACACTCCGAAAGAAACAGAGGGGCTTGTTTTTCATTCCGGGACTACAACCTCAAGGGGCAAGGTTGTAACTGATGGAGGGCGAGTTCTCGCGTGCACAGGCATCGGAAACGGACTTGAACAGGCTCTAGAAAGAAGCTATAAATTAGCTGAAAGCATCAGCTTTAGCGACAAACAATACAGAAAGGACATCGGGCAAGACGTTTTGGTTAAAGTTGTCTAAAGCAATCGCTCACCGAAGAAGGTAAAAGTCAAAGGTCAAGGTGTTTTACCCTCAGCCTTCGCTTTTGCTACATATCCATTTAACACTTTAAGCCAAATCACAAGGGAAACAAGGCCTAGAATTAGAACACCCGCGTTAAACGGATCAGCAATAGGTTCGTAAACGTTTACAAATGTTCCATTCTATGAACTTTCCTATGGGCCTGATTATTTCCTGTGTATTCATATCGAGTTGATTCGGATGCAAATCTAATACGCAACTTCTTATTAACGTAAGACACAGGTAATCTTTTAAAAAAGAAATACAAAAACAAAGAGTTTGACCCTTAGATTTCCCGAACTTAGCAAGATGAAAATAGGTGTAGTAACATTTCCAGGATCGAACTGTAATATGGACATTGTCCACGCATTGAGAAACAATCTTCAATATGAGGTTGTAGAGCTTTGGCATAAAGATTCTGACCTGCATGGCGTGGAGGCAGTGGTGCTTCCAGGCGGATTCAGCTATGGGGATTATCTCAGAAGTGGTGCTATAGCTCGCTTTTCCCCCATTATGGAAGAGGTGATTAAATACGCCAATGACGGGGGTAAAGTTCTAGGTATTTGCAACGGATTTCAAATACTTTGTGAAGCAGGGCTTTTACCAGGGACTTTAATGCACAATGAAAGTCGCAAGTTCATTTGTAAAAATGTTTACCTTTTACCTGTTTCACGTACAGCATCTATCTCTGCTGATCTAGACGATAAAGCTGCTTTGAAAATCCCTATTGCTCATGGAGAAGGTAATTACTTCCTGCACGAAGCAGAATTAGCTGAACTTGAATCCAATGATCAGGTTATTTTCCGATACTGTGATGAGAATGGGAAAGTGAATAATTCTTCAAACCCCAATGGGTCTGCTAACAATATTGCGGGTGTTTGTAATGAAGGTAAAAATGTATTTGGTATGATGCCACACCCTGAAAGAGCTTGTTCTGAGGACTTGGCAAACACCGATGGATTAGCTATCTTACGAGGATTAGAAACACTTATTAAAGTCTAATAATATTAAGATCAACCCATGAAGCCTTTTCCAGCCGGTTCTTCTTTAGATAAAATTAAAATCCCCTCTGATTTACGGGATAAATTCACTCCAAATGATTTAGAACAAGTTTGTACCGAACTTCGTCAATTCATTGTTGATGTGGTCTCTGAAAAAGGAGGTCACTTTGGGGCTAGCCTAGGTGTTGTTGAGCTTACAGTTGCCCTACACTATGTGTTTAACACACCTGATGACCAAATAGTTTGGGACGTAGGTCACCAAGCTTACGGTCATAAAATCCTTACTGGAAGACGTGATAAATTTCACACAAACAGGGTGTACAAGGGCTTAAGTGGTTTCCCAAAACGTTCAGAAAGCGAGTACGATACATTCGGAGTAGGCCACAGCAGCACCAGTATTTCAGCTGCTCTGGGTATGGCCGTGGGGTCCAGGTTGAATGGTGACACGAAAAGGAATCACATAGCTGTGATAGGTGATGGCGCAATGACAGCTGGATTGGCTTTTGAAGGGCTAAATCACGCGGGGATCGAAGACAGTAACATGCTCGTTATCTTAAATGACAACTGTATGTCTATCGATCCAAATGTTGGTGCGCTGAAAGAGTATCTCACTGATATCACCACTTCTCACACTTACAATAAGGTCAAGGATGAAGTTTGGAAGCTATTAGGTCAAATATCAAAATTTGGTCCCAACGCTCAAGCCATTGCTAAAAAAGTAGAAAACGCCGTTAAGTCAGCAGTACTTAAGCAAAGCAATCTTTTTGAATCTCTAAACTTTAGGTATTTCGGGCCTGTCGATGGTCACGATGTTGAACATCTCACAAAAGTTTTGGCTGATTTAAAAGATATTCCCGGACCTAAGTTATTACACTGTGTGACTAGAAAAGGAGCTATGTATGAACCCGCTGAATCGGGCAGCCCAACGAAATGGCATGCCCCGGGTTTATTCAATAAAGAAACAGGTGAGATTCACGGAGCGGATAAGAATGACACAACTCCTAAGCCCCCTAAGTTCCAAGATGTTTTTGGACAAACAATTATCGATCTTGCAAAACTTGACAAACGGATAGTAGGGGTTACTCCAGCTATGCCTTCTGGGTGTTCTCTAAAAATGATGATGGAACAAATGCCAGATAGAGCATTTGATGTGGGGATAGCTGAACAGCACGCCGTGACTTTTAGTGCAGGCATGGCTACACGTGGGCTCGTACCTTTTTGTAATATTTACTCGACCTTTATGCAACGAGCTTACGACCAGGTGATTCATGACGTGGCCTTACAAAATTTGCATGTTGTATTTTGCTTAGACCGTGGAGGTTTAGCCGGCGCAGATGGACCTACACACCATGGAGTGTTTGATTTGGCCTTTATGAGAATCATCCCAAACATGGTGGTTGCTGCACCTATGGATGAAACCGATCTCCGCAATATGATGTATACCGCATCTGAAAAACATGTCGGACCTTTTTCCATCCGTTATCCAAGAGGTACAGGAACGATTGTTAATTGGAGAAACGACTTCGAAGAAGTTCCTGTGGGGAAAGGCAGGAAACTCAGAAAAGGAAAGACTGTTGCAGTTTTAAGTGTTGGAGCTATCGGAACTGAGGCAGTAAAAGCGCTGGATAGTCTTAACAAAAAAGGTGTTTTGATCGCGCATTACGATATGCGTTACATTAAACCTCTAGACGACGTTATGCTACATGAGATTTTCAGCCAATTTAATGGTGTAATCACTCTAGAAGACGGTGTCATCCAAGGTGGCTTTGGTTCAGCGGTGATAGAATGGATGATGGAGCAGGGATATAACACAACTGTCACGAGAATGGGGATAGATGATAAGTGGATTGAACATGGAACACAAGCAGAATTATATGCTGAATGCGGCTACAATGCTGAGGCGATAGAAATAAAAATTGAGGAAGAATTGGACCGGATAAATACAATTATCAACTCCGCTGCAAATAAGACTCAATCTGCATAAAAATTCCTCCGTTTTTCCATAGATTAGTATTTCATGGCAACTGAAAAAAATAACATGGAGGAAGGCATCGTTAATCTTGTTGATAAAAGTGGATTGATCCAAATAGAGCTCGATACGATTGCTTCAATAAGGTGTGTAGAGCTAGATTTTACTGATTGGCTATGGAGTGGAGTTGTCGTGAAGGAAAAAGATTTTCGCACAGCAATCCAAGCTTTAGACACTGAAATTTATAAGGGAGTGGGCGTAGGTCTAACATGTAGTGAAGATGCAATTGTACCAGATTGGGCTTGGATGCTGATCTCATCGAAATTAAACAATGCAACATTTGTTGTTGTAGGTGGGATTGTGGCTGCACGGGCTGAGGCAACTAGACTAGCTATTGTCAACCTTGACTTAGACGACTACGTAGATAAGAGGGTGGTAATTAAGGGGTGTTCTAACAGTGGAGGCGCTGATTATTTAGTCCAAATTCAACAAAAACTACAACCTGTAGTAAAGAGTCTTATGTTCGGTGAGGCTTGCAGTACTGTTCCTGTATATAAAAAGCCTGCTGTAAAAAGGTGAATAAATGCTGACATCTCAATCCGATAAAAAACTCTTCTTAATAGACGCATTTGCTTTAATCTTTAGGGCTTATTACGCGTTTATTAAAAACCCACGAATTAACTCTAAAGGTTTAAATACTTCTGCCGTATTCGGTTTTACAAATGCAATTTTAGAAGTTATAAGAATTGAAAAACCCACTCACTTTGCAGTGGTGTTCGATCCTCCAGGCGGGTCTTTTAGAAGTGAAATATATCCAGAGTATAAAGCTCACAGAGATGCTACACCAGAAGATATTATACTTAGCGTTCCTTTAATTAAACAAGTTTTAGAAGCCCTCAAAATCCCGTACCGCATGGAGATGGGGTACGAGGCTGATGATTTAATTGGATTTCTTGCGAAAAAGGCAGAGTTAGAGGGGTTTGACGTTTATATGATGACGCCAGATAAAGATTTTGGACAACTTGTCACTGACAAGGTTAGAATGTACAGGCCAGGAAGGGGGCGAAATCCAGCTGAGATTTGGGGGCCAGAAGAAGTCTGTGCGAAATTTGGCCTAAATAGAACAGATCAGGTAATTGACTATCTAGGACTTATGGGAGATGCCTCTGACAATATCCCAGGAGTTCCTGGGGTGGGATCGAAAACTGCAGCAAAACTTCTTTGCGAATTCGACAGCATTGATGGATTGTATGAAAATACGGATAAATTGAATGGGAAGATGAGGGAAAAGGTTGAAGCAAATCACGATTTAGCAATCTTATCTAGAAAACTCGCCACCATAGAACTCAATATAGATGCGGAGATAAATATCGAAGGGATGATTCGTCAGGATCTAGATGAACCCTTGTTAAGAGATATTCTTGAAGATTTAGAATTTAGAACACTTTTAAACAAGTTAGTTTCAACGCCCACTATTGCACATGCAGTGGTAACTGCACCCGCAGAACCCAAAGAGGAACCTGCGTCGGAATCCGGCGGGCAACTCGATATGTTCAATATTAACACACCTGACCCTACGCCTACACCCTCTCCAGAAGTTCCCAAAGAGGCCGTTTATCAAAACATTAAAGTAAATGACAAATACCATTTAATTGGCAATGATTCTGAGCTAGACAATTTAATTTCTCAGCTTATAAAAGCCAAGGGATGGGGTTTTCACACGATTACTGACGGCTTCAACCCTATGAAGGACAAGTTGTTAGGTCTTGCTTTTTCCCTAGGATCTGGAGATGCTAGCTATGTTCATTTAAGCAATTTCACAAATGACGCTCTTGGTAAACTGAAGCCCGTTCTCGAAGATTGCTCTAAAGAAATAACTGCCACCAACTACAAATTTGCCATCAAAGTTCTAGCCATGCACGGGATAAAATTATCTCCAAACATTTTTGATTGCATGGTTGCCCATTATCTTTTAGATCCAGACCAAACCCACAAACTTCAAGATTTAGCTAAAATTTTCTTAGGCTACGATGCGATTTCACTTGAGGGATTAGTGGGGAAAGGTAAAAACCGCAAAACATTAGGCGAAATTGATATACGTATACTTCAACACTATGCTTGTGAATCAGCTGATTTAGTCCTTCAGCTAAAGAAAAAGTTTATTGTTGAGATTGAAAATGATGGACTTACATCGCTTCTTGAAGATGTTGAGTTTCCGTTAATTTCAATCCTTGCAGATATGGAGCTTACGGGTGTGAAAATTGATGATGAAATGCTCGGTGAGTACAACATTGATTTAAGCGATCAGCTTGAAAAGCTTCAAATAAAAATTATCGAAGAAGCTGGTGTTGAATTCAATCTAGATTCTCCGAAACAGCTTGGCTCTATACTTTTTGAAACTCTTGTAATTACTGACAAAGCTAAGAGAACAAAAACAGGCCAATATCAAACCGGAGAAGATGTCCTTAAAAAACTTGCGGACACGCATCCCATAGTTCCACTGATCATTGAATACCGGAAACTAAAGAAATTAAAGAGCACATATGTTGAGCCTCTCCCTAAATTAATTCACCCTAAAACCGGTAGAATTCACACCTCGTATATGCAGACTGTGGCCTCTACTGGACGCTTGAGTTCGAAGGATCCTAATCTTCAGAATATCCCCATCAGGACTGAAGCTGGAAGGCAAATTAGAAAAGCATTTATTCCAAGAGATTCGAACCACATACTTTTAGGTGCAGACTATAGCCAAATTGAACTTCGCGTAGCAGCTGCCATGAGTAAAGACCCAGGGCTTTGTGATGCCTTTCTAAATAATCAAGACGTTCACACAGCAACTGCATCGAAAGTGTTTGATGTCAATTTAGATGATGTTACAAGTGAACAAAGGTCTCAAGCTAAGGCGGTCAACTTTGGGATACTATACGGCCAAGGTGTGTTTGGTCTGGCTGAAGAACTCGGAATAAAACGACAACGTGCAAAAGAAATAATTGCCTCATATAACGAGCAGTTTAACACGCTTGAAGCGTTTACAAAATCGTGTGTTGAACTGGCGCGTGAAAAAGAATATGCCGAGACAATTATGGGGCGGCGCAGAAAACTACCTGGAATAAATTCAAATAACGGCATGGTAAAAGCATTTGCTGAGAGAAATGCTGTAAATGCCCCGATTCAAGGTTCTGCAGCTGATATAATAAAAGTGGCCATGGTTAAGCTCTTTAATGAATTAGAAACAGGCGATTGGAAAGCGAAAATGATAATGCAGGTACACGATGAACTCGTTCTAGACGTCCCTAAAGACGAGTTAGAACCATTAAAACTGATCGTGAGGGAGTGTATGGAAAGCGCCGTTGAAATAAACGTACCATTGATCGTAGATATGAAATCTGGAGAAGATTGGTTAGCCGCTCATTAATTAAACATCTGTTATGTAGAACTTTTTTTATATGTTTGCGTAGACTGTAAAAGTTTGGCCAACTTTCCATAACATACATCCATACAAAAAATTAATATGAGCATACATAAACAAATTCGTCTAACGCTGACTTTTGCAGTAGCCTTGGCGACACTCTCAGTGGTGTCAATCGGATGTGGTGAAGCTGATTCAACAAACAATCACGATGTTGAAAACAGTGACCAAGCAACCAGCAAAACTGAAGTAGCCCAACGCACTAAAACTCTGAAGAAGATATTCCGAGCTGCCCCTTCTCCAATGGAAACAGCTCGTATTATTCAAAAGGAGGGAGTGAGCTTTAATCCTGAAAACCTGTGTGGTGTTGAGCTTGCTTCTAAAGATGGCGTAAGTTCTGACCACGCAATAAGCTTAGGGTTATTGGGGGCTGATTTGAGTTACGCTTCTATCTACAGAAAAAATTCTATTGCGCTATCCTACTTAGAGGCTGTGAAAACTTTAAGTCAGGAACTCGGCGTGGGTTCAGTTCTCAACAACGAGTTAATTGCTCGAGCTGAAACAAACAGAGCAAATAGAGATTCTGTGGTTACACTCGTTTCTCGTGCTTTTTACGATTTAAATGAAAAACTAAAATCTGTTGGCCACGAAGATCTTTCTGGATTGGTCGTTGCATCAGGTTGGATTGAAGGCCTTTATTTAGCTACAAGAGAAGTCGAAGGGTCTTCTGACAACTACAAGAAACTCATCGCTGAGCAAAAATTGATTCTTGTAGATGTACTGTCTCTGATTGAGAGTTACAAAGAGTCACCGGCTATAGAAGGTATGATTCAGCAACTTCAGCCTGTAGTTACTGCATTTGAGGGCGTTACTTATGGTGAGAGTGCTGAGATTACAGCTAAGAAGAAAGATGGGGTAATTTATATTGGAGGTGGTAAAGAATACTTCGCAGATGAAAATACCATCCAAGCGATAACGACTGCGATAACAACATTGAGAAATAACCTAGTTCAGTAAAAATCAAAGATGAAATATACAATCCTACTCCTAGCTTCATTCGCGTTTTTTACAGTTGAAGCATCAAGCCAGTGTCGATCATTTACCAAGCGCAATTGTGTCCCAATCTTAGAGGGTTATTTACAAAACGACAATTACAACGCAGCTGTGTTAATCCCCGGTGACGAAGCTGAACTAGACATGGCCTTTTACGGCGGTGTTAGCTATAGAATCGTTGTTTGTTCTCACGCTATACTTGGCGAGGTCGAGTTCAGTCTCAACGACCATAACGGAAATGTTTTATGGACCAACGCGGATGGTGAAAACCACCTCGATTTACAAGTTGCTACAACACAGCAACTCTCGGTTAAAATTAAAGTGCCTTTAAGTGAAAGCTCACTTATTCATGAAGGGTGTGTGTCTATCATGCTCGGATCTATAGAGTAATTATTTTATCACCCAGGATATAGATCTTGATTTGCCTTCCGTAAGTATTACTACAAAGTATATACCCTCACTTTTCATAGAAGCATCAAGCGTGAAGTCATTTATCCCAATGGGCAGAATCCCTTCATGAACAAATTCAATTTCTCTACCTAAAGCATCGTAGACAGAAATTTTTGTGAATTCCGACCGAAAGCTCTTACAAGACAAGGTCGCTTCACCTTCCGATGGGTTAGGGAAGAGATTCCAGTCTGCTCCTAATTGCCACTCATGCACTGAGAGCAAGGAGCTGTCATAAGCAGTAATATTAATATTGTCGAGGTAGATGTCGTTCCCCAAGCGGCTTTCAAACTCAAACTGGACTCGGAAGTGGGGAGTGAGATATTTGGGTTGGTCTAAAACTAAAATATATTCATTCCACTCCTCAGGCCCTGAAGGCACAAAAGGGTAATAATGAGGAGGAGCGGAAGGAAGGGTGGTAAACCCACGGTGCATCTTGCGCAGGTCCCAGTCATTGCCACAATCACCAGTAACGCTAACGCGCAAACGATCATCTGTATCGTCATCTTCTGAGGTCCCTTTGAAGCAGTATGCCCATTTATAGCTCACCGCAACTTGGTAAGCCTCGGAAAGATCCATGGTACTGGATCTAAGAAAATCCTTATTAAACTCAATATCATTGCTCCAGTTGTTAAGGTGAAGTGAGTGTGATCCTGAATATGACGCCACAGTTGTCGCCTCCCAACCCCCATCAGAAATGGGGTCTTCTACAAACCACTCCGCAGAAGGGAATTCTGTAGATTCAAAACCTTGTACAGCTGGACTGTCCATCACTCCAGCTGGAAGCACTGTGATTATAATTGGAGAAGAGGAAAGGGTTGAGTTGTTATTGCTTACGGTAAGAACCACTTCAAACACTCCCTCGGTATTAAAAGTATGATAGGTTATGTTATTTACTCCTTCTTCAGAACCAAAAAACACTGTGCCATCTGCAAAATCCCACTCCCATGTAATTACATCATGATAACTTTCATCCGTAAATAAAATACTGTCGCCCTTACAGATAACTTTTTCATCTACCGTGAATATCGACTCACACAGTATCATATCGCCTTCAACACCTGTCGCAGCTAGATTTGAAGGTGTAGAAAGTTGATTCCGTTGGGCCACGGAAGAAAGGGCGGCGGTGCGAAGGCGAGACTTTTGGCCTTCAGTAAACATCTTACCACAGTAAGAGTACTCCATATAATTCTGAACATTATCTAAAGATCCACACGACTCTCCCTCCAAGCTACAAGAAGTCCATCCTTTACTATTCGGTGTGTCAGACACGTTGTCATCCTGATCACAGTTCTCCTGATCGCCGGGAGTATTAGAATTGCCCCAAAGGTGACGGAGGTTCAGCCAATGTCCAATTTCGTGTGTCAAGACCCTAGAACGGTAGTTGTTGCTGGTTCCTATCGAGCCAGTATACGAATCCTGAATTACAATACCATCAAGGTAAGCATCGTTAGAACTATTCACTGATCCAGGGTAATAGCTATAACCTGCTGCTCCACCAGCATCAGCGCAAACCCAAATATTTAAATATCTATTCCTCGGCCACTGAATGAGGAACTTCACTGCCTCATCACCAACGTATGTCTCCTGGCTAACAATTCTGTTAATTCCAGAATGGCACTCTCCGTCTGGGTCTTTTCGCGCTAACTTAAACTCAATCTGAACGTCACCCGTTATATCGGAAAATGCACTTACAATTTCATTTAAATCTGCATTAAGAGCATTGAAGTCACGGTTGACAACTTCGAGAGCATCGTGGATTTGGGCAGATGAGATATTCTCAACTCCGTTATTGTGAATCACATGGAATACGACGGGTATCGTAATCACCTCATCTCTCTCACCTCCTCTATTTCGCTCTGCTATATACTGCGCTGTCTCTCTTTCTAATTGCTGGTCAGCTGCTGAGATATCTTGAAGCCTTTCTGGAGTCATTCCGAAAGCGCGCACGGTAGCCTCATAAATACCACATTTTTTAACCTCTTGAGCCGTGTTTAGAAAAGACGTAAATAAGAATAAACTTGCTAATAAAAATCGGGTCACAAAGTTGCGCGCTGTGAATATTGTGTCTGACATGATTAAGCTATATAGGTTTTTCTTGCGGTGGCAAATCTACAACATAGAAGCGCACTTGAAAAATTAGTCGACTGTAGTCTCAAGTCTGAATCCTATATCTGTTACACCCTGTAATGGATCTTGCCTCATTCCTTGAGTAACCCTCAAATTGTACCTCCCATCTATAGGGAACTCAAAATCCTCTTTGAAGGAAATTCTGTGATCTATCACAGAACCTATTCCTGAGCCAAACCAGTTTCCTCTCTCATCAGCAAGGGTGCAACCTAGAGTGTCTCTTCTCGTCTTACCATTGGGAAATGTAAAGTCAAGAAACAAGTATAGATTGGAAAACGGGTAGCTCTGGTTATGCCTTAAATCGACAAAAATAGAGTATCTAGAGTCCGTATCTTTAACAGTCCATTCAAAGGATTTAGTGTCATCGGAGTACCAACCCTCAGGATTCACTTCATGGGAATCGCTTGCTACAGGAAACTGACCACAAGATGCAATTAAAACTAAAATGAAGAGAAAAGCTCCAACACGAAAAATCATGAACTAGACTTTTGACTTTTTACTTTTCTCGGTCCCTTATGTCTATTCTGCCTATTCTGTTGCCCCTTTTTGCTTTTACCGCCTGATCTTCTCCCCTGCATTTTATTTTTATCAAATCTAGTAAGATCATCTTGGCCATCAACATTGCTGTAGGTCTTAGAAACCTCATCGGGAAGGTCTTGTATCGAATACTGAGAAATTGATGCTATTTTCTCACCATTTTCAGATGCTTTAATTAGATTATTCGCTACTTCCAGAGATAAAGGCTGAGGACCTCCAGTAGTTTCTCCAAGTTCTAAGAAATAGACTATTTTTTTAAAAATATCCATTTTAAAGATAACAGCATTTCCCTTTGAAGTACGAATCTTAGTGTTCGCAGATGGGAATTCTTTCAACGCTTCAACGTACTGATCTAATTCAAAGTTTAAACAACATTTCAGCTTACCACACTGACCAGCTAACTTAACAGGGTTCAATGCCAATTGCTGATATCTTGCCGCACCTGTTGATACTGACCTGAAATCTGTAAGCCAAGTTGAGCAGCAAAGTTCTCTCCCACATGATCCTATCCCACCTACTCTTGCAGCCTCTTGACGAGCACCAATTTGGCGCATATCAATCCTCAAATTAAAGGTCGTAGCAAATTCACGAACAAGCTCTCTAAAGTCTACTCTTTGTTCTGCGATATAGAAGAAAGTGGCTTTTTTTTCATCGCCTTGGAACTCGACATCTGTGAGTTTCATGTTGATTTTCAAGCGCTTAATGATCTCTCGGGCTTTTAACCTGGTAGCTTCCTCCCTCGTTCTTGCTCTATGCCAAACTTCGATTTCTTCAGCTGACGATTTATGTAGAATCCGCTTAACCTCATGGTCATCTTTCACTTTTCTAAGAGACATCTGAGTTCTAACAAGTTCTCCAGTTAATGAAACAACTCCAACATCAGTACCTGGATTTAAATCCAAAGACACAACATCCCCAACGTAATAACTATCTGTTGACTTACGTCTGAAGAAGCCCTTTCTGTTGTTTTTAAATCGAACTTCAACAATATCAAAAGCAGACATTCCCGAAGGCAATGCTATTCCTTCAAGCCAATCATAGGTTGTTTTACCACCACTACCACACGTTCCACAACTTCCATTGTTTTTACAACCTCTCGGCGCGTCACCGGTTCCATTACTACAGCTATTACATCCCATTGTGCCACGAAGATACGTTTTTCACAGCCAGCAATTCGGCTCTGGTAAATGTTTATTCCGGCTCCTTTCTAAGGAGCATATGCACCCGCACGCTTAAGTCGAAAAAAACAACTTTAGCATTTACATTTCCTGAAATATCTGTAAAGGCATCCTCGATCAACCTTGATAAATCAACCACATTTTTATGATGGATAAAACGACTGAATTTTGAAACAAAAGCCTTTTCGCCTTCAGTTAGCCGTACCAAGTCTTTGGCACCATAATTCCCTATAATACATTGCCTTACCATATGAAGAGCGTAAGTTAAAAAGCGTTTTTGAGACTCTCGTCCAGGAGAAGCAAAGTCATTCGCTCCAGTCATAAATGCTTCCCCATCTCTAGACCAACATGCGCGCATCCAAAAAGAAAACAGTCCCAAATCGGGAGTCTCAACTCCTGAAGAAGACATTCTAATAGCTGCAGAAATGTTCCCCTCAGTGATATGAGCAAAGCTCAGAGCTGCGTCTGCAGAAAGTCCTGTTTTCGCGCTTATTCCAAGAGCTGCCTCAGAGTCTGACAACCTTGGAACATGAACTCTTTGCAAGCGAGATAAAATTGTGGGAAGTAGCGTGTCTGCATTTTGAGAAACGAAAATAATTATCGTTTTATCAGTGGGCTCTTCAATTAATTTAAGGAATTTATTTGCAGTGTCAATCCTCATCGTTTCTGGCAGCCAAAGAATCAGAACCTTGTAGCTGCCGTGAAAGGATTTAAGACCCAGCTTTCTATTTACTTCCAAGGCTTCATCAACAGAAATAAAAAGTTGTTTTTTATCCGCACCTATTTTTGAAAGCCAATCATCTATCCCAATATATTCAGATTCCAGCATTAACTGCCTCCAAGCAATTTGGAACGGTTCCGAAAGTGATTTTCCTGAACCCTCTTTTTTAAAAAAAGGAAACGTCCAATGTAAATCTGGGTGCTGGACTTTTTTATGTGCCAAACAAGACGTGCACACACCACAAGAGTCTTCTTCAGTTCTATCAGTACAATGAAGATATTGTGCATAAGCCCTCGCTAAAGCAAGTCCACCTGAACCTTTAGGACCTTCGAACAATTGAGCGTGGGCTATCCTTCCTGAAAGAACTCCATCGCGAAGACGAGTGGAAAGGACGGTTTGGCCTATGACATCAACAAATTGCATGGCAGCAAGGTAAGGCGTGGATGTCTATTAGAGGGTCGCGTGAATCGCAATAAAAGCACCTCTACCCGGAGCCGAAATACCTGAAGAAAAGGTTTTATAATGCATGTCTAACAGATTCGTTAAGCCTATCTGCGCATGTATGTTCTTATAAATTTCGAAATGAGACTCTATGTTTAAGGTCCACCATGAAGGCGTGCCGGTTAACAATGCCTCTTGAGGATTGTCTGTACCGCCTGGACCATAGTCCTCAATACTTTTAACTCCGTTGAATAAGACAAACCCTTCAATTGACCAATCCTTTTTGTAATATTCTAATGAGGTTCTACCAAACATAGGTGGAATATGTGAAATTGGATCCTGTGAAATAAGACGTGTGCCCTTCGTGAAATTAGCTACGCCATGGAAATTAAGATTCGTTAATATTTGAGCGTTGATTTCAAATCTTGCGCCTTTAACAATGGCATTCCCTAAATTTTCATTTCGCTGAATTATCGCGTCTTCTCCATCAATAAAAAGTTGCGATTCATTGTATAATGTTGCAGCTACAGGTGAAATAAAATCTGCCCACAAACTTAAGAAAACGGCTGAATTTACAGATAGTCTTGGGGTAATATCCCATGAAATACTCTCATCAAAACTGTAAATATATTCAGGCCTTAATGAGTCATTTGGGATGATAACATACCCTCCTTTTTCTCTGATTTTTGCTGCGTCATCTATGTTCGGGTGTCTAAATCCTGAAGACAGCGATGTGGTTGTTTTTGTTTTCAAAGAAAGTGGGACTTCGGCAGCAATGCTTCCGGTTAAGGCTCCGTGCGATGAATACAATTCATCAAATGGAAGCTCCAAGGCAGATGTTGGTATATAGGATGCATTGATCGCTGAATGACTATATCGAACACCAAAATGATAAATGTTTTCACCTATGTTTCTTTTTGCAGAGGCAAATGAAGCCCAAGACAACATGTCGCTTCCTGCATTGGGATACCTAGTTAACAACGAGTCTCCGAATCCAGAATCAGCAACTGTCATACCGCTAGGGTCTTCAGCACGCACCATTGATGTTACATCATTCCACTGACCATCTACACCCGCTTCGAACTTCCAACCATCTCCTCTAAAAGGCGAGGAAACCCAAACAGAAGACAGCGAAATCACGTCCACCATCTCCTCCTGTATTTCTCTTAATGCATCGCCAAATTGCCTTTTCTTTCTTGACTCACTTATGTTTTGGTATGCAAATGTTGTGTGGAGAGACCCAGGTATGCCTAGGTATTGCTCCCAGCTAACAGCGGTCATCAACCTTTCCTGAGGGCCATAGTTCCACTCAGCCCATTTGAAACCTGAGGCTGATGTGTCATTTAGTTTATCCAACCTTGGAATATCTGAGCTTATGCTGTATTGGAAATTCGTTTCAATGGCTCCACCGGGGATGCCTACTCTTAACTTGTGTAAAAAGTCCTTTTGCGAATACCCCGAGGGTGTTTGGACTGATGGATTCGGATTTTCTACAATTGAATCCACACCATTTATTCTGTCCACATAAGAATAGATACCACCCCAAAGAGAATCACCATGGGCTCGCCATTCACCCATCTTTAAATCTCCAAAACTACTTGAACTTATTGCTACTACAGAAGCCCATCGCTCCCCTCCTGCTTCAGCTGTGCCGTGAATATTAACTGAATTATTCACGCTTTTATATTGGGTAGAGACAAGGGCTGAAGAGTTGTATTCCGACTGTTTACTTCTAAATCTAGGTCTGAGAGTTGTAAAATGAACCACACCTCCTAAAGCATCACTACCAAATCTCACACTACTTGGACCTAAGATAACTTGTACTTTTTCAAGAGAATTGGGGTCTATGGTAATGGCATTTTGAAGATGACCCGATCTATAAATCGCGTTATTCATCCTTACTCCATCAATGACTAAAAGGATTCTGTTTGCCTCAAATCCTCTAAGAACTGGAGACCCTCCCCCTTGCTGACTTTGCTGAACGTGAACTTGTCCAGATTTCTGTAATAGCTCTGCAGTATTTCCAGGTGCGACTCCCTTACCTATTGATTCAACACCTAACGACTTTAACCCATGCGTATTACCAACATCAGGCACAACATTCGAAATTATTTGGACCTCCTCTAACGAAAAAGGGCTTTCCTCCATTGCTATTGTTTGTGCTATTTGCTGGCCATGGATAATGAATACATCTTCATACCCCATGCTCCTAAGAAGCAGTGTATCGCCTTTAGCAAACGTCGGGAAAATCACAAAGCCATCAAAATCTGAGATCACAGATTGTGACGTTGTCAAATTGGTGACTGAAACAAAAGGAATTGGAATGGACCCATTCACTACTCTAATACTCGGTAAATGAAGAGTGTCTTTTTGGGCAGAGCAATAAAAAGTCGACGAAAAAAAAGACATCAGAAAGATGACTAAACTTACAAGAACATTGATATTGATGTCTTTTTTAGGTTGCAAAAATTGTCTCCAGAACATCATAACTTTTTATTTCTCTTAAACCAGAATGATGAAGTTGAACGAACATGACCATGCCAAGAAGCAGTTCCTTTTTGTCTGACTTGGTTAACGATATGCCTTGCAATTGGTCAAAATCCATGCCAGATATAGCCATCAACAAAGACGCCAACTCAAAGTTTAAGTAATGATCCTTCGCGGTCAAACTCATCTTAATTTCAGACCACTCTCCCGTATCTAAATTTAAACTATTTACAGCTCCCATATTTGTTCTATCGTACTCTTCTGGCATTAACCCCAAGGCATCAACCAGTCGAGACATGAAAAAAATATGCAAGTTCGATACTGAAGTTTCCAACTCAATTAGATTTATGATGTCTATCATTAAGTCAAATACCTCAGGTAACGGGACCTCATCCTCTAATGACTTGTCCAATACTTCAGCAATAAAAAACGCTACGGAAGATCTCTTCGCATCGTTGAGTAAATTATTCGCCGGCAAACAGCGAGCGGCTTCTTTAAAGTTAGCCAATCCGCCAGATTTTTTCCTTGTAAATCCAGACAACTCTACCACAGATAGTGGATGCCAGAGTGCTTTTTTAGATTTTTTTCCCGTCCTAACCCAAATCGGAATTACTCCGCTTTCTTTGGTTAAAACCTTTACCACCCTACTCGAGTCACTGTAGGTTACACTCCCTATTACAACCGCTTGAATATCTACAGGTTCCAATTACGATAGCGATTCAGAAACATCAATCCAATCGCCCTCCTTTTTAATTAAATCTATCAGAGCTTCAACTCCTTCGATCTCGGGCACATTCTTCCTTACAACCTCTTTTTCTTTATAAAGTGTAATCTTACCCACTCCTGTTCCTACATAACCGTAATCAGCATCCGCCATTTCTCCTGGGCCATTAACGATGCATCCCATAATTCCAATCTTCAGACCTTTCAAATGACCTGTCGCCAATCTAATTTTTGCAGTTGTTTCCTCTAGGTCAAACAGTGTTCTTCCACAACTCGGGCAAGAAATATATTCAGTCTGGGAAATCCTTGTTCTTGTAGCCTGCAAAATCCCGAAAGCAAGGTTAGTCCTATCTGAAAGACTTACTCCTTCACCTTCTACCCAAACCCCATCTCCAAGACCATCAATCAATACACCTCCTAAATCCGTTGATTGATAAAGCGTAAATTCTTCCTTGGCCACGTTCTGCAGGTCCCTCTTTAATACAACAGGCAGTCCTTCTCCCCCATTGTTTTCCACCTCCTCAACTGCCATTCTAAGATCCATCATCGCGTTCTCAGATGTGGTCTCTAAAATTAAAACCACGTCCTGTCTTACCACCAATCCTTCTAAAAACTGCTTAGATAAATCTGCTCTTCCCACCTTAATAAAATTCACTTTAGCGAAAGACTTTACGCCTTCCCACTCCTCTTTATCCCAAACAGGATAATGCCGCTCCACACCATCTGTATCCATTGCTTGAGATAACCAATCACCTCCATTCATCAACACCATTAAAGTTCCGGGCAGTGGAAAAGGTACAATTCTTGATCCTGAGAAAATAACATCACAAGCTCTATCAGCAATATTCCATTTGTCATCTACTATAGAGTATCGATACCCCGCGCCTACAAGATTTGCATGAGTTATTTCACCCTTTACTCTCAAACTAGAAATTACAACAGGTACGTTTTTAGCTCCAATTTTTCCAATCCCAAATGTTTTTCGCTTCGTGTACGTATATGGATCAATCGAGCTCACAAATTTACCATCTCCCAATTCTAATTCACTACGTTTTTTGTATCTATCAACCAAAGCTCGAGCAACAGGAATCTCCGCTTCTGGAGATTCTGTTAACGACACCCTGATCGTATCTCCCACTCCTTCTTCAAGCAATGTGCCTATACCTACAGCAGATTTAATTCTACCATCTTCTCCATCTCCAGCTTCCGTTACGCCAAGGTGAAGAGGATAGTTCATTCCTTCTTCATCCATTCTACTTACTAAAAGTCTATAAGCCTGCACCATTACAAGTGTGTTCGAGGACTTCATAGAAATGACTAAGTCATAAAACTCACATCCCTCTGCGATGCGTAAAAATTCTATTGCACTTTCCACCATTCCAAGTGGAGAATCCCCATATCTGCTGGTAATTCTATCTGAAAGCGAACCGTGATTTGTCCCAATTCTTATTGTTCTTCCAAGTTCCTTACACTTTATTACTAAGGGAGTAAACTTTTCCTTTATTCTAATTAATTCCTCAGCGTAAGATTCGTCTGTGTACTCGTGAAAGGCGAACTTCTTTTTATCAGCATAATTACCTGGGTTCACCCTTACTTTTTCAACAAAATCCGCCGCTCTCAAAGCGGCATTTGGGGTAAAGTGTATGTCTGCAACAATGGGTGTGTCTTTGCCCATTGCTCGAACTCCTTTAACAATATGCTCTAACGCGTCTGAATCTTTAATACTTGGAGCGGTAAGGCGAACGAGTTCACTCCCCACATTAATCAAGCTTAAAGTTTGGTCAATGCTCGCTTCAATATTCAGTGTATCTGTAGTCGTCATCGATTGAATACGTATGGGTGCATCACCCCCTAAGCTGAGGTTACCAACTTGTATTTTTCTAGATTTTCTTCGCTGATGTCTTTCCTTTCGCTCTTGGAAAAATTTCTTTTGGTGTAAAATAATCCAAATAACTCCTATAGAAATAGCAGCATCAGCTATATTCCAAATCGGAGGAAAAACTTCTAACCCCCCTATATCAAAAGGCATCCAAGATGGCCATTGGATCGTAAAATGAAACATGTCAACCACGTGCGCCATAAGCCAAGGTGCATAGCCATTTTCTACGTTAAAATCAGCGACAGTTCCCCAGCCAGAATGTGAAAATAGTCGCCCGTAAACAGCACTGTCAATTATATTTCCTATCGCACCAGCCCATATTAGAGCAACAGATCTAAGAAGTCCTGAATGCGCCTTTTCCCTTGTGAGTTTAAATAAGTAAATACCTATTCCAACAGATGCTATGAGACGGAAAGTTGTTAGAACTAATTTTCCAGCTACTCCTGGCAATGCCCAACCGAAGGCCATGCCTTCGTTTTCAATAAACTGTAATTCTAGTAAACCAGGAATAAACTCAACTCTCTCACCAATAGTGAAATTGAGCTTTATATAAATCTTTATGATTTGGTCTGCCAACAAAAGGGGCATGACCCACTCTAAAATGAGCTTTCGCATAATTTTATTAAAACGGTTTACTGTCTCTCTTTGGCCTCCATTGACAGAGTCGCATGAGGGACAAGACGCAAACGAGCTTTTGGAATTAATTTTCCTGTGACTCTACAAATTCCGTAAGTTTTATTCTTAATTCTTAAGAGAGCATTTTCCAGATTTTGAATAAACTTCTCCTGCCGTCCAGCCAATGCAGAGGTTTCTTCACGACTCATCGTCTCAGAACCATCTTCCATCATCTTAAATGTTGGAGATGTATCCTCGGTTGTGTTGTCGTCTTTGTGAGACAATGAAGCTTGCAATTGGTCTAAGTCTTCGCGTGCGATTTCCAATTTCTTCTCAATGAGTTCCATGAATTCATTGAGATCTGATTCTGAATATTTTGTTTCTGCCATGACTGCGTTTTTAATATTTTACAACTTGAACCGTGACGAACAAGCCGTCTTCTAATTCAATTTCAACTCCCTTAGCGCCATTCTTCCACTCGACGCTCTCTGCTAAGGTTTGAGTTCGAATATAGGCCAAATTTTCTTGTAATTGACTACTTATTTCCTCTTCTGCATTTATCACAAGACTTATTCTATCTGTGACTTCTAAACCTATGTCTTTCCTAACGTTTTGAACTCTATTCACAAGCTCTCTCGACAGACCCTCCGCCCTTAAGTGAGCATCAATTGTAATGTCAAGAGCAACCGTTAACCCGCCTTCACTGGACACGATCCAACCGGGGATGTCTTCTGTGGAGATTTGTACGTCCGTAACAACAATATCTACTTCACCCTGACCATCATCCGGAGTGATTGTAAGTTTCCCTTCACTCTCTAATTCATCTGTAGCTTCAACAGGTAAGGCATTTATTGCTGCTGCAATTGCCTTCATGCGTTTTCCATATCTTGGTCCGAGAGCTTTGAAGTCTGGCTTAATACTCTTTACGATTCCACCTCCATCACGGATGATTTCAAGCTCTTTTACATTGACTTCCGAACGTATTAAATCTTCAATTGCAGATAACCTTTCCGCATAGATATCATCCAATACAGGAACCATAATTCTTCTTAAAGGCTGTCTAACACGAATTCTCTCACGCTTTCTAAGACTTAAAACTTGAGAGCACAATTTCCTAGCTAGCTCCATTCTGATTTCGAGTTCCGAATCGACAATTGAAATATCTGAATTCGGGAAGTTCGCGAGGTGAACAGAATTTTCAGCGCCGTCTCTAGATCCTCCAAGGCCTTCGTTTAAATCTCGGTACAATCTATCCATAAAAAATGGAGCAATGGGTGAGCCCAATATTGCCGTTGTTCTAAGACAAGTAACAAGAGTTTGGTATGCGGAAACCTTATCCTCATTCATTGAACCCTTCCAAAATCTCTGTCTGTTTAGACGAACGTACCAGTTACTTAGCTCATCAATAACGAAGCTTTGTAACAATCTCGCAGCACGGGTCGGCTCTAATTCCTCATATGCTTTATTCACTTCTTGCGTTACTGTATGCATCCGTGAAAGAATCCATCGATCAATTTCTGGAAGCGCTTGGTGAGGAATTGTTGATTCATCCCCTTTCAATCCATCAATATTTGCGTAAAGCGCAAAGAAGTTGAATGTATTGTGAAGTGTCCCGAAAAATTTTCTTGTTACTTCAGCTATTCCCTCTAAATCGAATTTTAAATTATCCCATGGTTGGGCATTGCTGATCATATACCAACGTGTAGCATCAGGACCAAACTTTTCAAGTGTAGAAAATGGATCAACTGCGTTGCCCAATCGCTTAGACATCTTCACACCATTTTTATCTAAAACCAACCCATTTGAAACTACATTTTTATATGCAACTTTATCGAATACCATCGTAGAAATGGCATGTAGAGTATAGAACCAGCCTCTTGTTTGGTCAACTCCTTCAGCAATAAAATCAGCTGGATAAGCTTCTTCATTATCGACTTGCTCTTTGTTTTCGAACGGATAGTGCCATTGCGCGTATGGCATTGACCCAGAATCAAACCAAACGTCTATCAAATCACTCTCACGCATCATCGCAGAACCATTATCCGACTTCAAAATAATGGTGTCTACAACGTGTTTGTGGAGGTCGAAGAATTCATAGTTGGACTTTGACATGTCACCCGGCTTGAAATCAGCCAGAGGGTTTTCTTTCATTAACCCAGCTTCCACAGCTTCAGCGCATCGAATGGACAACTCTTCAACAGAACCTATACAGACTTCCTCAGAACCGTCTTCAGTTCGCCAAATAGGAATTGGAATCCCCCAGAAACGCGAGCGGCTTAAATTCCAATCATTCAGGTTTTCAAGCCATTTTCCAAATCTTCCACTGCCCGTACTTTCTGGCTTCCAGTTAATCGTTTTATTTAGCTCAGTCATTCTCTCTTTCTTAGCTGTTGCTTTAACAAACCAAGAATCAAGTGGAAAGTATAAAATAGGTTTATCGGTTCTCCAACAATGGGGGTAAGAGTGAGAATACTTTTCTACTTTAAAGGCCAGTCCACGAGTTTTTAAATCTATCGCAATCTCAACATCAACCGATTTCTCGGGAGCCTCTCCATCTTTATAGTATTCATTCTTCACGAAACGACCAGGAAATGGACCGTACCCTTCGCGCAATCTGCCTTGCATATCTACAAGTGGCACACCGTGACCCGATCCATCATCAACGAGCATTGGCGGAACCCCTGCGGCTTTAGCAACCAATGCATCATCTGCTCCAAATGTTGGTGCTGTGTGTACTATTCCCGTACCGTCCTCTGTTGTAACAAAGTCTCCAGAAATAACTCTAAATGCTTGGTCAGGGTCTGCCATAGGCTG
>Ga0209709_10000705_pt1 | contig 31594 bp, 42 predicted proteins | sample ArcticOcean_MG_C_2_FD_187435 | JGI IMG/M metagenome (GOLD analysis project Ga0209709, IMG submission 187435) | Marine microbial communities from western Arctic Ocean - ArcticOcean_MG_CB4_136 (SPAdes) (version 2) | ecosystem: Environmental > Aquatic > Marine > Oceanic | place: Arctic Ocean... | reverse complement strand
CCATATGGATTTGGACCAGCAGGAATGGTAATTGGTGCTGCAGCATTTGTAACTGCAAAATTTAATCCTTTTTATGGTTTGCTTGCCGGATTTGGTACAAGCCTAATCATGATGGGGGCTTAATATGGCTTGGGGAGAACCTTTTACAGATGAGTTCTATGAATTAAATGTTGCAGGACTCACGCGTAAGTTACCCAAAGTCAAAATCAATGACGGGCTCGCTATTGCGAGCTTCGTCATATTGGGTGATACAAAATTAATAGAAGAATGTGCTGAAGCAATTATTCTTCATAAAGATTTTCCAAAAAAAGATGAAATTGATATTTTTTGTACACCAGAAGCAAAGGGAATACCGCTGGTACATACCGTTGCAAGAAGGTTCGACAAAGATTATGTCATTGCAAGAAAATCTGTCAAGGGATATATGAATAATCCTATGATAGAAAAAGTTCAATCTATTACAACTATAGGAGCACAAATACTTGTCCTTGATAATAGTGATGTTAAGAAATTAGAAGGAAAGAATGTATGTATTATAGATGATGTAGTGTCCACGGGAGGATCTCTAATAGGACTCCAAGCAATGTTAGAAAAAATTGATTGTAAAATTGTATGTAAAGCTACAATCTTATTGGAAGAAGCTGGATATAATAAAGGTGATATAATTTATTTAGAAAAACTCCCAATTTTTAAACCAGAAAAAAATGATCCCGATAATTGATTTTAGAAGTAAAGATTGCGTCAACCAAATGTATGATGCATACACTACAGTTGGATTTGCAGTCTTTACACATGTCTATGATGAGTGGCTCGAAGATTTTACAAAATGGAAAATACTCATGGAGGAGTTTTTTCAACTGCCAACAGACGTAAAAAAACTTAACGCTTATTCTGGCGTTACAGAAAATCTTGGCTATAATTGGTTGGAGGAAGAAAGATTAACACCAACCATGCCGGGTGATTTAAAAGAATCTTATAATTGGGTTTCTCCCGATAGAATGCAAAAAAAATATTGGCCAAGAGAATTTGGAACACCAAGATTCAAACCTCAGGCTCAGAAGATAGAACGCATTGCACGATTACTTTCATATGAATTCCTTTACAAATTTGAAGAAATGTTTTCTCTTCCAAAAGGTTTTCTTGTAGAGAAGCACGTAGATGGAAGTGCAACAATGAGAATGATACACTATCCAAAATGGGACGGTGAAGTAAAAGAAGGTCAACTTCGCGGTGGGAGCCATACAGATTACGGAAGCATAACTCTACTTTGGCGTTTTGATGATACAGGAGGATTACAAGTAGAGAATAAAGAAACGGGTGAATGGGAAAATGTTCCAGTAGTAGAAAATTCCATAGTGCTAAACGTGGCGGATATGTTTTCAAGATGGTCAAACGGAATTCTCAAATCTACTAATCATAGAGTAGTAAATACTGATATGGAGCAATCAAGATATTCAATGCCATATTTTGTTGATCCCGGCCGCGATGTGATGATAGAAAACTTTACAAACCAACCAGACAAGTTTGAACCAATTTCAGCTTACGAATATCTCAAATGGAGATTGGCTCAATCTTATATCGATGATGATTATAATGAAAACGAAGAAATAAAAAAAGAAGGCAAGCAATATCTTCCAAACCGACTCCTTGCAACATATTAAACCCTAAATATAGTATATGAAATCACTACTTAAATGGTGGTTAATATTCTGCTTGATGCTTTTATCAATAGCAATTTCAGGATATTTTGACCTCCACACAACACTTTACGGCGCAGATACTACTAAATTAAGTTTTTTTATACTTGGTTTATGTTTCTCTACTTCTGCTTGGATAGGAATAAAAACCTATAAAGTTAGTGAATTAAGAGATTTTTCACAATCAACCGATGTTGGATGGTTTGTTTCAGAATCCTGTCTAGCTCTTGGAATGATTGGAACTGTAATCGGATTCTTACTTATGCTAGGAACGGCTTTTACAGATCTTGATGTAACAAATTCCGCGGCTCTTCAAGATGCTCTAGCTAGCATGGCCGTGGGCATGTCAACAGCTCTTTATACAACCCTTATAGGATTAATTTCTTCTTTAATTCTTAAAGTACAATTAGTGAATTTAGAAGTAGCATTGGGGGAATAATCCAATGGATTCAAGTTCACGATTTAAAACCTCAATAGGGTTTATAGATTTACTTTTTAATATTATTCTTGGTTTTGCCTTTCTTTTTATTATAGCCTTTCTTCTTATAAAACCCGAAGCAAAAAAAGAAGATTTTAACAGAAGAGCAGAATTTGTTATTGTTATGGAATGGGACAATGATGCTAGTGGAGATATTGATCTTTATGTAGAAGATCCTACGGGCAAACAAGTTAGTTTTAGATATCAAAATTACAACTTCATGCACTTAGATAAAGATGATTTGGGTGCAAAGAATGATACTATAGTTAATGCTGATGGATCAACAACTACTATTGAAATTAATAGAGAAGTAGTAACTATTCGTGGAATTATCAAGGGCGAATATACTATCAATGGACATTATTATTCGATAAGAAATTATGATAAGAATCCTAAAAAACCAGTTATAACAGTAAGAGTAGAATTGCACAAGGTAAATCCGTATTCAATAATGTGGGTAGGAGAGAAACTATTTACTCATAGAGGACAAGAAGAAACTTTTGTTCGTTTTCGTTTAGATCAAGAAGGAAAACTTCTTAAACCATTTACATTTGAAAAGAAAAAGTTTGTGACACCAATGCAGGAATTGGGAAATATACAGCCGGTGACAGATCGTTCAAACTTTACAGGTGCAGCGGGAGAGACAGGAAGATGATAGAGAGTTTAATTTTTGGATTAATAATACTTTCGGTCATATGTTTATGGTTGTTGATTGAAGGAAGAAAAAACCCAAAGTTTTTGATTTGGTTTATTCCCCTTGTTCTTGTTTTGGTTTCATCAACATACGTAACATATACTTCAATATTGGGATATCCGAGAGCTGAAAATCCAAAAGAGGGATTGTATCTCAAACATTATATTGATGAACCAAATTGGATTTATTTGTGGGTTGTATATAAAGAAAAAATTCCTATATCTTACCAGCTAGTGTATTCAAAAGAAACACATCAAGCCTTAGAAGGTGTGAAAAAGAAATCAGAGCAAGAAGGAAAATTTATGGTTTTACGTGAAGAGGTAGGAGACGAGGGAGAAGAAGAGGAAGGCGGAAAAGAAAATCAAGAAGGCGGAATCACAATTGGTGGAGATATTAGTTTCTATGAATGGGACTATAAAGATCAAATGCCTCAGAAAAATCCAAAGGAAGATAGATGAATAAGCTATTATTGCTTTTTGTAATGATGGCGACATGGATAGTTGTTGGATGTGGAACAAGTACATTAGGATGTTATGGACATTGGGTTAAAGGACCTCCTGAAAGAGGAACTAGAGCCCTTAATAAAGATGCTCATTTACCTTATTATCAATGTGTAGATGAAAATAACAAAGGAAGCAATTTAGAGAAACGGAGTCAATTTTGAGAAAAATGCTATTAATAATTTTTATTATGATAGCGACAGGGATAGTTGCAGGGTGTGAAACAGTAAGACAAGTCAAGGCCGGTTGTTTTGGTCATTGGGTAGGACACACCGATGGATCCAGAAGCGGACATAAGAAAGGTACTATTTGGTCTAATCGACATAATGTTACACCTTATAGACAATGTGTAGAGAAAGAAGCACCATATAAAAATATAGAAAAGGGGCAACACGGATGAAAATAACATTACTAATTTTGGTAATGTTATTGATGAGTAGTTGTTCAAAAACGAACAATTGGCCAAATGGTATGACACCTTTTTTTGCAGAGTGCGAAGGAACACAAAATGTGTATACAGATATGGCTTGGGGAAAAAGAAAACAAAGTCCTTGTAAGAAAGGCCGTTGGTTATTTTTCGATAGAGGCGAACCAACTTTAACAAATGATTAAAGGAATATTATGTGGAGATTTTTTACAGACAAAAAATGGTTGTTGTGGTCGTGGTTAGGCTCAATAATTATTTTGGGATCACTTTGGGTTCAAGTAAAGATTGATGTAAAAATCAACGAGTGGTTCGGGCAATTTTATGACATGATCCAAAAAGCACTTGCTACACCAAATGCAGTTACAATAGAAGAATACTTTACAAGTCTATTATCATTTATTACACTAGCAGGAATATATGTTGCACTCTATGTTGTAATAAGTTATTTTACGGCTCACTATTTGTTTAGATGGCGTACAGCCATGGTTGAATGGTATCATAGTGTGTATAACAAAGCCAGAACAATAGAAGGTGCATCACAAAGAGTTCAAGAAGATACAATTAAATTTACTCGTATAATGGAAGGTTTAGGAACAGCTTTAATTGAATCAGTTATGGTTTTGGTTCAGTTTATTCCTATACTGTTTGGATTGTCAATGGGCATTCCAATATTCTTTTTTGGTGATTGGGAATATGGATTGATTACAGGTGCGTTACTTTGGACATTAGGTGGTACTGCTTTTTTAATTGGATTAGGGTACGTATTGCGCTTAGTTGGCATAGAATATGATATACAAGCAAAAGAAGCGGCATATAGAAAAATACTTGTCATAGCCGAAGATGATGGAAATGTTAGACCAAAGAAAATTGAGGAATTTTTTGATGATGTTCGTAAAATTCATTTTTTAAGTTATATACGTTATCTATATTTTAATATTGGTCGAATGGCTTACTTACAAGCAAACGTATTATCAGCTTATGTATTCCTAGCACCAGCCATAGTTGCTGGGGTAATGACTCTAGGTGTAATGCAACAAATAATAAGAGCATTTGGTAGAGTAGAAGGCAGTATGCAATATCTTTTAAAATCGTGGCCTACCATTATTGAATTAGTAAGTGTTTATAGGCGTTTAAGAGAATTTGAAGATAGGTTAATAGAGATTGAAGAAATATGATAAAGATAAAAACCATTTTAAATTTAGTTATACTTAATTTAATCCAAATAATTTTGACATTTAGTTTGATTGTCTTACTTACTTCCTGCGCCGCAGAGACGCGGCCTCCATTATGGTTACAAGCTATAGAAACGTTACCCGAAGTAGAAGGTTTTAGTAGAGCGGGATTATTTACTATAAACGAAAAAATATACGTACAATATTGCAATTCCCATGGAACTCAATTATGGATGAGATATAATGAAGACAAAAATTCATGGAGACAAAGTAGATATAATTCTGAAGGGTGTACAGATGGCGAACAAGCAGTAGGACCGAATAATTCTTATTAAACAGAAATTTATAAATATGATATAAGTTTAATTAGAGGAAAATTATGAGTGATGGTAGAATAAAAATTGAAATTGATGGGGATGAATATTACGTCGCCATTTGGAACGCCTAATAGAGAGTGATAAAATGAGCAATATACTTAGCAAAAAAGAACGTCTTGATGATGATAAGATAAATACTATTGACGAGATGTATTCACACAGTAAAGATAAATTATGGGAAGGTGAACCAATGAAAGCATTAATATTTGAAGGAACTGAACGTCGGAAGAAAATGAATTGGTGGGCAAGATTTTCATTGTCCCTAATTGTAGTACTAACCTTTTTATTTTTAATATGGTTACTCTTTATGGAAGACTTGCCCGACGCAAGTCGCGATCTAATAAATATTATGGTAGGGGCGTATGTGGCGGTGCTCAGTAAAGCCACGGACTACTGGTTTAAAGATAAAGATGATCCAGAGCATAAAGAGATGGAACAACTGGAATCTTCAAGCCTAAATTAATTTTTAAATTCGGGATTCTATGGCCAGTCAGACGGAAAAATCCAGTCTTGAAACGCACGTTGATCTGTGTGCGGAAAGGTATGCAAGATTGGAAGAAAAATACGATGAATTAAAAGAAACATTTAAAGAAGATAGATTAATAATACACGAAAGAATTGATAAAGTCAAATCTAGCATAGATGATATGAAAGAATGGCTAATGGAACAACAAACAAAACAAAATAGAATTATTCTTACAAGTGCGGTCGCAATCATACTTACTTTAATCAGTGTAATAGCCGGCCACTTTTTTTAAAAGATAGGAACTTATGTTATCATTCGAAGAACTTTCTAAGTTAGATGAAGAATATTCTAGTGTGGATGAAGAAATATTAGAATTTATTGAAGAGGTAGAAGACGCCAATATGATGTCTGATTTCTTTGAATGGATTGAAATGGAAGATTTAGGACTTGGGGAAGACTTTTTATTTGAAAAAGAAAGTGCTGCTAAGTACACTCAACGAATGAGAAAGCTAGGTCGACAATCAAAAATAAGAAATAAAAGACAATCTTTTAAATTAAAAAAGAAAAGATCACAGCTAAGAAGAAAAACTGCAACTAAAATAACAACCTCTACACGGAACAGAACCCAAAGACAAGTTATACCTTCTAATATAATGAAAGCAAAAGGAGCAGCTGGAATTAGAAAAAGAAAAATGTGGAAGGGGATGAAAGCGGCGATTATTAATAGAAAAATGAAACCAATGAGACGACAAATAATAAGAGATGAACCTAAAAGAATAAAACAAGCGCGAAAAAATATGACCATACATAAGAAATCCGGTCGGTAAGGTTATTAATGCAACATATAAAAGTACGAAATTTAAGAAAACATCAGCGTTCAATAAAAGAATCAAACGGGACAACAATCAGAAAAGAAATTCGTAAAACAGAAGTAATTTATACTCGCAATGGCGAAAGTGAAACCGGTGATGAATTTCTCAAATCTATTAATCCAAAACTTGATAATTCCATTGATTGGAAAAATATATTAAAGTAGATAATATATGGGTACTTCTTACCTAGGAAATCCAAAACTTAAATCATCAAATGTTCCAGTAGAATTTTCTGAGGAACAACTATCTGAATATATTAAATGCCACGACGATCCAGTTTATTTCATTAAACAATATGTAAAAATTATTCATGTTGATAGGGGATTAGTAGATTTCGATCTCTACCCTTTTCAAGAGAATATGGTAAAAACATTTCATGATAATCGTTTTGTGATATGTAAGATGCCTCGGCAATCCGGAAAATCAACAACTATCATAGCCTTCTTTTTACATTATATACTTTTCAACCAAAATGTTCAAGTAGGTGTACTAGCTAATAAAGGATCCCTAGCTAGAGAATTATTGGATAGATTAAAATTGTCGTATGAAAATTTGCCCATATGGTTACAGCAAGGTATATTAGCATGGAATAAAGGTAACATTGAATTAGAGAATGGTTCAAAAGTATTAGCTGCTGCCACATCATCTTCGGCGGTAAGGGGTTCATCTTTTAATATTATTTTCTTAGATGAATTCGCACACGTTCCGAAAGAATTAGCAGAAGAATTTTTTACTTCAGTTTATCCTACAATATCTTCCGGGCAAACTACAAAAGTTTTTATAGTATCTACACCACTCGGTTTAAATCAATTTTATAAAATGTGGGTGGATTCAGAAGAAAAAAGAAGTAACTATATACCCATCGAAGTTCACTGGTCTGAAATTCCAGGCAGAGACCAGGCATGGAAACAAGAGACCATTCGCAATACAAGCGAGAGACAATTTTCTCAAGAATTTGAAACTGAATTTATTGGCAGTACAAGAACATTAATATCTGGCTCAAAATTAAGATCTATGCCATTTAAAACACCAGTCCATACTTATGAAAATTTAGACATATTTGAACAACCAATAGAAAAGCATACTTATACAATAGTATGCGATACAGCAAAAGGATTACAATTAGATTATTCCGCTTTCACTGTTATTGATAGCACAAGCCTGCCCTATAAGGTAGTTGCAAAATACAGAGATAATGAAATTTCTCCAATGTTATATCCAAACTTTATTTATAAAGCCGCAAAACATTACAATAACGCATTCGTACTAGTAGAGGTTAATGATATAGGGGAACAAGTCGCGGTAATTCTTCATCAGGATATGGAATATGAAAATATGTTAATGATGAATTGGAAAGGTCGTGGTGGTCAGCAATTAGGTGGAGGGTTTGGAAAAAATGCTCAGTGGGGAGTAAGAACTACAAAACAAGTTAAACGATTAGGATGCCAAACATTAAAGAATTTAATAGAAGAAGACAAACTCATAATTACAGATTATGATATAATATATGAACTTACATCTTTCTCAGCAAAAAAAGAATCATATGAAGCAGAAGAAGGGCATCATGATGATTTAGTCATTACTCTTGTGATCTTTGCATGGTTAACAAATCAGCAATATTTTAAAGAATTAACAGATTTTGATTTAAGAGAAAAGATGTATCATGAAAAAATGAAAGAAATAGACGAATCATATTTACCCTTCGGATTTATTGATGACGGCATTGAACAAGAAACAATCGTTGATGATACTGGAACAAGATGGTCAGTAGAAAGAACGGATCGATCACTAGAAGAAGCAGGCCATAACGTATGGGGTGCATGAAGAGTTGATTTCTATAAATAATCATAGTAACAAATAGTATATGAACTTAATAAATATTTCAGCGAATTACAGGAGAAGAAGATGGCATTTACAGTAAGTCCAGGTGTAGTTACACGCGAAATAGATTTAACTACCATAGTACCTGAGACCGGAACCACTGCAGGTGCTTTTGCTGGGGCTTTTCGCTGGGGACCTATAGATAAAATTGTTAATGTAAGCAGTGAAGATCTATTAATTGAAAATTTCCAGAAGCCTGACTCTTCAACATATCTAAGTTTTTTTTCAGCGGCGAATTTTTTGGCCTACGGACAAAATTTAAATGTTGTTCGAGTAGCAAATTCATCAGCGTATAACGCAACCACAGATTCAGCAAACGCAGTTTTAATTAAAAGCGACGAATCTTATTACAATACATATTACTCAGAATTCGGAGGATCAGGTCCTTCAGCTGATTTTGGGGAATTCGCATCTAAATTTGCCGGCGAATTAGGTAATTCAATGAAAGTATCTTTATGTGGCTCTGATGTTGGAGCAGCCGCACTAACAGGTACAGCAATAATTGCTTTTTCCGGAACAGAAGGAACAGTCACAGGAACATCAACAGCATTCACATCAGAATTACAAGTAAATGATGTTCTATATCACAATTCCTCCAGTTATTATATTGTAACCGCAATTGGTACTGATTCAGGAATGACAGTTCAATCTTCTGCAAATACCGATGTAACCGGAGCAACTGAGTTTACAAGAGCACATTCATCGCATTTCCGCGAAAGAGAACAAGGATGGGGCCCTATTATGGGAACCGTTCAGGTTGCTGATACTGCAAGAAAAGTAATGACCGGAACAGGCACATATTTCGATCTACAACTTACAGTAGGCGATAAAGTTACAATTAGTGGCGAAACACTTTCAGTGTCGGCCATTACAAGTAACACAAGCGCAACTTTATCAACATCAATATCACCAAGCGCCGCGGCAATAACAACTTCGGTTGAATGGGAAAGAGAATGGGAATTTGCTAGTAATTTCGACTATGCACCAACTACCTCGGATTTTGCAACTCGTAGGGATGTGACAAATGATGAAGTTCATGTAATTATAATAGATGAAGACGGAGAATGGACAGGTGTTAAAGGAACTGTTCTAGAAATATTCCCAGCTTTATCAGTAGCTAGCGATGCTAAATCAGAAGACGGTCAAGCACTTTATTATAAAGAGGCAATTAATAGACGGTCCAAATATATCTGGTGGATGAAGCATCCTAATAGTACAGGCGCCGACACAGCTCCTAATACAGCAGCATGGGGAACATCAGCTAATTCCGCATCTAAGCCAGCTTATACATGTAACAGGATTAACATGACGGCTAGTATGTCGGGTGGTGCAGATGGACAAGAATTAACCGATGCCAATATTATCGGGGGGTATGATAAATTTAAATCAGCTGAGGATGTTGATGTATCCTTGATTATAACTGGAGCTCAATCAACAGTTGTAAATTCATATCTTATTAGTAATATCGCAGAAGTGCGTAAAGATTGTATGGTCTTTATTTCACCGGAGCAAGCCGATGTTGTTAATAATGATGGTTCAGAAGTAGGCGCGGTTAATGATTTTAGAAATCTATTACCTAGTTCTTCTTATTCAGTTATAGACTGTGGATGGAAATATCAATACGACAAATATAATGATACTTTCAGATATATTCCATTGAATCCAGATATTGCAGGATTGGTTGTTCGAACCACTGTTGATAGAGATTTTTTCTTCTCGCCAGCAGGATTCAATAGAGGTCAAGTTAAAAATGTTGCTAGGTTAGCATGGAATCCAAATAAAACACAAAGAGATTTACTTTATAAAAATGGTGTAAATCCGGTTGTTTCTTTCGCAGGACAAGGAACATTGTTATTTGGAGATAAAACTCTATTAGCTAAACCATCAGCATTTGATAGAATCAACGTTAGAAGGCTTTTTATCACATTAGAAAAATCAATTGCAAATTTTGCTAGATTTTCAATGTTTGAATTCAACGATGATTTTACCAGATCCAGTTTTGTTTCTTCAGTTGAACCTTTTCTCAGAGATATTCAGGGACGAGGGGGCATAACAGATTTCGCAGTAGTTTGTGACGAATCTAATAACACTCAAGAGGTTATTGATCGAAATGAATTTATTGGTAGTATTTTTGTTAAACCAACTAAGAGCATTAACTTTGTATTGCTGAACTTCGTTGCTGTAAGAAGTGGCGTTGAATTTGAAGAAGTTGTAAACGCAGTATAAATAATATAAAAAATCGTATAAATAATATTAATTATAATTAATATACGAAGGAAGAGAAAATGGCAGGATTTGTAGTAGACGGAACTAATTCTTTTATAGCAAAATTGACTGACGGGGGCGCAAGAGCATCTTTGTTTAACGTCTCCATCACTCCCCAAGGAGATGCTCCGGACGGGGTTGAGTTAGCACAGTTTAAATTTATATGTAAGGGAATTCAAATTCCTACTAATTCCGTAGGAGTGTCAACTGTTAATTATATGGGCCGCGCAGTAAAATTGCCTGGCAACAGAACATATGAAGATGTTACAACCACTGTTATAAATGATGAAGGATATGCGTTTAGGAATCAAGTTGAAAGTTGGATGGGTAAATTAAATTCTCACGCCGGCAATGTCAGAACTTCATCTCACATGGCAAAACTCACTGGTTATACCTCAACGATGTATTTAACAACATTTTCAAAAACCGGGAATGAATCCGGCCCTGGTTGGAATTTTGTTAATTGTTTTCCTACTTCCTTAGATCAAGTTGATGTTAACTGGGAACCTAACGACTCTATAATGGAATATTCTATCACTTGGGCGTATGATTATTGGCAGGCAATGGGCGCCTCTGCGTAAGCACTGGATAAAATAGGAAAAAAGAATGGCAGATTTTAACGTAAATACTTTCACTAGCAAATTAAAAGGTGGCGGCGCACGAACTAACTTAATGTGGTGCACTATGACTAAGTCCAAATATACCGGTCTTACAGATTGGCAATATATGTGCAAAGCATCCCAGATTCCCGCATCAACAATTACTGCAATTGAAGTTCCATATTTTGGTAGAAATATAAAAGTAGCTGGTGAGAGTAGAGAATTCGGACCACTAACTACAACAGTTGTGCAGGATGAAGATTATGCACTTTATAATGGAATGGTATCATGGTTAGAGGATCTTAACGGAGCCTCAACAAATGTAACTGGTACTAATCTTTTCGCTACCCGCAGTACTTATACCACCGACATAACATTAGAGATGTATAAAAAAGATGGAAAGTCTGATCAAAAGTGGCATTTTGTTAATTGTTGGCCTTCTAACATGTCCGCGATCGATTTAAATTGGGACAGTGTTAACACTATTCAAGAATTTACAATCGATTGGCAATATGACTACTATTACCACCCTAAGGCTAAAATCACTAAGTCAGCCTAACCTTAAATTAATAATTATATTATGAAGTTATTTGGATTTAATATTGAGAGAGACACAAAGCCCGATATCCCAGCTCTGGCTTTCCCCGAAAATGAAGAAGGTGCCGTTGAGGCCACCTCTGCCGGAGGCGCATTTGCTTCATATATAGATTTAGAAGCTTCTGCTAAAACCGAATCAGATTTGATTATGAAATACAGGGAAATGATCGAACACCCTGAATGTGATTTGGCAGTCGAAAATATTCTTCAAGAAGCAGTTATTACAAATCAAAATAGAAATCCGGTTGAATTAGATTTAACAGATACAAAATTATCTAAAGGTCTGCAAAATCGAATTCATGAAGAGTTTGATATTATTTTAAAAATGCTCGATTTTAATAATCAAGCATACGATATTTTTAAAAGATGGTACGTTGAAGGCAGGTTATATTATCATGTAATGATTGATCCTAAAGAGCCACAACAAGGGATACAAGAACTCAGATTAATTGATGCTCTTAAAATTAAAAAAGTTAGGGAAATAAAACCTGATCCTAGACAAGCACCAGGAGTATTTAAACTACCAAAATTTACTGAGTATTATCTGTTTAATGATAGAGGTTTATTGACTCCAAGTCAGATGGGAGTCAAGGTTGCACCAGATTCCATTATAATGGCTCATTCAGGCGTAATGACTAAAGATAAAAAATATGTCATTTCTCATTTACATAAAGCCATTAAAGGATTAAATCAATTAAGAATGTTGGAAGATGCAGTTGTAATTTATAGAATTGCAAGAGCACCAGAACGAAGAATTTTTTATATTGACGTAGGTAATTTACCTAAAATGAAAGCCGAACAATATCTCAAAGATATTATGACTCGGTATAAAAATAAATTAGTTTACGATGCACAAACCGGTGATATAAAAGATGATAGACGGCATCAATCGATGTTAGAAGATTATTGGCTTCCTCGGAGAGAAGGTGGAAGAGGAACAGAAATAACTACTTTACCCGGCGGTCAAAATCTAGGTGAAATGGACGATGTTGATTATTTCAGAAGGAAATTATATCAATCATTAAATGTTCCTTTATCACGATTAGAAGCAGATACACCTTTTGTATTAGGCAGAGCATCGGAAATTAGTAGAGATGAATTAAAATTTTCAAGATTTATTGATAGAATTAGGATAAGATTTTCTCACTTATTTTATCAAGTATTGGAAAAACAATTAATTCTTAAAAATGTTATTCATACTTCTGAATGGACGAAATTAAGAGAAACAATAAGGTTTAAGTATGCCTTAGATAATCATTTTGCTGAATTAAAATCACAAGAATTACAGACCGATAGATATAATATGATGCGGGATGTTGATGAATTAGTAGGAACATACATATCTAAACAATACGTTAAAGATAATATTCTACACCATACCCCAGATGAACAAAGGAAAATAGAAAAAGAAATAGAACAAGAAGCTAAGGAAGCCGAACAGGATGGCCAGGAAATGCCTCCACAAGTACCCGGAGCTCCAGTAGCAGCTCCAGCAAATCAAGTTAATGTGCAACCCGGAGCAACACCTCCTCCAGAAGGCCAACCGGAAGAGGTTAGCCCAGAAATGCTTACAGGTGGAAGGGTATATAGCTTACCGAAAAGGAAACACGTTGGAAAATAAAGGCAGAGAAATCATAGCAGACATGCTCGATGATATAATGGGCGGAAGACAATATAAAGCTCGAGATGTAGTTATGGATGTTTTAAAAACTAAAACTACAACACGCATAGAGGAATTAAAAAAAGATTATAGTTCCAATTTGTTTGATAATAAAAAATAAAATCATAACCAAAGAAATTGTATAAATAAAGATATAACAATTCATTTCTAGTTAGGATACTTAATAATGAGAATGATTAAAGCTTTAGGCGCATCAGCTGCAGCCGCAACATCTACGACGAACGGTAGTAATGTAGATAAGGGAACTTGTGTTAGGGCGTTTAATAATACAACTACTAATCATCTTGTTACTGTAGAAACTGCCGGTAATGTTTTAATTGGTAGTTTCCAATTAGCAGGCGGTTCAGATATATACGTTGAAAAAGATCCTACAGATGAAATTTTTGCGGCAAATGCCGGTGTGTTACTAACAAAAGTTGCCCTTAGATAAGGAATTAAATGAAACTTATTTGCGAATTAATGGAAGACGTTGAAATGCTTGTAGAGAAGGATAGCTCTACAGATCAAAAAAGTTACTACATCAAAGGTGTATTTTTACAAGCAGAACAAAAAAATAGAAACGGACGCGTTTATCCATTAGAGACTATGCAAAATGAAGTATCTAGATATTCAAAACAATATATTGATACCAATAGAGCATTTGGTGAATTAGGACATCCAGATGGGCCTACTATAAACCTTGAAAGAGTTTCACATATGGTTAAGGAACTCAAACAAGATGGTTCAAACTTTGTTGGAAAAGCAAAGATTATGGAAACTCCATACGGTAAAATTGTCAAAAATTTAATTGATGAGGGTGCTAAATTAGGAGTAAGTTCAAGAGGAATGGGTTCATTAAAATCATTAGGTGGATCCCAAATTGTCCAAAGTGATTTTCATCTTGCAACAGCTGGAGACATTGTTGCTGATCCTTCTGCACCTCAAGCCTTCGTAGAAGGTATTATGGAAGGCAGAGAATGGATTTGGAATAATGGAGTACTTCATGAAGCTGATATTCAAAAAATAAAAGATGGAATACTTAAACAATTTACAAAGGTTAAACCAGATGAAAATGTCTTGGTTTCATCATTTGAAAAGTTTATGTCAAGGCTTTAAAAATTATAAATAATATAACAGTAACAATAAATGCAATAGGAGAATGCAAATGTCTGAACAAGAAACTGCCGAACAACAGCAGACTCTTGCCACAAGTGTGAACGAACTAGAAACATTAGCTCAGCAAGCATTAGAATTGAATGGCGAGGCAAGGGAAGAACTCGTTGAACAAATAAAATCTAAATGCGAAGAAGAAGGGCTATCGGCCACTGAGACTGATGATTTGTTGGAAGAGATAGGTCTTGTTCAGGAAGCACGTAAGGTACAAGAGGATAGTAAAAATCAACCCGCACCTAATAAAGGTGGTAAAGATGGTGAAGGACCAAAAGGCGAAAAAGCCGCGGATGTTTCACCGCCAGCCGAAGTTAAAGGTTCCGGAACTGCAATGGGTAATCCTGTTAAGGGAAAAGCTAAGAACTCTGATAAGGGCGAACCAATGGCTAAAGTAAAAGAAGAAATTGCAGAATTGCCAAAAACCAAATCTGGAATGATGGCTGCAGTTTATGAAAAATTAGGCAAACTGAAAAAAGATCAGATTGCAACTAATTTTGAATCTATTCTTAGTTCCCTATCAATTCAAGAGGGTTCTGAAGAAGTAGAAGATTCTAAGCCACTTGATGTTCAAGATGATATCGATGCTTTAACCGAAGGTGAAGATCTTTCTGATGCGTTTAAATCTAAAGCTAGTACCATTTTCGAAGCAGCTGTTCAAGCTAAAGTTAATCAAGTTGTTCTCGGCAAGGAACAAGAACTTGAAGAGCAAATGCAAGAACAATTAACTGAAGAACTTGATTCATATATCCAAGAAATCGTAGAAAAAGTTGATAATTATCTCAACTATGTTTCCGAAGAATGGGTAAAAGATAATCAATTAGCCATTGAAAAAGGAATTCGCTCAGAATTGACCGAAGGGTTCCTCGTTGGACTAAAAAATCTTTTCACAGAACACTATATTACAATTCCAGAAGAAAAGGTTGATGTAGTAGACGATCTGTTTGACAAAGTTGAAGGTTTAGAAAAAGAACTAAACGAACAAGTTAGTAAAAACATTGAGACTCAAACAGAACTCACAAAAATTAAAAAAGAAAAAGTTTTATCGTCTCTGACGAAAAACCTTACTGAGACCCAGAAAGAAAAAGTTGCAGAATTAGCTGAAAATGTTGATGCTGACAATGCAGAGGATTACGAACAAAAAGTAGAAGTCCTTAAAGAAAATTACTTTCCATCGGAAGATAAGAAAGTTGCTCTGGTCGAAGATATCGAAACACAAAATGATGAAGAAGAAATTGACAAAACACCCATACAAGAAGGTATGGAACACTATATGTCGGCTATTTCAAGACATGTTAGATAATTAAATATTTTTTTTAAATTAATTTAAATGATACATACAGGAGAATAACAATGTATTTGTCTGAAACTTTACAAGAAAAGTGGAGTCCCGTACTCGACCATCCTGATCTTCCTGCAATTAAAGATTCTTATAGGAAAGCAGTTACAGCTGTTTTGTTAGAGAATGAGGAAAAATCAATTATGGAAGAAGGCGGATCTTCAATTTTATTTGAGGACGCTCCTGGGAACGCAGTTGGTGCCGGAATGGGTACAACCGCTGGAAATATTAAGGGCTATGATCCCGTACTTATTTCTTTAGTTCGCAGAAGTATGCCTCTTTTAATCGCATACGATGTTTGCGGTGTTCAACCTATGACAGGTCCTACTGGCTTAATTTTCGCCATGAAGTCCCGTTATGCAAGTCAAACCGGATCAGAATCACTTTTCAGTGAAGCCGATTCTGGTGTGTCTGGTGGAAATGCTGCTGCAACATCTGCACATACAGCTAATGGTAACCCAGCGGCTGCTGCTTCAAGTTCAACTGCTTATCTACCTGGTCGCGGAATGACTACAGCGACTGGTGAAGCACTTGGCGATTCAGCTGCAAACGCTTTTGCTGAAATGGCCTTCTCAATTGATAAGGTAACTGTTACAGCGAAAACACGTGCGCTCAAAGGTGAGTACACAATGGAACTCGCGCAAGATCTAAAAGCAATTCATGGTCTTGATGCTGAAACTGAACTTTCAAATATTTTGAGTTCAGAAATTTTGGCTGAAATTAACCGCGAAGTTATCCGCACAATTTATGGTAATGCCAAAACTGGTGCCCAAACAAACGTTGCAACTGCCGGTACATTCGATATGGATGTAGATTCAAATGGTCGTTGGATGGTTGAAAAATTTAAGGGTTTGATGTTCCAAATCGAGCGCGAAGCTAATGCTATTGGGCATGACACACGTCGAGGAAAAGGTAATATCCTTATGACCTCTTCGGATGTTGCTTCCGCACTGCAAATGGCTGGTGTACTTGATTACACACCTGCTCTTTCCGGTAACGATTCCTTGAATGTTGATGATACACAATCAACTTTTGCTGGTACTCTTAACGGTCGTTATAAAGTATATGTTGATCCATATGCAACAATCCAAGATACAAATTGGTTTGTACTAGGATATAAAGGTTCTAGCGCATATGATGCAGGACTTTTCTACTGCCCATACGTTCCACTACAAATGGTACGTGCGGTTGGTGAGAACAACTTTCAGCCAAAGATTGGTTTTAAGACACGTTATGGTATGGTGTCTAATCCTTTCTCTACTGGAACAGCTGCTTCTAGTGATGGATCACTCACTTATAATACTAATGTTTATTACAGACGATGTCTTGTTACAAACTTGATGTAATCTTGTATTAAATTAAGTGATATAAATAAGGGTAAGGGGTCTTAGATTCTTTACCCTTTTTTTATGCTCACGAGGTATTTAATGGCACAACTAAAAACCGGCAAACGCGGTTCAGAAAACATAAATTATCTTTCCCCTACTGGCTTTAGATTTCTCTGCTCAGCTATGCCAGAAACTCAATTTTATTGTCAAACAGCTAATTTACCTGGCGTTTCTATATCAGAAATACCAGTTCCTGCTATGCATAAGCAACATTATGTGGCTGGAGATAATGTGACATTTGATGAATTTTCAATAACAATAATTCTCGATGAATACTTAAAGAATTGGGAAGAAATTCAAAAATGGATAATCGGTTTAGGTAAGCCTTTCGGCTTTAAAGATTATGAAAAAAGGAAAGAAGAAGGAACTGATACAACTGGGCAATTATTCATTCTTACTAGTTCAAAAAATCCTTCGCTAAGATTTGACTTTTATAATCTATGGCCCAAATCTATTGGATCAGTTCAGTTTGACATAATGTCTTCTGATATCACATATTCTACGGCAGATATAGTTTTCCAATATAATTATTATACAATGACAAGGTTAAACGAACCTACATAAAACATTATGAAATTAAGTGATATTCAAACAATGTGGCAAAAAGACTGTCAGATTGAAGATACCAAATTAGATTTAGAATTATTAAAACTCCCTAACCTTCATAGTAAATACTTAGGAATTTATAACGACGAATCTCTCACCCAAAAAAAATTCTTTTACGATAAAAGAAGACTCTTAAAGTATAAAACTATTTGGTATGCCGGAAAAATGAGTGAGGAAGAATTAGAAGAACATGGATGGGAACAATTTAAAGTTAAGTTGATTAAAGGATATGAACCTAAAATAGAAACATATTTAAATGGGGATGAAGATTTAATTGAATCTGATCAAAGATTGGAATATCAAAAGATAAAAGTAGAGTTTTTAGAATCGATTATCAAATCCCTAAATACTAGAGGATATAACATTAAATCTGCAATTGACTTTTTACGCTTTACAATGGGCCAATGATATTAAAAAAAATAGATGATGTTCATTTATTAGTAGAGTGTGAAAGGGGTCAAGCCGCAGAATTAAATGACTATTTTACGTTTGAAGTTCCAAATGCTAGATTCACATCGTCCTATAAAAATGGATTTTGGGACGGCAAAATAAGACTATTTGATATAAGAACAGGGAGATTATATTATGGGCTTGCTCAATATGTTAAAAAATTCTGTGAAGTCGGAGACTATGAGTTACAAGTTGATAAAAGCTTTACGTTCGGTGATAATAATTTTACTGATACTGATTGCACTAGGTTATATGAACGTTTCGCTTTAAATCTAGAACCTAGAGATTATCAATTAAGAGCTGTAACACATTGTATTCAAAATGATAGGTGTTTACTCTTATCTCCAACAGCTTCCGGTAAATCTCTTATAATATATTTGCTATTAAGATATTATAATACTAGGAGCCTCATAGTGGTACCAACTGTATCATTAACACAACAAATGTATACAGATTTTCAAGAATATAGCGATGAATGGGATGTAGAAAAAAATTGCCATATTATAAGTGCCGGGAAAGAAAAAGAAACCGATAAGCCAATAGTCATATCAACCTGGCAATCAATATATGGTATGCCTAAAGATTATTTCGAAGGATTCGAGTTCATGGTAGGAGATGAAGCTCATCTATTTAAAGCCAAATCTTTAACTACCGTAATGAGTAAGTTAAAAAATTGCAGATATAAATTTGGTACAACTGGCACATTAGATGATACACAAACCCACAAGCTAATTCTTGAGGGATTATTTGGATCAGTTTTTAATGTAACTCAAACAAAAGATTTAATTGATGCTGGATATCTTTCAGAATTTTCCATTAAAGCTCTTATATTAAATTATAGTGAAGAATTAAAAGCTGCTAGCAAGGGATTTTCATATCAGGATGAAATGGATTTTCTCGTTAGACACCCTAAAAGAAATAGATTTATTCGAAATCTGGCTCTTGATCAAAAAGGAAATACATTACTTTTGTTCCAATTCGTTGAAAAACATGGTAAAATACTATATAATATAATAAAAGAAAAAGCAGAGAATAATAGGAAAGTATTTTTTGTACATGGAGGAGTAGATGGATCAGATAGAGAAGAAATTAGAAAAATTACAGAGGAAGAAGTTGACGCGATTATTGTGGCTTCATTCGGAACATTTTCTACTGGTATTAATATTAGGAATCTTCATAACATCATTTTTGCCAGTCCTTCAAAGTCTAAAATAAGAAATTTACAATCTATAGGAAGAGGTTTGAGAAAAGGTGATAATAAAACAGAAGCAGTATTATTTGATATAGCTGATGATTTGTCTTATAAAACTTATACTAATTATACACTCAAACATTTTAAAGAAAGAATTTCTCAATATAATGAACAACAGTTTAAATATAGCATGTTTCACATTAGGATGTAATTTATATATTCTCCCGGTGGCGACAACATATTTATTATAATATATTTTTACAAAAAAGTCAACCGGCAAATTAACCGTTGATATTATTAAAGAAATAAGGTATAATATAGGTATAATTATGAATAAGGAAACAGCAATAAAAGTTTTATTTGATGCAAAGATCGGCCAGCATGTCGCTTCTGGAAATAGGATGCTTTTGCCTACTTTTAAGTGGGCCAAATATCATCAATTGGAACACGAATTATATCACCATAATAATATAGATTCTGTATTTTTAAATACCCTTAATGTAGATCTATCTAAAAGGGTTAGCATAATAACCGATTATGGTTATGGAGATATCGTTTGTAATATGAATTATTGGTTGTGGTTGAATGAGATTAGACCCATAAAATTGAAGATTTTGTATGATGAGACGCATGAGAAAAAAGGATTTGATAATAAAGAATCTACCATAGATAAAATAGAATATATGGTTAAGGAATGGGGTTCTGATATTGATTATAAATTTACTAAAATCAGAAGGTCTTACGGAAATATTTTAAGGACTTATAAAAGTGCATTGAAGGGTAAAAATCTTTTCTCGCACATAGATAGAAATCATAGAAATATGTGGTATAGATATGTTCCGATTAATATGGAACAATATGTATTTTCACCTCTCTCAACACAGATGGAATGGTATCCATCTAAAACACAATGGGAGAGGCCTAAAAAAGATTCTGTTTGTATATACAAATATTCTCCTCCTATTGGTTGGAATTTAATTTCGCAAAATTCTTTTGAAAATATTGGTGACAAAATGATTTCACGAGATGAAAAAGTTGTTACTAAGTATTGGAAGGATTTGGAAAAAGAATTAAAGAAATCCAAACGCAGTATAGAATATCTTGATTATACTATGACACCTAAACAGCTCTTTACCTCAATTTCAAAGTGTTCTTATCTAATATCTTCGCGCGGGGGCTTTGCCTACTTAGCACAGCTTATAGGTACTCCTACGGTAATTGTTTTTCCTCCAGCGGAAATGATTCCAGAGAGAAATTATACTCCTCAGAGTGTTCAATTTCATCAAAAAACAATGAAGTTGTTTGATCCAACAGAAATAGCCACCGTTGATATTGATGAATTAGCTTCCCTAAGTTCTATGGAAAAAGCTACATCATTTCATAAAAAGAAGAGTTATCCAACATTAGAATCAATGCAGAAGTTAAAAAAAGATACAAACAATTTTCAAAATGAAATTGTTAATGTGTTCAGAGAGGCACAAAAAAAAGACGCCGCGGTCCAGGAAGCGAAGGCTAAACCTAAAAAGAGAGTAAAAAATAAAGTATAATTGAAAGGTGAATATGAGTTTTTTTAAAAAAATGAAAGAGTTTGTTACTGGTAAAAGTGAACTTGTCGAAAACGAAGCCGAACAAGTCGCTAGTAAGGTTACATCTCATGTCAAAAAAACAGAAAAAAAGATTAAAAGCGTACCAAAAAAAGTACATAAAGTTGAAGCAAAAATAGCAAAAAAAACAAAATCTCTTATTAAAAAGAAGAAGAAAAAGAAATAAGAATGGAAGAGCAAAAATTAATATCTAATATAGTATTAATATCTTTCACTTGTTTGTGGTTTATTGTTTTGTTTACATTTGGTTTACTTATATATCAATCGCTAGGACATGCAGATCAGATTGAGCAACTTTTAAAATCTATAGAATTTTTAATAAAAATAGAAGGTACATAATGGCTAGAGCTAAATCAATACATTATGTTGATAACAAAAAATTTCATGAGGAAATGGTTAATTATAAAAGCCATTGTGCAGAGGTAAAGAAAGCAGATCCCGATGAATTAATCCCAATTATTCCGGATTATATTGGAAGTTGTTTTATGAAAATTGCGGAAAGACTAAGTTTGAGACCAAACTTTGTTAATTATACTTTCAGGGATGAAATGATATCTGATGGAATAGAAAATTGTGTTCAATCTGCCCACAATTTTAATCCGGAAAGGTCATCTAATCCATTTTCTTATTTTACCCAAATTATATATTTTGCATTTATCAGAAGAATACAAAAAGAAAAAAAACAGCTTTATATAAAATATAAAACTATTCATAATAAAAGTTTATTATCTGATAGTGTTTATGTCTCAGACCACGATACTGCTGATCAGGTATTTAATGTTGAAGTTTTAACAGAAGACCAAAAAGCAAATATGTATAAATTTGTAGGTGATTTTGAAGATGCAAAAGCTAGAAAATCTAAAAAAACTGCAGCAGCCGCAACATCAAAGGTAGCTAATACATTAGTTCCTTATATGGTGGAGGCAAAAACTACTCCATGAAAACAGCTATACTTACGGATACACACTTCGGCGCCAGAAATGATAATATAGCATTTGCTGGTTATTTTTCTAAATTTTACGAAAATATATTCTTTCCTTATCTCAAAAAACATAACATAAAAAACCTCATTCATATGGGCGATGTATTTGATAGACGAAAGTTTGTCAATTATAAGACTCTATATGATGCCAGGAGTATGTTTTTTGATCCCTTGGCGGAAGAAGATATAGAATGCCATATGCTCGCCGGCAATCATGATACGTTCTATAAAACTACTAATGAAGTAAATTCCCCAGGTCTTTTATTAAAAGAATATTCTAATATCACAACTTATGATAGCCCATGCGAATTAACAAATTGTAATTCTACATTTATAATGATGCCGTGGATATGTAAGGAAAATCATGATTCTGCTGTTAATTTAATTAATAATACTAAATGTGATTTAATGTTTGGTCATCTTGAAGTAAACGGATTCGAAATGATCAGAGGACAATTTTGTATTGAAGGTTTAGAAAGAAAATTGTTTGATAAATTTGATATGGTATTCAGCGGACATTTTCATCATAGGTCAGACAACGGGACCATTTATTATGTTGGAAATCCTTATCAAAATACTTGGATGGACTATAAGGACCCGCGCGGTTTTCACATATTTGATTTTGAGACCAGAGAATTAACATTTATTGTAAATCCCTATGAAATGTTTCATAAGTATTTTTATAATGATTTAGATTGGACTGCAGAAACAGTTCATGAAGAAAATTTTGATAAATGGAAAAATTGTTATATTAAAATAATTGTTGAAAATAAAACTAATCCATATCTATTTGATGTGATATTAGATAAAATGTATAAATCAGGAGTGGGAGATATTAATGTTGTTGAATCTTTTGCTGAATTAGATAATGATGTAACATTCGTCGACGAAGCTCAAGATACTATGACTATTTTATCTTCGTATATAGATCAAATGGAAACAATTGCAGATAAAAAAAGACTTGACATTTTAATGAGAAACCTATATAATGAATCTTTAACCCTAGAGTAATATGAGTGACAATGCATCTTGGTTTTATGGTGAACGTTTACCAGAAATAGCCAGACACTATAATTGTTCATTGAAAGAAGCAGAGAGTATTTTTATGGATGATATATCCCACGAAAAAGAAACAAAATCTAAAGCAAAAAATATAGAAGTCGAAATAGAAGAGCCGGATTTAAACAAATTGATGTTGATGGCTCATGAAAACGATATAACATTAAATCAGCTCGTATCCCAAGTATTAAAAAATCAGCTAAAAGATAATGAATATCAATTCGAAAATGGTGATAAGCCAGGATTTTTAGCTGAGAATAAATGATAATATTTAAATCTGTGCGCTATAAAAACTTTTTAAGTAGCGGCAACGTTTTTACCCAGATAGATCTGGATAGATCTAAAACTACACTTATCATTGGAGATAACGGCGCGGGCAAAAGTACTATGCTTGATGCTTTAACATTCGGCTTATTTGGTAAACCATTTCGCAATGTTAATAAACCTCAATTAGTAAATTCTATTAACGAAAGAGAAGCAGTTGTTGAGGTGGAATTTTTAGTTGGTAAAAAACATATTTTAGTCCGCAGAGGGATTAAGCCAAACTTCTTTGAAATATTAACAGATGGTGATCAATTACAACAAAATGCTAATGTAAGAGATTTTCAAGAATTTTTAGAAAAAAATGTATTAAAGTTAAATTATAAATCGTTTACTCAAATAGTAATTTTGGGGAATTCTTCATTTGTTCCTTTCATGCAATTGAAGGCAGCAGACAGAAGAGATATTATAGAGGACTTGTTAGATATACAAATATTTTCTTCTATGAACAATATTCTTAAAACATATGCGATAGAGAATAAGATAAAAATAGATAATACTAAATCTGCTAAAGATTTACTTGAAAATAAAATAGATTTAAAAGAGAATTATATATCACAATTAAAACGTAAAACTAAAACACTTATTTCTAAATATGAAAATGATATTAAAAAGTCCTTAGATGAAAAAGATTCTCGCGTAAAGCAAGTTGATGAAATTAATAAATCGGTGAATGAATTTTTAAATGAAGTATCTGATGCCAAACAGGTGAGTAATAAGCATGATAAACTTACAGAATATCAACGTTCCATTCTCAGAAACGTTGATTCCGAACAAAAGAATATATCCTTCTTTGAGACAAATGATGACTGTCCAACGTGTAAACAAAACATTGAGCACGCCTTCAAACACAAAGAAATTATTCAAAAGCAAGAAAAGATTAAAGAATTCAGAACAGCAATCGATCAAATTGATGAAGAACTTAATGCAACCAGAGAACGGTTATCTTCAATACAATCAATTCAAGAAAACATACAAGATCATCAAACAACAATACAAACAATTAATAATGGTATAAGTGTTATTGATCAATATGTTAAAAAACAACAAGAAAGTATAAATCATTTAGAACAAGATACGGGTGATATAAATGATGAAAAAAAGAAATTAAAAGAATATGGAAAAAAGTTTGAAGAAATAGAGGCTCAAACAGAAGAATTAATTGAAGAAAAATTTATAAATGAAACAGCCAAAAATATTTTAAAAGATGAAGGTATAAAATCTAGAATTATAAAACAATATTTACCAATCATGAATAAATTGATTAATAAATATTTGACTCAAATGAATTTCTTTGTGTCTTTTAATTTAGATGAGAATTTTAATGAAGAGATAAAGTCAAGATTTAGAGATGATTTTACGTATGATTCTTTTAGTGAGGGAGAGAAAATGCGAATTGATTTAGCATTATTATTTACATGGAGAACCGTTGCTAAATTAAAAAATTCAGTTAATACTAATTTGTTAATATTGGATGAAGTATTTGATAGTTCCTTAGATGGCGACGGAACAGATGAATTTATGAAGATAGTTAACGAGCAGGGAGAAACTATAAATGTTTTTGTAATTTCTCACAAGGGAGATACTTTGTATGATAAATTTAGAGTTCATATGAAATTCGAAAAACGAAAAAACTTTAGTGTAATATTATGATTAAACAGTTATTACCAGAGGGGCATCAATTTTTAGAATTGGAAACTATTCCATTTAGCTTCTGGAGCCCACCGATTGATCCTTTTGAATTACAGGATGAATTAATAGAAAATATGAAACACTATGATGGGGTAGGATTATCTGCAAATCAGTTAGGTTATCAATATAGTGTATTTGCTATGAATCACGAAGGAAATAATATGGTATTGTATAACCCACAAATTATTGAAAAGTCCAAAGAATTTGTTTGGGAAATAGAGGGGTGTTTATCTTATCCCGGATTATTCATTAAAATAAGTAGACCTAAAAGTTTATCAGTATCATGGGAAGATGCGGACGGTAAAAATCTTTCAGGTTATTTTTCCGATCTATCAGCTCGTATTTTTCTACATGAAATGGATCATATAAATGGAAAAATTTTTTATGAAGGAGCTAGCCAACTTCATATTCAAAACGCGAGAAAAAAACGAAGATCACAACTTAAAAAAATAAAAACCTTGAGTCCGACGCTATGGCAAAGTCATTTAAACAACAAAAAACTAGAGAGAGTTACAGCAAAGACGTTTTAAAAAAAATGTCGAAAAAACATCGTCGACTTAATAAGGAGTTGGCGAATACTTATATCGATGAAGAAATCGATGAATCAGAAGAAGAGAAAGAATATGAGCAAGACAGTTCTTAATGATATGAGATCAAGAACATACAGATATAATAGCACAAAAGAATATGTTGATAAGTTTCCTTGTGCATATAGGCAATACAAAGCTGATAGCCACTGTAATGTTATTCATGGATATAGTTTTAGCATGAGATTCTTTTTTGGTACAGACCATCTAGATGTTAGAAATTGGGTTGTGGATTACGGTGGATTGGGTGAACTTAAAAGTTTCTTAGATGAACAATTTGATCATACATTATTAGTAGCAGAAGATGAACCAGAAATGGATCTTTATAAACAACTAGAAAAAGCAGGAATAGCAAAACTTACTATATTGCCAAAACTTGGATGTGAAGGAATGTCTTCTATGTTATACAAATATATAAATGGAGTATTCATTCCTGATATGTGGGGTCCAGGAGAAGCCGAAAGAATTTGGTGTTATAGAGTAGAGGTACGAGAAACAGAAAATAACATGGCTTGGCGTGAGGGTCATAGAGAATGGAATGAAGACTTATTTGAAGTAGACGAGTAAACATATGTCAAAAATTAGATATTCTGAAATGTTTTATAGCATTCAGGGAGAAGGTAGATTTGTAGGAACACCCAGTGTATTTTTAAGATTGTTTGGGTGCAATTTTGAATGTCCAGGATTTGGTCAGGAAAGAGGAAACTTAATTCCACGTGATCAAATGCCTTGGAAAAATCTTGATGTTAGTAAATATAAGAGCATCGAAGAATTGCCTGTAATGAAAATAGGATGTGATAGTTCAGCAAGCTGGGCAAAGGAATATATGCATCTATCAACATTTGAAGAACATGATGTATTAGCAGAAAAACTAACAAATCTTTGTCCAGATAAAAAATGGTTTTATGAAGGAGAAATGAATGATATTCATTTGGTGATTACAGGCGGCGAACCAATGATGTGGCAAAAACAATTACCGGATTTATTAGGCCATGAATCACTCAGGCTTATTAAAAATATTACATTTGAAACAAATAGTTCTTTTGCTTTAACAGACAAATTTCTTGAATGGTTGCATGAGTTTAGTCTTAAGGATCATCATATCACTTGGTCATGTAGTCCAAAATTAAGTATAAGTGGTGAATTGGGATTTAAGGCAATTAAACCTGAAAATTGGAGACAATATAAAAAAGTACAAAATTCACAATTGTATTTAAAATTTGTGGTTCAGGATGAACAGGACATTAAAGAAATTAAGGAAATTGAATATGTTTATGATAGATGGGAAGATTACCATGATATTTATTTAATGCCTTGTGGTGGGACGTCTGAGACATTAGCCCATACAAAATTTAATGTTGCAGAAATTGCAATGAAACATGGATATAAATTTTCACCAAGATTACATGTGGATTTATTTGGTAACCGATGGGGCACGTAATTTTTATAAATATTGTATAAGGAGAATTATATGGCATCCATTGTAAATATATTTGCAGATCAAGGTTCTGATTATACTTTATCATTAACAGTTAGAAATGATGCAGGCGCTGAAACTGATTTAACAGGCTATACAGCCGAGGCCCATTTTCAAAAGTGGACCGGCGCAAACAAAGTATATAAATTTACCACCACTATAACAAGCCCTACGACGGGCGCAGTGCAACTAAGATTATTGGGTTCTGTATCCGATGATATTCCTTCCGGCCGTTATAATTATGACGTTGTTATTCATAACTCTGAATTTGATATAACCAGGCGCGTAATAGAGGGTTCAATAGTATTAAGACCTACCGCAAGTCCAAAAGGCGCGACTTTACTAGAATCCGGCAATAAACTATTACTCGAAGGTTAAAGATGACTCTACTGTATGAAGACGGGCGACAAGGGGAAATCAATTTAATTGCTTCACAAGATAATATAATTCATTTAGGCACTGTTGATTTTGAAAATTTAACAGTTAATTTAAAACCTAAAACAGTTGTAGCCGGTGAAAAAGCTCCTTCATTAGGTGAGACAACATCACCTTTTGGTGATTTATATCTTCAAGGTAATACTCTTACAATATCTACTAAATCAATTGGAATAACGGAACAAGCTGGTGCGGAATATTTAAATTTTGGATCTAATGTTGTGATAGGATCAACTGTAGTTTCTGGAACTAGATTGCTGGCCTTTCAAGATCAATTAAATACAACTGAGTTAACCGATGTTTCCATAATCGGAGTCGAAGATGGAAATATTATCAAATGGAATGAGGATACATCTAAGTGGCAGCATGAGACTTTTACACTTGATCCAGCCATCTTAGATATATCTCAAAAAAATATTGCGGAATTAAATGATGTTGCACCCGGTACCTATACAGAAGGTATGATGTGGCAATATAGTCGAACAGCTAACGCTTGGGCAGGTATTAATCCGAGTGATTTTGATTTAGATTATCCCAAAGCTAAAACGTTTTCAGTTAATTCTGGAACGTCTGCCGAGCACCCAACAGGCACAGTAAGGTATTCTGCTTCGCGAACAATTCAGATTTCAGCCGGGCAGGTTGTAGTAGATACCTTTGATATAAATATATATAGAACTGCTAAGTACATTGTAACCTGTGAAGATTATACTACAGACAACAAAGCTTATTGGATGGGTCAAGCAATGTTGGTTCATGACGGAACAAATGCAGACATGACAGTTTATGGCGAAGTGGAAATAGGTACAATTTCAATGATGCCCATAATTGAGTCAGATATAACAGGCTCTAATGTTCGATTAAAAGTTACTACTTCTTCTGATCAACAAGTAGTTACTGTTCATCGAACAGTGTTTGATAATTATCTATAGAACATCAGAGGAATTTAATTAATGTCCAATCATGCAACCGTATCATTAGGTATAATTGATTTAGAAAATTTAACGGTCAACTTAAAACCTAAAGCTCCGGAACCCGGTAATAATCCTGTCGGATTGGGTACCCCAGACGCTCCGTTTGGAGATTTATTTCTTCAAGGTAATACTCTTACATTATCTACCAAATCAATTGGAATAACAGAACGAGATGGTGTTGAATATTTAGATTTTGGTGCTAATGTTATGATAGGGTCTACCACTATCACCGGAACTAGATTATTAGCTTTTGGAGATCAATTAAAAATATCCTCATTAACTGATGTTAGTATCGAGGGAATCGCAAACGGGGATATCCTAAACTGGGATAAAGATACTTCAACGTGGGTTGCTGGTTCTATCTTAACTCCGACCAATTTAGACATTTCTCAAAAAAATATTGGGGAATTAGAAGACGTTGCTGCATCAGTATATGCTGATGGCATGATGTGGCAATATAATGAATCATTGAGTTCATGGAAAGCTGTTAATACAAATCTTCTTGAATTTGAAGACTTTCAGGTTAAGGGTACTTTTACAGTTAATTCTGATATGATGTTTTCTACTTCACGAACACTTGCCGTCACTGCAGGAGAAGTTGTTGCAGATACTTTTAATATAAATACATTCAGGTCCGCTAAGTACATTGTAACCTGTGAAGATTATACTTTAGGCACGACGGCATATTGGACCGGCGAGATAGCATTAGTTCATGATGGAACAGATACAGAACATGTAATTTATGGGGACGTAGAATTAGGGGCGATTTCAATTGAACCCGAAATCGCGGCAGATATATTAGCGACGGATGTTAGATTAAAAGTTACTACTTCTTCTGATCAACAAGTAATTACTGTTCATCGAACAGTGTGTACCAATTATGGCGGAACTCTATGGGCACCTTAACCTTTAGCAGAACATTTAAGGAAGATTAACAATGGCAATGAAACAGTTTAGAGTAAGAAGTGGTTTAATTTCTGATGGGAATTTAACTCTTAATAATACTCCCGCCGACGGTACAGTAGCAACCAATGGTAAAATTTTAGAAATAGATAATAATTCTAATGTCCATGTCCGTACATTCGCACAAGTAAAGGCAGAAATAGATGCAGGTGAATTAGAATCTGTAGTAGCTGGCGACGGTATTGGTATTTCCGCAAAGCAAGGTGGTGGAGTTGGAACTGATACACAAACGATCACATTAGATACACCATCCACATTAACGACTATTACCACAGACGCAGTTACAGCAGATTCTCATACACACGCGATTACTCATCTAGATGATACTAGTACGGCAACCTCAACTGTAATATTATCAGCAAATTCAACCGGTGGCGTAAAGGTAAATGAATTCACAGCCGCCGGAGACGCTACATTTTCATCTAATGTAGCTATCGATGGAAGCCTATTCGTTGATGGTGCAATGACCTATGTTAATGCAACGAATTTAAGTGTCAGTGATCCTTTAATTACTTTATCCGCAAATGGTGATTCAGTTGAACCTACCCATGATCAAGGTCTTATGATCAACAGAGGTAATTCAGCGAACGTTGCTTTCATATGGGATGAATCAGAAGACGATTTTACATTTATTACAACTACTGACGGCGGATTAACAACAGGAAGCTTAACTGTTACAACTTATGCTAATGTTAGTGCTCTGGAATTTTATTCGCGGGGAACAGATGACTCATCAAGTGGAATAACTGGTTCCATTCGAACAGATGGTGGTATAGGAGTTGCTAAATCAGTTTTTGCTAATGTTGTACACGCTGATGGAACAACTAATGCTACATCTAATACAACAGGCCAATTACTATCATCCGGCGGCTTAGGAGTAGCGAAAGCTGCTGTTGTTGGCGGAGATTTAACTACTTGGACCGATACGTATCAAAAAGATATAACACGAACTATAGTAGCAGAAGCTACTATTGCAGATGCAGCTAATGCATGGTTATTTGAAGTTCCCATAGCGAGTTGGTCTGCTGGGGAAGTGGCTCTGAAATTAAAAGCCGGAGCTAATGAAACTGAATTTCGCAAGTATCTATTTTGTGAAAGTGGAAGCGGAACAGTAGAAAATAATCAATATGGCGGATTAGGTCATGATATCACTGCAACAATAACTTTTGATACAACCGATGGTTCAGGTTCTACAGCCGGCGCAACTCATATAGGAATGAATGTTCTCAATGGAGACGGAGTTGAAATAGTAGCCAAAGTAGAAGCAACCTTTCATAGCGTATAAACGACATGTCAACAGTACCATTTAAAGCATCAGCCGGAATAGAAGTAGAGGGAGCTCTAAAACTTGCAAGTATTTCAGGTGCAGTTCCAGCAGGAGATACTCCAGCAAGTGGTGGAAGAATGCTTTCAATTTCGTCAAGTGGAGTAGCCCATTATAGAACACATGCTCAGATGAAGCAATCGGTCGATGCCGGCCGATTAGATGAAGTTGTAGCCGGGGCTGGAATGCAAATATCTGCCAGGCCAGGTGCTGCAGATGGAAATGATACACAAACGATTACGTTAGGCACTCCAGATACATTAACCGTTGCTACTACAGATGCCACCACTATTCAGTCCCATACACACGCGATAACTTCTTCTAATGATACTAGTGCAGCAAGTGCATCCGT
>Ga0209709_10000704_pt1 | contig 31594 bp, 29 predicted proteins | sample ArcticOcean_MG_C_2_FD_187435 | JGI IMG/M metagenome (GOLD analysis project Ga0209709, IMG submission 187435) | Marine microbial communities from western Arctic Ocean - ArcticOcean_MG_CB4_136 (SPAdes) (version 2) | ecosystem: Environmental > Aquatic > Marine > Oceanic | place: Arctic Ocean... | reverse complement strand
GCAACTTTATGAATTGGGTATAGATACTAAATATCAAAATTTATTGTGGCTTGCATTTTTTAGTTCTTTTGCTGTTAAAACACCTATGTGGCCAGTTCATACTTGGTTACCTGATGCTCATGTAGAAGCACCAACTGCTGGGTCAGTTCTTCTTGCTGCAATTTTATTAAAAATGGCCGGATATGGTTTTATTAGATTCTCATTAGGCTTATTCCCTGTAGCCTCAGAATTATTTACTCCTTTAGTGTATTCATTAAGTTTAATTGCAATTATTTATGCGTCTCTAGTTGCATTAATGCAGGAAGATATGAAAAAATTAATAGCATATTCTTCTGTGGCTCATATGGGGTTTGTAACTTTAGGAATTTTTACAATTACACAGCAGGGCATTGAAGGAAGTATAATCCAAATGATTAGTCATGGGCTTGTTTCAGCTGCATTATTTTTATGTGTGGGTGTTATTTATGATCGTATGCATTCAAGGTTAATTAAAACTTACGGTGGTCTAGTTTCTGTGATGCCTAAATATTCAATTTTATTTATGTTGTTCACTTTAGCTGCATTAGGACTGCCTGGTACTAGTGGCTTTATAGGTGAATTTTTGATTTTAATGGGCGCATTCAAGGATAATTTTTTAGTAGCAGTTATTGCCAGCTTTGGGGTAATTTTTGGAGCTGCATACATGTTATGGTTATATAGAAGAGTAGTTTTTGGAAATTTAATAAACAAAGACCTTTTAAAAATGCCTGATTTAGATAATTCAGAAAAATTTATTTTATGGAGTTTAGCTATACCAGTATTATTCTTTGGTTTTTACCCAGAACCACTTATTAATACGATAGAAGTATCCGTAAATGATTTGATTGAAATGTATAATTTTAACCTAAATATGTTTGGTCCAGAGGTACAAAAATAATGAATAATTTGAATTTTATTTCTCCTGAAATTTTCATCTCTTTATCGATAATGTTTTTATTAATCTTGGGTGTTTTTAAAAAGAATAGTTCAAGTTTAATTCATAATCTTTCAATAGGGCTTTTACTAATTACTGGAATTTTAATATTTAATAATCCTTTTGATAGAGCTACAACTTTATTTGGAAATAGTTACGTAATTGACAACCTCTCATCTGTAATGAAAATTCTTACAATAATAGGCGGAGCTTTTGTATTATCAATTTCAACAAAATATTTAAAAATATCTCAAATTTTCCTAATAGAATATCCAATTTTAATCCTTTGTTCAATTTTAGGAATGATGGTTATGATTAGCTCTAATGATCTTATGGTTTTTTACATTGGACTTGAATTGCAATCATTAGCTTTGTACGTTTTAGCATCATTTAACAGAGATCAGTTAAAATCATCTGAATCAGGTCTTAAATATTTCGTATTAAGTGCACTGTCTTCTGGTTTATTGCTTTATGGCTGCTCTCTAATTTATGGGTTTTCTGGATCAACTAATTTTAATATTATTAGTGACTCAATGGATACCACTCATTATGGCTTAACATTTGGAATAGTTTTTATTTTAGTGGGATTAGCATTTAAAATATCAGCTGTACCATTTCATATGTGGGCGCCTGATGTTTATGAGGGATCGCCGACATCTGTAACATTATTTTTTGCAGTAGTCCCTAAGGTTGCGGCTTTAACTGTCTTTATTAGATTTTTATATGTCCCATTTTTTAACATGATTGATCAATGGCAACCTATCATAATTTTTTTATCAATTGCGTCAATGATATTTGGTGCTGTTGCAGCCATTGGACAGAACAATTTAAAAAGATTAGTTGCGTATAGCTCTATTGGTCATATTGGTTACGCGTTAGCGGGACTTTCTGTTGGAACTAATGAAGGCATTCAATCATCTATAGTTTATATTTCTATCTACCTAGTAATGAATCTTGGTTTATTTAGCTGTTTATTTATGATGAAAAGAAATGATCAGTACTTTGAAACTATTGATGATTTATCTGGACTATCAAAAAACCATCCAGTTTTATCCCTATCATTACTAGTTATACTTTTTTCATTAGCTGGCATTCCACCATTGGCTGGTTTTTTTGCTAAGTTTTATGTATTTAAATCTGTAATTGAACAATCAATGTATTTTCTAGCAATTGTTGGCTTACTATCAACTGTAATAGCTGCTTTTTATTATTTAAGAATAATTAAGGTTATTTATTTTGACGAAGAAAGAGAAAAATATGACTCTGATCATAGCATTTGGTTAAGAATATCATTAACTTTCTCAACGTTATTAATTCTTTTATATTTTATCTTTCCTAGCAAATTGCTGGAAATTATATCTAGAATTAATATTATTTAATGAAGCTAAAAAAGTTCAATTTTAAAATTGTAAATAGTACAAATGACCTAGCTATTCAAATAATTAAAAATACTAACAATAAATCAGGGATTGTAATTGCTGAGAAACAAAAAAGGGGTAGAGGTCAATATGGGAAAAAATGGACATCATTTAAAGGGAATTTATTTGTTAGCATTTTTTTTCAAGTTGACATGGTTAAATTATCATTGAAAGATTTGACAAGCGTAAACTGTTTTTTGGTTAAAAAATTGCTTTCAAAATTTTATAAAGATAAAATTATGATTAAAGATCCAAATGATTTATTAATAAATAATATGAAAATTTCAGGTATATTGCAGGAAACATTATCAAAATCAGGTGAAACATTTGTTGTAGTTGGAATAGGCATAAATTTAGTTAAGAGTCCTATTATAAAAAATTATTTAACTACAAACCTTTTTGACTTAACTGGTGTAAAAATTAGCCCTAATAACGCAGCTTTAAAGTTAAAAAAAATTTATGAAACTTTTATTCCAATGTTTCCTCGATTTAATATAAAAAACTCAGATAGAAATTTAAAATGATTATTGTTGGTGATATAGGAAATACAGAAACTAAAATTTGTTTGGTAAACTCTAAAAATATTATTATTGAAAGAATTACCCTAATAACAAAAAAGATAGATTCTTCTTTACTCAATAGATCTTTATTGAGTCTAAACTTAAAAAATAAATCAATTGATAAATGTTTATTTTGCAGCGTTGTTCCAAAATCATTTAATGAAATTAAAAGTTTTTTTAATAAAACTTATAAAATTAAATGTCATGAACTTAAGAAGCTTAATTTAAATAAATTAATTAAGATTAAGGTTAATTATAAACAGGTCGGCTCAGATAGATTGGCTAACGCAATTAGCGTCATTAACAATAAAGATAATTTTATAATTTTAGATTTTGGAACCGCCACTACGTTTGATGTTTTGATTAAAAACACATATCATGGTGGTGTTATTGCCCCTGGTGTTAAGCTTTCACTTGATACATTGACGGATAAAGCAACTCAAATCCCAAGAATTAATTTAAAAAGAACAAATAAAGTTATTGGTTTAAACACTATTAGTGCTGTTAGAGCCGGTTTTTTTTGGGGTTATGAGGGTTTAATTGACAATATTGTTAAATTAATTAAGAAAGAGACCAAGATGTCCTTTAAAATTATAATTACTGGAGGATTTTCTAATTTATTCAAAAATTCAACAAAAACGAAAGTTATATTAAATAAAGACATTACAATTAAAGGCCTAATCAGAGCCATTACTTTAATTAAATAAATATGAAAGATGAATTATTATTTTGCCCTTTAGGGGGATCGGGAGAAATTGGCATGAATATGAACCTGTTTGCCTACGGAAAACCAGGTGAGCATAAATGGATCATGGTTGATATAGGCGTTACATTTGCCGATGATACCTTACCAGGAATTGATCTGATTTATCCAGATCCTGGATTTATTGTTGATAAAAAAGATGATCTTTTAGGAATTATTTTAACCCATGCCCACGAAGATCACATAGGTGCAATTGCACTCCTTTGGCCTCAACTAAAGTGTAAAATATTTGCAACGCCATTTACTGCTGTTTTAATTAAAGAAAAATTTAAAGAAAAAAATATTGATGTAACTAAGTACCTGAAAATAGTCCAACTAAATGGTAAAGTTGACTTAGACCCTTTTAAAATAGAATATATCACGTTAACACACTCAATCCTTGAGCCTAATGGTTTAAGAATTGAAACTCCAGCTGGTGTAATATTGCATACTGGTGATTGGAAGATCGATCCTGAACCATTAATCGGAGAAAAAATTAATTCTGATAGGCTTAAAGAAATTGGCAAAGAAGGTGTTCTTGCAATGATTTGTGATTCAACAAATGTATTTAGCATGGGAAAAGCAGGTTCTGAACTAGATGTTAGAAAAAGTTTATTAAATATAATGGGTAGTCTTAAAAAAAGAATTGTGATGGCTTCCTTTGCATCAAATGTAGCACGAATGGAAACAGCTTTTTATTGTGCAGAAAAAACTGGTAGACAAATATCACTAGTTGGAAGATCCATGCATAGAATATTTAAAGCAGCAAGGCAGTGTGGCTATTTAAAAAATGTTATTGAACCTATAGATGCACGTGAAGCCAAAAAAATTTCTAGAGAAAAAATAGTTTACCTTTGCACGGGCAGTCAAGGTGAGCCAATGGCTGCACTAATGAGAATTTCTAGTTATACGCATCCAGATGTTTTTATCGAAAAAGATGATGCTGTTATTTTTTCATCTAAAATTATTCCTGGTAATGAAAAAAAATTATATAAATTACAAAACCAATTAGTCAAAGATGGAATTGAAGTTATTTCAGAAGAAAGTGAATTTGTTCATGTTTCTGGTCACCCAAATAGAGATGATCTTAGAGAGATGTATGATTGGGTTAAGCCTCAATGTGCAATTCCTGTTCATGGTGAGCATAGACACATGATTGAACACATGAAATTTGCACATGAAATGAAGGTTCCACACCCAGTACAAGTAGAAAATGGAGATATTGTAAAATTGGCTCCAGGTAAGCCACACGTTTTTGATAAAGCACCAAGTGGTAGACTTTATTTAGATGGCAATATGAGTGTTGAGGAAGACGCTCAATCAATCAAAGATAGGAAAAATATTAGTGCCAATGGCTATATGGAAGTGACTATTTTAATTACACCAAAAGGAAATATTCACAAAAGACCCGTATTAACTTTCAGAGGTTTACCAGTATATGATATTGATGAATTTATATACGAATTAGAAGATGCAATAGAAAAAACAACTAGAACCTTTTCTGTAAAAAGTAAAAAACAAGAATACAATTTAATTGATGCGTTAAAAATTATATGCAGAAAATGTGCTAAAGAATTAACTGGCAAAAGACCATTTATAAATATTAACTTAGTAAGAATCTAGATGAGCGTAACGGGTTTTGCTATAATTTACATAATAATTTGGTGGATAGTTTTTTTTATAATTCTTCCAATTGACGTAAATAGACAAAAACCTATTATAATTGATGGTGAAGACGCTGGATCTCCAGAAAATCCTAAAATGTTAAAAAAATTTACTTATTGCACCGGTATTACAACTGTTATTTTCATGATAATTTATTTATTGATAAAATATGAATATTTAAATTTAAGATATATAATTAGCTAAAAATGTACATTTCAAAATCATTCATACCAATATTAAAAAATAACCCATCAGAAGCAAAAATTAAATCACACCAATTAATGCTAAGAGTGGGAATGATAAAGCAATCTTCTGCAGGTATTTATTCATGGTTACCATTAGGCTTTAAGGTGATGAAAAAAATTGAACAAATAGTTAGAGAAGAGCAAAACAAAATTGGCGCTCAAGAAATACTTATGCCAACTATCCAACCTAGTGATATTTGGAAAGAAAGTGGTCGTTATGAAGATTATGGTGATGAAATGCTTCGAATTAAAGATAGACAAGGTAGAGAGATGCTTTATGGTCCAACCAACGAAGAGTTAGTTACGGACATATTTAGATCAAGCGTTAAATCCTATAAATCATTACCTCAATTATTGTATCATATTCAATGGAAATTTAGAGACGAAGTCAGACCGAGATTTGGAATTATGCGAGGTAGAGAATTTTATATGAAGGATGCTTATTCGTTTGATGTAAATGAGGAAGATGCAGCTTTCTCATATAATAAATTCTTTTTTTCTTATTTAAAAACATTTAAAAGATTAGAACTTTCAGCTATTCCAATGGCAGCTGATACAGGTCCTATAGGTGGAAACCTTTCTCATGAATTTATTATTTTAGCAGATACCGGTGAAAGTAAAATTTTCACGGATAAAAGAGTTTTTAATTTAGATAGCGAAGGTACAGTAATTGACAGAAAGTCTTTAGAGGATTTAAGAAAAAAGTATGATCAATATTATTCAGTTGCTGATGAGAAATTTAATAAAGATGAATTTGAAAAAGAAGTATCTGAAGAAAATAGACTAATTACCAAGGGTATAGAGGTAGGTCATATTTTTTATTTTGGGGACAAATACTCAAAAGCTTTAAATGCAGCTGTGGACCTTCCAGGTGCCAAAAAAGACTTTGTTAAGATGGGATCTTATGGCATCGGTGTTTCGAGATTGGTAGGTGCTATTATCGAAGCTAAATATGATGATAAAGAAGAAATAATGAAATGGCCATTCTCTGTAGCACCATATGAGCTGGCCATAATTCCAATGATTAATAAGAATGATACATCTGCATTAGATAAAGCTAACGTACTTTTTAAACATTTTGAAAGCAATAATATTGACGCAATCATTGATGACATGGATGAAAACCTTTCATCTAAAATTAAGAAGTTTAATTTAATAGGTGTTCCATATCAAATTATTATAGGAAAAAAATCAGAAGGTGAATTATTAGAGTTTAAAGAAATAGGAAAAGATCCTAAAAATTTAACAATAGATCAAATAACTAAAATTTTAACTGAACTAAAAGAAAAGAATTGATTTCTACATTAGAAAAAGAGATTACATTTAAATATCTAAAAACCAGAAAAAAAGATGGTTTTTTAAATATCATCTCTATTTTTTCATTTATAGGAATAAGCCTGGGTGTTGCGGTGTTAATTATTGTCATGTCAGTTATGAATGGCTTTAGAACCGAACTAGTTAACAAAATTGTTGGATTTAATGCTCATGTAACGGTTAAACCTTACGAAAATTTAATTAGTTTAGATAAGCTTAACGACAATAATCTAAAACTAATTTCAAAAGAGTTAATTTTTAGTAATTCTGGTGAGGCTATTGTTATCAGTAAGGATTACACTAAAGGAATAGTTTTAAGAGGTTACAGCAGTAAAAATTTCCCAAAACTTGATGTTGTTAAAAAAGGTAACTTAATTGGAGAACCAAATCAGTTATTAGAAAATTCTATATCAATAGGTAAAGAACTAAGTTTTAATTTAGGGCTTAACATAGGAGATAGATTATCAATTATGTCACCCTCAGGTATTGAAACAATTATTGGAAGTTTGCCTAAACAAAAAACTTTTATCATAAGTTCAATTTTTGATAGTGGTCTAGCAGATTTTGATTCCAATATAGCCTTTATAAACTTGGATACATTGGAAAGCTTCTTTGATTTTAAGAAAGAAAATAGAAACCTAGAAATTTATTTGAATAATCCATCAAATATTGATGAAATAAAAATTTATATTCAAAAAATATTTGATAATGAGTTTGTATATACTTGGGCCGATATGAATAGCTCTTTATTTTCTGCCTTAAAAGTTGAAAGAAATGTAATGTTTATAATCTTATCTTTAATCATTATAGTAGCTGCTTTTAATATTATTTCTGGACTTACAATTTTAGTAAAAAACAAAACTAAAGATATTGCAATACTAAAATCTATTGGTGTTTTAAATAAATCTATTATCAAAATATTTTTTTTAGTTGGTGTTATTATTGGAACATCTGCTACTTTTTTTGGAATTTTTTTAGGCGTGCTATTTTCTCTATATATTGAGAATTTAAGAGAATTTTTAAGTAATACTTTTAATATAAGCTTGTTTCCTGAGGAGATTTATTTTTTAAGCACAATGCCCTCTGAAATCAACCCAACATCAATTTTTATTATTTCTTTATGCTCAATTTTTATAACTATTATTGTTTCAATTTTTCCAGCAATAAAAGCATCAAAATTAGATCCCGTTAAAGGTTTAATGTATGAATAATTTTATATCTATAAAAAATATTTCGAAATCTTTTTCTAACAATAAAAAAGTAAATGTTTTAAAAAAAATTAATTATTCTTTTGTAAAAGGTAAAATCTACTCTCTTATGGGACCATCTGGATCTGGAAAATCTACATTGCTAAATATTTTATCAATGATTGATAAGCCTACAACAGGTTCACTATTAATTGGAAATGATATAATTAATTTTAATGATAATACCGATAATGACAAAATTAGATCGAAAAAAATTGGTATTATATATCAGCAAAATAATTTACTTCCTGACTTTACAGCGTTAGAAAATGTTTATCTTGCTGGACTAGCCTTGAGTAATGATAAAAAGAATTCAATCAAAAAAGCAAAAACAATCATCAAAAAAATGGGCCTTTTATCACGACAGTATCATTATCCATCAGAATTATCAGGTGGTGAGATGCAAAGAATTGCAATGGCTAGAGCACTTATAAATGAACCTGAGATTATATTAGCTGACGAACCCACTGGAAGCCTCGATCATAGGACGGCAAAAGAAGTCTTTAGTGTTTTATATAATCTGAAAAATAAAAATAGATTAATAATTTATGCAACTCATAATAGATTTTTTGCCAATATGGCTGATTGCAAATTAGAAATGATTGATGGTAATATAAAAACTATCAATGCCAGAATCAAATAAACAAAATTTTAATCATTTAAAAATTCATACACAATATTCAATTTGTGAAGGTGCAATTAAAATTGATAATTTAAAAGATTTCTGTAAAGAAAATAAAATACCTTGCTTAGGTATTTCGGACACATCTAATTTGTGTGGGGCATTAGAGTTTGCTGAAAATATTTCTAAAGTAGGAACTCAACCGATTATTGGCACACAAATTTATTTTAGATTTGAAGATACAACTGGGTTGCTGCCTTTAATTGCACTTAATGAAAAGGGGTATAAGCGTATCATAGAACTCTCTTCTAGATCTTATCTTGAAAATGACTCTATTTCTGAGCCTCATTTAGATATTAACGAGCTTCTTAGTGACACACAAGGTATGCTTTTACTCTCAGGAACAATTCAAGGTTTATTTGGCAAACTATTTCAGAAAGGTCGTTTAGATGAGATAACAAAGATATATAAAAGTTTATCATCAAAGTTCCATGACCATTTTTATTTGGAAATCCAAAGACATGGCGACCAAAATGAAATTGTTTTTGAAAAGTTTAATTTGGAGCAATCCTCTAAAAATAAAATACCAATTATTGCTACTAACGAAGTTTATTATTTAACATCAGATATGCATGAAGCACACGATGCACTAACGTGCATTGGCTCAAAAACTTATGTTAATGAAAAAAATAGAATTAAATACACTAATCAACACTACTTTAAATCTAATGAGGAAATGTCTGAATTATTTTCAGACCTTCCTGAAGCTTTAGAGAATAATTTTAATTTACCATTCAAATGTAATTTTAGACCGCAATTTTCTAAGCCAGTATTACCAAATATTAGCTCAGAAAAAGGAGGTAGTGCTGATGAGATACTTAAAAAAGATTCATTAGACGGATTAAAAGAAAAATTTTTAAAAATATTTAAGATTGAAGAAAAAAATTTAGATAATAATGATAAATTTTTAAAATATAAAGACAGATTAGATCATGAGTTAAAAATAATCATTGAAATGAAGTATCCTAGTTATTTTTTAATTGTCTCTGACTATATTAAATGGGCTAAGAATAATGATATTCCCGTAGGTCCAGGTAGAGGTTCTGGAGCTGGTTCACTTGTTGCTTGGTGTTTGTCTATTACAGATGTTGATCCGATAAAATTTAATTTAATTTTTGAAAGGTTTTTAAACCCAGATCGTGTGTCAATGCCTGACTTTGATATAGATTTTTGTGAGGAAAAAAGAGATCTTGTTTTCAAGTATTTAACAACGAAATATAAAGATAGCGTTGCCCACATAATAACTTTTGGCAAATTAAAAGCAAGAATGGTTATTAGAGATGTAGGTAGAGTCTTAGGTTTACCATATGGCTTCGTTGATAGTATTTCAAAAATGATACCTTTTGATCCATCAAGACCACAAAGTTTATCTGCATGCATTAATAGTGAGCCACGACTTAAAAAATTAGTTAATGAAGATCCACGTGTAAAAAAATTAACTGATCTTTCTTTAAAACTGGAAGGTTTGAATAGAAATGTAGCAACTCATGCTGCGGGTGTCGTAATTGCAGACAGAAAATTAACAGAGGTTGTTCCTTTGTATAAAGATGCATCTGCTGATTTATTGTTACCATCCACACAATTTGACATGTATTCTGCAGAAAATGCTGGTTTAATTAAGTTTGATTTTTTAGGTTTAAAAACCTTAACTGTAATTAATAGAACCCAAAAATTAATTAATAAGAAAGTTAAAGACTTTAAAATTGAAGACATCAATTTTGAAGATAAGAAAGTTTTTGAATTACTATCTTCTGGTCATACAGTTGGATTATTTCAGGTGGAGAGTGCAGGTATGCGTGAAGCGTTATTACAAATGAAACCTAATCATATTGAAGACATTATTGCATTAGTTGCTCTTTATCGTCCTGGACCTATGAGTAACATACCAGTTTATAATGACTGTAAGCACGGTAGGCAAACGCCAGATTATTTACACCCATTACTTGAGGATATTCTTAAACCAACATACGGTGTTATTATTTATCAAGAACAGGTAATGCAAATTGCTCAAAAACTCTCAGGGTTTACAGCGGGAGAAGCTGATATTTTAAGAAGGGCTATGGGTAAAAAAAAGAGAGCAGAGCTAGAAAAGCAAAAACAAGGTTTTATTGTTGGTGCTCTTAAAAACGGAATTAGTAAAGATGTTGCTGCAAGTATATTTTTAAAGATTGAACCATTTGCTGAGTATGGTTTTAATAAAAGTCATGCTGCTGCGTATGCAATAATCTCATATCAAACTGCATTTTTAAAAACTTATTATCCTAAGGAATTTTTTGCAGCTTCAATGACAATGGATATATCAAACCAAAACAAACTTGGTGAATTTCATGAAGAACTTAAGAGAATTAATATAAAAGTTGTACGACCAGATATTAATAGATGTTTTGCAGATTTTCAGTTTGATGAAAATAATTTCTATTATGCTTTGGGGGGCATTAAAAGTGTTGGGTATGAAGCAATATCAAATGTTGTTAAGGAAAGAAAAGAGAATGGTGAATTCAAATCAATAAACGACTTTTTAAATAGAGTTAACCCTAAAGATATCAACAAACTACAATTAGAAGGACTAGTTAAGGCAGGAGCTTTCGATAATATAAACAACAATAGACAAGCATTATTTAATTCAATTCCAAATTTTATCCTTAAAACAAAAAGTATTTTTGAAAATAAAGCAGCAAACCAAATTGACCTTTTTGCATCCGATGAAGAACAGGATAATGAAATAGTATTTAATATAGAAGATTGGAAATTTGAAGATCGATTATCTAGAGAGTTTGAGGCTGTAGGTTTTTTTATATCAGATCACCCATTAAACCAGTTTAAAGAAATTTTTGATGATTATAAAATTGTTGATTACACACATTTTAATTTAGATGATAATATAAAAGATGCAAATATTGCAGCAACACTTTTAAAAATTACCGAACGAAAAACTGCAAAGGGTAATTCGTATGGTGTTATCAAATTTACAGATTTAACCAGTGTCTTTGAGCTCTTTATTTTTTCTGATATTCTCGAATTAAATAGAGAAGTTCTAATAGAGGGTAATTCGTTAATTATATCTTTGATCAAAACTATTTCTAATGATGAAAGTAGGTTTAAAAGAATAAATGTACAAAAAATAGCTTCGCTTAAAGATCTCTTTAATAAACCAGTCAATGAAATTATATTCAATATTAAAACTGTTAAAGACATAGAAAAAATATCTGATTTAGTAAACGAAGAGGGTACCACACAAGTAAAAATAAATATTAAAGATGAAAATAACAATATTAGCTTCAAATTTAAAAATAGACGGCTTATTGATAGAAAAACTATAAATATCTTAAGAAACAATGATATTTCGACCATTATTCACTAAAAAAGACTTGTTTGTTTTACAAATAATTTGTAAATAACTCTTAAATTAAATTAACACGCACACAGTTTGTGGTTTTATACCTCCGGTCCTTGAATGGAAATTACTGTGGTGGCTTAACCGGGAATAAATATGAAAATACCAAGTCTAAGTATCCAACAATTATTAGAAGCAGGCGTTCACTTAGGTCACAAGACTTTAAGATGGAACCCAAAGATGAAAAAATATATCTTTGGTAAAAGAGATTCAATTCACATTATTGATTTAACTCAAACATTAGAATTAACTAATGTAGCTTTAGAAAAAGTCTACAATACTATTGCTAATAATGGTAAAATTCTTTTTGTATCAACTAAAAAACAGGCATCAGAGGCTATTGCTGAGGTTGCAAAAGAAACGGGACAATACTTTGTAAATTACAGATGGTTAGGTGGAATGTTAACTAATTGGGGAACAATTTCTGGATCAATTAAAAAGATGAAGAAATATGAAGCCGATCTTGTAGCTGAAAATAGAGGTTTTACAAAAAAAGAACTATTAAAAATGAGTGTCAAAAAAGACAAACTAGAAAGAGCCCTAGGTGGAATTGCTGAAATGAAAAAAGTTCCAGATCTAGTTTTTATTATTGATACAAACTATGAATCTTTGGCTATTGCAGAAGCATCTAAATTAGGTATTCCAATTTGTGCTATATTAGATAGCAACTCAAACCCAGATGGAATAGATTTTCCAATTCCTGGCAATGATGACGCTAGAAGAGCAATTGATCTTTATTGCAATCTAATAAAAGAAACCATTGAAAATGCAAAAAAAGCATCCCCATCTAAAACAGAAGAAAAACCAGAAACTGAAGATGTTACAGTGAATGAAAAATCTACTAAAACTGTTCAAGAATTAGATAGAGAAAAATTAGATGCTAAATTTTCAAAAAAAAAAAAGGAAAAGCTAAATTAAAATGAGTGATATAGAAAAAGTCAAGCAATTAAGAGAAGCAACGGGCGCAGGTTTTAAAGATTGTAATTTAGCTGTCAAAGAATCTGGTGGAGATCTAGATAAAGCAGTAGAAATTTTAAGAGTTAAAGGAATTTCTAAGGCTTCTAAAAAAATGTCTAGAGATGCAAAAGAAGGTGTAATTGCAACCTCTGGAGACGAAAATAAGATTTCAGTTTTAGAGCTTAATTGTGAGACGGACTTCGTTGCAAAAAATGATGATTTTGTTTCATTCGCAAAAGAACTTAGTGATTTAAACAACCAAAATAATTCTGACTTGAATAAATTAAATAAATCAAACATGTCAAATGGAAAATCCGTTGAAGACAGTCTTGTTTCATTGATAGCAAAAATGGGTGAAAAAATAACAGTGGGTAAAGCAAAAACATTTAATCAGTCAGGAACTAAAAATTTTAACTATTTACATACTGTAGTAAAAGATAATTTATCTAAACTTTCAGTTATAGCATCTCTTGAAACTTCTGATGATAGTGACGTTGTTAAAATATTTGGTAAACAACTTTCAATGCATATAGCTGCATCTAATCCATTAGCTTTAAGATCAGATTTAATTGATAAAGAAGTTCTTCAAAAAGAACAGGATCTTGTTACAGAAGAATTAAAAAACTCTGGAAAACCTGATGAGATAGCACAAAAAATCAGCCTAGGTAAAATGAACAAGTTTAAGGATGATAACGCATTATTAACTCAAGCTTGGGTTATGGAGCCTAAAAAAAAAGTGCAAGATATTATAAAAGATCTTAATATCTCCGACTTAAAGATTAATGATTTCTATAGAATCAAAATAGGTGAATAAATGTTTAACGATAAAACATACAGCCAGAAGATGGATAAGACCATTGAGGTTTTTTCAAAAGAATTAACATCGTTAAGAACAGGTAGGGCAAACGCAGCAATGCTTGATCTAGTTAAAGTTGATGTTTATGGGCAGGCGATGCCATTAAATCAAGTTTCCAGTATAACCACCCCAGATGCACGAACAATCAATATCCAGGTTTGGGATCTTAATAATGTGCAATCAGTTGATTCTGCTATTAAAAAATCTGAGCTTGGTTTAAATCCACAAATAGATGGCCAATTAATTAGATTACCTGTTCCAGATTTAAATGAAGAGAGAAGAACGGAGATTAAAAAACTAATTAAGTCTATGGGTGAAAAATGTAAAATCTCAATTAGAAATATTAGAAGAGAAGCAAATGATGATTTAAAAAATTTAGTTAAGGAGAAAGAAATCAGTGAAGACGATGAAAAAAAAAATGAAAAAACGGTACAAGCATTTACTGATGAGCACATTAAAACTATAGATAAAAAAGTTGAAGCCAAAGAAAAAGAAATAATGACCATATGAACCCAATTAAACATGTTGCCATCATTATGGATGGAAACGGCAGATGGGGGATTAAACATAAAGGTTCACGAAACAGAGGTCATAGAGCTGGATTGGATACGGTTGAACGAATAATAGAAGAAAGCATTAAACAAAATATTGAACATTTAACACTTTATACTTTTTCAACAGAGAATTGGAAAAGACCAAAAAAAGAAATATTATTTCTTTTCACCTTATTAGAAAAGTTTTTATTAAAAAAAATTGATAGTTTAATTAAAAATAAGATAAAATTAAAAATTATCGGAAATAAAAAAAAATTTTCAAGTAAATTACAAAAATTATTAATTCTCTCTGAGAATAAAACCTCTACAAACCAAAAATTACAGATTAATCTTGCGTTAAATTATGGATCTAAAGAAGAGATATTAAACTCTATAAAGATAACAAATAAAAATAAAAAAAAAATTACTGAAAAAAATATAGAAAAGAATTTATATACAAGTGGAGTACCCAATCCAGATATATTAATTAGAACTGGTAACACACAAAGATTGAGTAATTTTTTGTTATGGCAACTTGCTTACACTGAAATTTTTTTTGAAAAAAAACTTTGGCCAGATTTCACAAAAAATGATTATAAAAAAATTCTTAACAAATATAAATTATTGAAAAGAAATTTTGGAGCGATTTAATGAAAACAGAATTAAATAAAAGAATAATAACATCAATTTTTTTATTATCAGTGTTAATAATAATGCTTTTTCACACTTTTGTTTTAATAATATGTTTAATTATTATTGGGATAATTGCCTGGATAGAATTTTATGCATTAATTTCAAAAATTTTTACAAAAAATAATTATAAAGATAAAATTTTAAGATTTTTTTACAAAGCCTTATCTTTATTATACTTATCATTATTAGTTTTTTCCATTATAAGCATTAAATCTAATAACTCAGAACTTGAGATTATAGTTATATATTCAATCTTCATTTCTATTATGACTGATATAGGTGGCTTGATCGTTGGCAAAACTTTTAAAGGAAAAAAATTAACTAAAATTAGCCCAAAAAAAACAATATCAGGGTCATTAGGGTCTTTTCTTTTTTCTTTATTATTAATTCCTTTTTTTATAAAATTTTTTACTGATTACACAGTTTTAGAAATAAGTATAATAACTTTAGTTATTTCTTCAACTTCACAAGTTGGCGACCTTTTTATTTCTTTTTTAAAACGTTTAGCTAATGTCAAAGATACTAGTGATTTATTGCCAGGACATGGGGGTATACTTGATAGAATAGATGGTATTATTCTCTCTATACCAGTCGGAATATTTTTATTTAATTTTATTTAATGAATTTTATGAAAAAAAAAATAGCAATTTTAGGTTCAACGGGGTCCATTGGGAAAACTCTGATTAATATTTTAAAGAAAGATAAGAAGAACATAGAATTAAAATTAATAACCACAAATAAAAATATTAAAGAATTAATAAAACAAATAAATATTTTTAATGTAAAAAATGTAATTGTTAAAGATTATAAAAGTTTTTTAAAATTAAAAAAAGTTTTAAATAAAAAAAAAATAAATGTTTATAATAACTTTGATTCAATAAATCATATTTTTAATAATAAAAAAATTGACTATTCAATGAGCGCAATTTCAGGTCTAGACGGCCTAGATCCCACATTAAGATTAATTGAATTTACCAAAAAAATTGCGATAGCAAATAAGGAGTCAATAATTTGTGGATGGTCATTGATTAATAAGAAGCTATTATTTCATAATACTAAATTTGTACCAGTTGATTCTGAGCATTACTCAATTTATTCATTAATTGGAGGTCTAAAAAATAATAATATTGAGTGTGTTTATATTACTGCTTCAGGAGGTCCTTTTAATAATTATCCTTTAAATAAATTTAAATCAATTACTCCTAAGTCTGCTCTAAACCACCCGAACTGGAATATGGGGAAAAAGATTTCAATCGATTCTGCAACGCTTATGAATAAAGTTTTTGAAATTATTGAAGCTAAGATGATATTTAATCTTAATTATAAAAAATTAAAAATTTTGATACATTCAAAATCATATGTTCATGCAATGGTTAAGTTTTCAAACGGTGTTACAAAAATCTTAATGCATGATACAAATATGAAAATACCAATTTTTAATTCAATATATGAAGAAGATAAAAAAAAAATTGTAACCAAGAAATTAGACTTTTCGATTATTAATAATTTAAATTTTAAAAATGTTGATTTAAAAAAATTCCCTGTTGTTAAAATTCTAAATAAAATTCCTACTGATAGCTCACTTTTCGAAACTGTTATAGTTGCCGCTAATGATAAATTGGTTAAACTATTTTTACAAAAAAAAATTCATTTCCTAGATATATCAAAAGTTTTGTTAAAAATTACTCAAGAAAAAGAGTTTCTTAAATATAGACGACTTATTCCAAAAAATATCACAGATATTATTAAATTAAGCGATTATGTAAGTTTAAAAATTGATACATACGATATATAAGACTTTATGTTTAAATTTTTTATAAAAATTAATATTATCTTATTTTTATTGGCTAGTTCATGTTTATCTGAAATAATAAATACAGTTAATACATCTGGTAATAAAAGAATCTCAAAAGAAACTATTATTGTTTTTGGTAAAATAGATTTAAAAAAAAATTACAATCAAGCTGATTTAAATTCAATTCTAAAGAATCTTTATGAAACTAACTTTTTTAAAGACATTAAGTTAAGTTTAACTGACAAAATCTTGGATATTCAAATTATTGAAAATCCAATTATTGAAAGTATAGAAATTAATGGTTTAACAAAATCTTCATTTAAGGAACTAATTTTAGATAAACTTACCTTAAAAAGTAGAAACTCTTTCAATGAATCAATTTTTTTAGGTGACGTAAATACTGTAAAAAATATACTTAAAACTAACGGGTATTATTTTTCTACAATTAAAACAAGTTCACTTTTAAATCAAGAAAGGAATTCAATTAAAGTTATATACAATATTGATCTAGGTGAAAAAGCAAAAATTAAGAAAATTAAATTTATCGGTGATAAAAAATTTAAAGACAGAAAGTTAAGTCAAATTATAGTATCTGAGGAATCGAAATTTTGGAAATTTATATCACAATCTATTTATCTGGATTTTAATCGTATTCAATTAGACAAAAGACTTTTATTAAATTTTTATAAAAATAATGGATATTATAATATTAGTATTAAAGATTCTTTCGTCGAATTAAATGATATGGGTGATTTTAGTTTAACTTATTCAATTCAATCTGGACAAAAATTTTTTTTTAATAATCTATCGTTAGAAATGCCAACTGATTTTGATGAAAAATATTTTTTAAAAATTAAAAATTTACTATCAAGTCTAAAAAATGAAACCTATTCACTTAATAAAGTAAATACAATATTGAAAGAAGTTGAGAAAATAGCACTTTCTAAAGATTATAATTTTTTAGATGCTGACCTATCAGAAACAATCGTGAGTCAAAATAAACTTGATATCAAAATTATTCTTTCTGAAACTGAAAAATTTTATATCGAAAAGATTAATATATTGGGTAATCGTTATACGATAGAAGAGGTTATTAGAAACTCCTTTATTGTTGATGAGGGTGACCCTTATAATGAAATTTTATTTAATAATTCAATAAACGATTTAAAAGCTAAAAATATATTTAAAACTGTTGAATTTGATTTAAAGGATGGTTCAAATTCTAGTTTAAAAGTTATTGATTTAAAGATACAGGAAAAGCCAACAGGTGAAATTTCTTTAGGCGCCGGTTATGGTACTCAAGGAGGAACATTTGGTGGTGGAATAGTTGAAAATAATTTTCTTGGTAAGGGCGTCCGATTAGACACTAATTTTAGTATTAGTAAAAATGCATTAAAAGGTAAATTAATTTATTCACAACCCAACTTTAATTACACAGACAATACTTTGTTTACATCCATTAAAAGCACTACCATGGATAATTTAACTGATTTTGGTTATAAAACATCAGAAATTGGATTTTCATTAGGTACATCTTTCGAGCAATATGAGAATTTATATTTTAGACCAGATATCTCAGTAACACATGAAAAACTTGAAACTAGCAGCACAGCCTCAGAAAATTATAAAAAACAAGCTGGTGATTTTTTTGACACCTATTTTATTTACTCATTAGATTTTGATAGAAGAAATCAAAAATACAGACCAAGTCAAGGCTATAGGGCAATTTTTCTTCAAGAGTTACCAGTTATCTCAAATGGTTACGAATTAGTAAATTCTTTAGAGACTTCAAAATATTATGAACTTCCATCTGATATGATTTCCAAACTTAGTTTTTACGCAAAATCAGTTAACGCATTAAAGAGTGAAAAAAATGTAAGAATATCAAAAAGGTTATCTATACCTAGTAGTAATTTAAGGGGTTTTGAATCTGGTAAGGTTGGACCAGTAGAAAATAATGATTATATAGGAGGAAACTATATTTCAACTATAAATTTTTCAACAACTCTACCTCAAATTCTTCCATCCCTTGAAAACATTGATTTTTCAGTTTTTGCAGATGCGGCTAATATATGGGGTGTAGATTATAATAATAAATTAAGCAAAAATAATAATATTCGTAGTTCAGTTGGCCTTGGTGTAGATTTGATGACACCAATTGGACCTATGAGTTTTTCCCTATCAGAAGTAATATCGAAATCTTCAACTGATATAACTGAGTCATTTAGATTTAATTTAGGAACAACTTTCTAATGAAAAATTTTGCTTTTGTTGTTATTTTTTTTTCAATCTTATTTAATTCAAGCAATATCAAAGCAAATGAAAAAATATTATTTGTAGATTCTATTTTTATTTTAAATAATTCTTTAGCAGGTAAATCAATCAATAATCAACTTAAGAATTTAAATGCTAAGAATGCTAAAAATTTTAAAAAAAATCAAAGTGATTTAAAATTAGAAGAATCTAAGTTATTTTCTCAAAAAAATGTCTTAGAAGTGAATCAGTACATGAAAAAAGTAGATGCTTTTAAAATTAAAGTTAATAAATTTAATCAAAATAAAAAAAGTACCCTTGATGAATTTAATAAGAAAAAAAGGGATGCAGAACTAGTCTTGTCAAACATGCTTGCGATTGTGCTTTCAGATTATGCTAAAAAAGAATCAGTATCATTAATTCTTCCAAAACAAAGTATCTTGATTGGAAAAAATGAGTTAGATATAACATCGACCATAAAAAATAATTTAGATTTAAAGATAAAAAATGTAAATATAAAATAATATATTATGAAAACAAATCTTACCAAGCAAGAAATAATTGAATTACTTCCTCATAGAGAGCCTATGCTATTAATCAGTGAGTTAAAAAATATTAAAAAGTTATTTTCTGCAACTGCAATTGTTGATGTTACAAAAAATAGTTTTTTTGTTCAGGGTCATTTTCCAGATAATCCAGTTATGCCTGGTGTTCTTATAGTTGAAGCTTTTGGGCAAGCAGCTGCGGCTCTTACTGCATCAGGCCTAGACAAAGAAACATATCAAAATAAACTTGTTTTTTTAATGGGTATAGAAAAGGCAAGATTTAGAAGTCCTGTTATACCAGATTGCAAACTAGAGCTTAATATAGAAGCTACTAGATCTCATGGAAGAGTCTGGAAATATAAAGGTGAAGCTTTTGTAGAGGGAAAAAAGATGGCTGATGCTCAATGGTCTGCAACAATAGTTGATAGAAAATAATTAGTAATATTTCTTGATAAGCAATTTTTGATATTTTTGATACTTAAACTTTATCAATGATTAGCCCATTTTTTAAAAATAAAGGACCGTTTGAAATTAAACAACTTCTTGAATTAAGTAACGTTCTTAATACTAACGATTATTCAGATACTATTGTCGAAAATGTTAAAGATTTGGTTGCAGCAACTAAGGATGATATTACTTTTTTTCATTCTAAAAAATATGAAACCCTAGCTTTAAAGACTAAAGCTAACTTTTGCATTACAACCCATAACTTAAGACATTTATTACCCAAAACCTGTAATCCAATAATTGTTGAGAATGTATTAATAGCTACCGCTAAAATTACAGCAAAATTTTATCCCGATTCTATTTCTGATGATTTTGATTACAATGTAGATAATATTAATATCACTACTTTTAAAGAAAAAGTTAAATTTGGAAAAAATGTTCTAATTGGTAAAAATGTAAGCATTGGAAGCAATTGCTTAGTTGGTCATAATACAATTATTGAAAGTAACGTAATTATCGGTGAAAATTGCTCAATTGGTTCTAACGTTATAATAAGAAACTCAATATTAAAAGATAACATTAATATTCTAGATAGTTGTGTGATAGGAAAAAAAGGTTTTGGTTTTTATCCCAATCAAAATAAAAATATCAAATACCCCCATATTGGAATAGTAATAATAGAGGATAATTGTGAAATTGGATGCGGATCAACTATTGATAGAGGTTCTTTATCAAACACAATAATTGGAAAAAACACATATATAGACAATCAAGTTCATATAGGTCACAATAATAAAATCGGAAGTAATTGCATTATTGCTGGACAAGTTGGTTTTGCTGGAAGTTCTAAGTTAGGAAATAATGTTATGATTGGTGGCCAGGCAGGAATTTCTGGTCATTTAGAAATTGGTAATAATGTCCAAATCGCAGGAGGTAGTGGTGTAATTAAAAATATTCCAGATAATACAAAAGTTATGGGTTACCCTGCAAAAGATTTAAAAACCTTTATTAAGGATAATAAATAAATGATCCATAAAACTGCAATCATAGATATAAAGTCTAAAATATCTTCAACTGTAAAAATTGGACCTTATTCCGTTATTGGCCCCAACGTTGAAATAGGTGATAATGTAGTAGTTCAATCACATGTAAGCATAACAGGCTACACAGTAATTGGTAAAAATAACAATATTTATCCATTCGCCTCTATAGGTAATGATCCACAAGATATGAAATACAAAGGTGAAAAAACCGAGCTTATAATAGGAGACAATAATACAATAAGAGAATATTCTACAATTAATCCAGGAACCATACAAGGTGGAGGAATAACTAAAGTAGGTAATAATAATTTGATTATGATTAGCGCACATATTGCTCATGATTGTATTATAGGAAACAACATTGTTATCGCAAACAATGCTGCCATAGCTGGCCACGCACAAGTAGATGACTACGTAGTGATAGGTGGTAACTGTGGTGTACAGCAGTTTGTAAGAATAGGAAAAATGGCAATGATTGGTGGTATGACAGGTGTTTCTAGAGACGTTATACCATATGGTTTATCAACGGGTAATAGGAATTATTTAAATGGTATCAATGTAGTGGGTTTGAGAAGGGGTAATGTTCCAAATAAGGATATTATAGGTCTTACAGAAGCTTATAAAGATATATTTAAAACAGAAAACTTAAGTGAAAATTTAAACAGATTAAATGGCCAGTTTAAAGAAAATTCACTTGTAAGTGAGGTATTAGAATTTATTAATAAAGATAAAAAAAGAGCTATTTGTACACCTTATCTTAAATAAAATGATTGGATTATTTCTTGGCAGTACGAATTTTCCGAAGTTAATTTTAAATAAAATTAAAAAAGATAAGAAGAAATATTTTATTATAGATTTAACAGTAAACAATGAGTTTAAAAAAGATAAGAATAATTATTTTATTAGCATAGGACAGTTCGGTAAAATTTTATCGATAATTAAAGAGAATAAATGTAATAAAGTATTATTTGCAGGTAAAATTACTAAACCAAAAATTTCCTCACTTAAATTAGACTTTAAAGGTCTTTTTTATATACCAAGAATAATTAAGGCCTCTAAATTAGGTGACGCTGCAATATTAAAAGAGCTAATAAAAATTTTAGCAGAACATAAGGTTAATGTAATTAAATCTAACTTTTTTAATCCAGAATTAACACTACCAAAAGGAAATTATACAAAAATTAAACCTAATAAAAAAGAATTAATTGAAATAAAAAAAGGTATTAGCTTGCTAAATAAGTTAAATGCCCACAATCATACTCAAGCATTAGTAGTTAGAAACAATTTTATTATTGCAAAAGAAAATTCACGAGGTACAAAAAAAATGCTTCAATCGATAATTAAAGCTAAAAATAATAAAGGGATTTTAATTAAATTTCCCAAAAAAAAACAAGACTTAAGAGTTGATTTACCAACTATTGGACTTGATACAATTAAAGACTGTAAAAAAGCAAACTTAAAAGGCCTAGTATTAAAAGCTAATCAAAATATATTTTTAGATAAAGTCAAAAGTTTAATTTTTGCTAATAAGAATAATATTTTTATAACAATAAAATGAAAAAAATTTTTGTTTTAACAGGTGAACCATCTGGTGATAAATTGGCTTCTACAGTTATTTCAAAACTCAAGCGAACCAACCAAGACATCGAGTATTTATCTGTTGGTGGTTATCATCTCACTTCATTAGGTATTAGATCAATTTTTGATTTAAAGGAAATTACCTTTATGGGTTTTACAAGTGTTTTATTAAATATATTTAAAATTAAAAATAAAATTAACAAAACTGTAGATGAAATAATAAAATTTAATCCAGATATATTATTTAGTGTAGATAGTCCTGATTTTACCCTTAGAGTTGCTGAAAGAGTTAAGAAAATTAACAGTAATATAAAAACAATCCATTATGTTGCACCGCAAGTATGGATATGGCGTGAAAGTAGGGTAAAAAATTTTAAAAAATTTGTTGATCATATGTTGTTATTATTTAATTTTGAAAAAAAATATTTTGACAAAGAAAATATAACTAACACTTTTGTAGGACACCCATTGCTTGAGAAAAGCGACAAATCAAAAACTGACTTATCATCATTAATTCATAAAGATAAAAAAATTATTTCAATTTTTGCTGGAAGTAGAAACTCAGAAACTAATATCCTCTTACCAATACTATGTAACTTTATTACAATGATGAATGAAAAAAATAACGATTATACTTTTGTTTTCCATTCAACGGATGAAAATAAAGATTTAATAAATGATTTCATAAAAAATTACAATTTTGAAAATTGTGATGTAATTTCTGATGAAAATATTAAACATCAAATATTATATAATTCAATTTTTGCTGTTTCTAAATCTGGGACTGTATCTTTGGAAATCTGTAATGCAGGGATACCGTCAATAATTATATATAAAATAAATATGATTAATTATTTTATTATGAAATCTCTAATCAAAGTTAAGTTTGCTAATATAATAAATATAATTAACAAAAAAGAAATTATACCAGAGTTGCTGCAAGGAGAGTGTAATGCAAAAGAAATTTTTAAATCTGTGGTTTATTTTTTAAACAATCCCAACCTTATGAATGAACAAATTGTTAACTGTAATAAAACTTTGAATGAAATTAGATCAAAAACTTCATCTTCTAGTGAGGCATCATCGATTTTAGCCAAGTATCTTGTTACTTAATCTTTTTTGAACTTCCTCTTTACCCAGAGATATAATTATATCATGAACGCCTGGTCCAAATTTTGAACCAGTTAATGCTACTCTTAGTGGCTGACCAATACCTTTGAAATTTGTTTCGTGTGATTTTATAAGATCATTTATAACAGGCTCTAAATTTTCTTTGCTTAGATTTTTTAATTCTTTAACCTTATTTGCAAACTCAGATATTATTTTTTTTGCTTTATCATCGATTAGTTTTATATCTTCTTGATTAATATTAACCTCATCATAAATAATATATTTAGAATTGTTATATATATCCTCTAATGTTTTGGCTTTATTTTTAAGGAATGCTAATGACGACTTAATCTTCTCTTCTTTATTTGATTTTATTTTTTCTTTAAATAATTCACAGTATTTTACAAAGTGATCATATAGGTCATTCTCATTAATAGTTTTTATATAATGTTCATTCATTGATAAAATACGACTCATATCTAATTTAGATGGTGATTTTCCAATACCCTCTAAATTAAAATATTTAATACTCTCTTCTAAAGTAAATATTTCTTTATCTTTATAAGACCATCCAAGTCTTAACAGGTAATTTCTTAAGGCATCTGGCATTATTCCTATTTTAGAATAATCATCTAGAGTTGAAGCATTGTCCCTTTTAGATAATTTTTTGCCCTCCATAGTATGAATTAAGGGAATATGGGCAAAAGATGGTAAGTCCCAATTCATTGACAAGTATATTTGAATTTGTTTAAAAGTATTTATTTTGTGGTCATCACCTCTAATAATATGTGACATTTTCATTTGATGATCATCAACTGTTGCTGATAAATTATATGTGGGTGTTCCATCATTTCTTAAAATAATAAAATCTTCTATGGTAATATTGTCAATCTCAACATCACCTTGCACCAAATCTTTTAGTATTGAAGAGCCCTCAATTTTACTTTTAAATCTTACAACATGTTTAATATCTTTAGGAGAATCACTTTCACTTAATTCTCTACATTTTCTGTTATAGGTATAAGGAAGTTTTTTTTGTCTAGCTCTTTTTTTTTGATCTTCTATTTCCTCTGCAGAGCAGTAACATTTATATGCATGACCATTCTTAAGTAATTCATTAGCAACGTTTATATGATCATTTATTTTAGTTGATTGAATGTATAACTCTCCATCATGTTCTATACCAATCCACTTTAAAGATTTTATAATTTGTATTTTATGTTCATCCTTGGATCTTTCCTTATCAGTATCTTCAATTCTTAAATGAAAGGTTCCTTTTTTATTTTTTGAATACAGCCAGCAAAATAAAGCAGTTCTTACACCACCAATATGAATAGCCCCAGTAGGAGAGGGAGCAAATCTTGTTGCTACATTAGACATGTGAGATTTTTAGACTATTTTCTTAGAAGTTTCTATATAAAGATACCAAAACACCCTGAACTTTAACTCTATCAGGTCCAAATATTTTAGTTTCATAGTTTTTATTTGCACTTTCTAATGCAACTGTTTTACCTTTTCTTCTAATTCTTTTAAGCATGGCTTCGTGCTCATCAATTAAAGCCACAACAATTTTACCATTATCTGCAGTATCAGATCTTTTAATAATAACAGTATCGCCCTCATTGATACCAGCTTCAATCATTGAATCACCTTGAACTTTGAGTCCAAAGTACTGTCCATTTTTTTCAAGATTACTTGGAAGTGGTATTCTAGAAACTTCATTCTGTATAGCCTCAACGGGGGTTCCTGCAGCAATACTGCCTAAAACAGGTATCTCCATTTCATTTACATTGTTATTCTCTGTATCTAAACCACCTTTAATAACACTTGGTGAAAAACTATTATAAATATCGTTAGCAGAAGCTGTTTCTGGAAGTTTTATTACCTCTAAAGCTCTGGCTTTATGAGGAAGTCTTCTAATAAACCCCCTTTCTTCTAAAGCGCTTATTAATCTATGAATTCCTGATTTAGATTTTAAATTTAATGAATCTTTCATTTCCTCGTAAGAAGGGGAAACACCTGAGGCCCTCAACTTCTTGTTGATAAATAAAAGCAAGTTTTTTTGTTTTTTAGTTAGCATAAGAACAAATAAAGTACAAAATCTGTTCTACAAGTGTTCTTCTATATTAACAATAGCTAAAAAGTGTTTAAAATAAGGGTTTATTTGATTAAAGAACTGAAAAAATTGAATTCTTGTCTAAGTTTTTTAAAAGTGATTCACCGATTAAAAAAGTTTTTATATTTGTTTTTTTGCATATTTCTAAAAGTTCTTCTTTTGTTTTAATTCCACTCTCTGAAATTAATGGTCCCGAGTGATTAATTAAGACATCATGAATATCATAAGTTGTATTTATATCTGTCTTTAAATTTTTTAGATTTCTATTATTAATACCAATTAAAGCTTCTTTAAAATTAAGAGCTCTTTTTGCTTCTTGTACCGTATGTACCTCAACAATTACAGACATGCTAAGTTTTAATGCCTCTTCATATAATTCATTAGCAAGCTCATCTGAAACACCAGCTAATATAATTAATATTGCATCTGCACCACAGCTTCGTGCCCAGTAAATTTGATATTTATCTATAAAAAAATCTTTACATAAAACAGGAAGATTCATTTTTTCCGAACCCTTTACAAAAGAAATATACATCATTTGTCCTAAGAAAAATTTTTCTTCAGTTAAAATAGATAAACATGTGGCATTATTATCCTTATAAATATTTGCTATTTTAATTGGACTATAATCTTCTATAATTATACCAGCTGAAGGACTTGCTTCTTTCATCTCAGCAATAATTGAAATTTTATCATTATTTATATTGTCTTGAATTTTTTTTTTAAAATCATAAAATTTTCCATCATACATATCCTCATAGTCATTCATATTGGATATTAATCTTTCAATAGGCACAAGTCTTTTTTTATTTTCGATTTCTATAATTCTATTATCAATTATTTTTTCTAATGTATTTTTACCCATTTTGTATTTTCTTTAAGTTTTTATACGCTTGTCCTGATAAGATATGTTTTCTAGCATTCTCATAAGCATTATTAAATGAAGAAAGTTTTTCTGCAACAATTAGTCCAGCAGCAGCATTTAAGCAAACTGCTTTGGAAAAATCATTATCTTCACCTTTAAATATATCTACTATTTTACCCGCATTAAATTCAGCGTCATCTCCTAACAAATCATCAAATTTATTTGCATCTATATTTAATTCCTTAGGATCAATAGTAATTTCTGAAATTTCACCATTCTTTAATTGAACGACATTTGTTTTTGCATAAGGCGATATTTCATCTAAACTATCTTCACTATTAACAATCCAAGCAAATTTTATATCTAAGTTTTTTAAAGCTTCTGCAAAAATTTTGAGTAATCTTTTATCATAAACACCAACAACTTGTCTCTCAACAAGGGCAGGGCTACTCAAAGGGCCAATCATATTAAATATTGTTCTTTTACCTATTCTCTTTCTTGTCGGTCCAACAAACCTCATTGCACTGTGGTAGTTAGGAGCAAACATAAAACCAAAGTTATTTTTATTTATTTGCTCTTCAATGTCTTTTGGCTCTAAATCAATCTTGATATTTAAAGCTTCCAAAACATCACCAGATCCACATTTTGATGAAACTGCTTTGTTTCCATGTTTTGCAATCTTAATTCCCATACTAGCTAATAATAAGGCTGAAGCTGTTGATATGTTTAGTGTGTTCATTCCATCTCCACCAGTGCCACATGTATCAACACAATCTTTAGCGTTAACTCTATTAGATTTATCTCTTAAAACGTAAACACCACCAGCTATTTCGTCTGAGACCTCACCTTTTGCTGTAAGTAGGGTTAAAAAATCAAATATTTCATCCTCAGAAGCTTTACCCTGCATTAGTATTTCAAATACAGCTTTACTTTCATCAAAGGATAAGTCTTGTTTGTTTTTTAACTTTTCTAGAAAATTTTTCATTAGTTTTTGTAATTAATAAAATTTTTTATTATTTTGATACCGATAACAGTTTTTATACTTTCAGGGTGGAATTGAACACCGTGAACATTATATTTTTTATGTTTCACACCCATTATAATACCATCTTTAGTTTGTGCAGTAATCTCAAGTTCTTGAGACAGAGTTCTTTTATCAATAATCAAGCTGTGATATCTTGTAGCTTCAAATCTAGAAGGAAGACCTTTTAATATACCAGTTTTATTTGACTCAATTATACTAGTTTTTCCGTGCATTAATTTCTTAGCTTGAATTATTTTTGAACCAAATACTTGTCCAATAATTTGATGACCCAAGCACACACCCAGTATTGGAATTTTTTTATAAAGAGATTGAACTATTTTAATGCAATTTCCTGATTGATTGGGGTTACCTGGACCTGGTGATATTACAATTCTATCGTACTTTTTTGTAATTATTTGATTATCAGTAATCTTATCATTTCTTACAACATCCACATTAATTTTTAGAGATGACAAGTAATGAAACAAGTTAAATGTAAAACTATCATAATTATCAATTAATATAATTTTCATTATTTTAGAGCATTCAGTAATGCTTTAGCTTTATTAACGGTTTCTTCATATTCTTTGATTGGATTGCTATCAGCAACAATTCCAGCACCTGCCTGAACATAAAATTTTTTATTTTTTGCAACGGCAGTTCTTAAAGCTATGCATGTATCAAACTCACCATTAGCTGAGAAGTAACCTATACCACCGGCATAAACCTTTCTTCTTGTTTTTTCTAACTCATCAATAATTTCCATAGCTCTAATTTTAGGTGCGCCTGAAACAGTTCCTGCAGGAAAACCAGCAAGCAATGATTTAAATTTTGAATATTTTTTATTATAAACACCCACAACATTAGAAACTATATGCATTACATGGGAATATTTTTCTATCATAAAACTCTCTGTGACTTTAATAGTACCAATTTTAGAAACTTTCCCAGCATCGTTTCTACCTAAATCAAGTAACATTAAATGTTCTGAAAGCTCTTTTTTATCTTGTAATAAATCCCTTGCAAAAAAATTATCTTCTTTAGAATTTTTACCCCTAGGTCTAGTTCCAGCTATTGGTCTAACGGTAATCATGTTATCTCTAAGTCTAACTAGAATCTCAGGACTGGCCCCAATTATTTGAAAATCTTCAAAATTGAAGAAGTACATAAATGGAGAAGGGTTGATAACTCTTAGTTTTTTGTAAATTTCAAGTGGTTTTTTTGATAATTTAGTTTCAAATCTTTGACTTAAAACTACTTGAAAAATATCTCCAATTTTAATGTATTCTTTGGCCTTATTAATCATTTTTAAAAATTTACTTTTTGAAGTATTAGATTTAACTTTAATATTAGCTTCAGTATTCTTGTAGACATTATCTCTTTTCAGGGCAGCTTGAATTAGTAGATTGTTAATTTGACTTTCAATTTCTAAATATTTTTCTTTATAGTTTGAAATTTTTTCATCTTTGAAGATATTTATAATATAAAAAATCTTCTTTTTTAAATTGTCATGAATAACCAGTGTTCTTGGTCTTAAGAGTCTTACATCAGGTAACTTTAAATCATCTTTACATTTGTTCGGAATTTTTTCAATGTATCTAATAGAATCGTAAGAGAAATATCCAGATATTAAAGAGCAAATAGGGGGCAGTTCAGAAGGTGTTTTAAATTTGAATTCTTCTATTATTTTTTCAATAATTTTGTCAGGATCTCCCTTGATTTTTTTTTTAATCTTATTCGCAATCAAATAAGAGGTTTTATTATTAAATTCCCAAATTTTGTCAGGGTTTTTACCAAAAATAGTATATCTACCTCTTATTTTTCCTTTCTCTACAGATTCAAAGATAAAGCTATTTTTCTCTTGAAGGAAATTATTAATTAAATTTAAAACCTCACTGTCGTCTTGTATTTTTCTAGATGTATAGATGATTTGATTTTTATTTCTTTTGTGCTGAAACTTAAAATCGTTAAAGTTTCGATTTAACATTATTTGAAATAATTTTTTACACGGTCAAGTGTTTTTTCATTAACTACAACTTGATACCTGTTATTTAAAAATAAATCGTATGATTTTAAAATACTATTTTTGCTTTGTGTCCCTTCTTCAATAGATATTTTATCAAAATTAATAGAGCTTTTGGTTATATTTTCATCTTCATATCTGACAGTTTTTGCAATGTATATATTGTTTTGTTTGTCTGAAATCAATGTAAATGAATTTACTGGAAGAGAGTACAAAATTTTAATTGAATTCTTTTCAAATTTTTTATCATCTTGGATGAAGGTTAATTTAATTTTTTCAATGTTATCTTTACCAAATTCATCAAAAGATGCCTGGTTAAATTTTTTTTCATTTATTTTATCAAGAATATTTTTATTGAATTCATATTTTTCTTTTTGAAGTAGAAGAACTTTAATTTGTTTTTTAAATTTTTCATCTTCAAGGCTGGGTAATTTATTATTTAAATTATCTATATTATAAAAAATATAAATCCCGTTATCTTCAAGAATTTCAATTTTATCTTTTCTAGAGTTGTAAATCTTGTTTTTTATTGTTTTTTCATTATCCAGATTTATATATGTGGTGACAGTAGTAGGAGATAAGTTTAAACCTTGAATAATTGTTTTAAATTCAATATTTTTAGATATTTGGTTTTCAATATCATCAATTTTATTGAAAAAGTCTTGATTAAATTCTTCTAAACCAATTAAATTTTTTGGACTAATATCAACATAAGAAAAGTCTATATAGTCTTGTTTTAATTTTTCAGCATTTTCATTAACAAAAAATTTGATTTCATTATCTGTAAACTCTTCAGCTTTCTTATAGAATATATCTAGATTAATATAATCAATATCTAATTTTTTATTTTTTTCTTTATAAAATTTATTAACCAAAAATTCTGGAGACTTTGTTCCACCACTTATATAGGTAAACAATTGTTTTTGAAGCTCATTATTTTTTAAGCGTATTTCAAACATGGCTGCCGAAGAATTGTTAGTTAGTAAAAATTTTTCATATAAAGTTCTTTGGAACACACCATTTTCATCGTGAAAATTTTTATTACTTTTAATTTTTTCGACTAACACATCTTTGGTTATCGAAAGATCAAATTCTTCAATTTCAAGATCAAGAAGAGTTGTAGATACTAATGCAGATAAAAGCTCTTCAATAATATCCTTATCAATATTCTCCTTTATCACTTGTTGACTTAATCCAGATTCATTTAAATAATCCATGAAATCTTGTGTGGAGATATTGGTGTTATTTATTTTGGCTATATTATTTTGATTCCCAGTACTAAAACCACCACCGAATCCACCAAAGCCAAATGCTATTACAATAACAAAAATTAGTAGTAAGCCACCAATCTTTTTTTTGGTTAGATTTTTAAAAGGATTTATCATTACTTTATTAATATATTGATCTGTAAAATACAAAGCTATAGATTAAATTTTTCATTATGACAAATAAATATATGTATTTTGTGGCTAATTGGAAAATGTATGGGAATTTATCTTCTTTAAATACATTGGATAAAGTTATTAAATTTTCAAAA
>Ga0209709_10000703_pt1 | contig 31598 bp, 33 predicted proteins | sample ArcticOcean_MG_C_2_FD_187435 | JGI IMG/M metagenome (GOLD analysis project Ga0209709, IMG submission 187435) | Marine microbial communities from western Arctic Ocean - ArcticOcean_MG_CB4_136 (SPAdes) (version 2) | ecosystem: Environmental > Aquatic > Marine > Oceanic | place: Arctic Ocean... | reverse complement strand
GATTATGAGCGCCCTGCACTTCGGTTAGCTGCTATTCAACAATTACGAGCTATTCATGAATTTACTCATGATTCATTCTGGGTGGGGGAAGATGGCCCAACGCATCAACCCATTGAACATACCATGGCCCTAAGAGCGATTCCAAACTTTAATGTATTTCGCCCCGGCGACGCCAAAGAAACGGCTGTTTGTTTTAAACTGGCAATGGAAAATCGAAATACACCATCAGCACTTTTATTGACTCGTCAGGGTCTGCCAGTTTCAGATATGGATTATTTCAAGATTGAATCAGGTGTAAAAAATGGCGCTTATATAAGACAAGATTGTGAAGGGTCACCCGAAATTGTATTGATTGCGACTGGGTCCGAAGTTGCTCTAGCAATTGAAACAGCGAAAAGAATGGATGATAAAAATTGCCGTATCATTAGTATGCCTTGTATGGAATTATTTGAATTTCAATCAGACAAATTTAAAACTGATTTAATTCCATTTCGGGGTTGTTTGAAAGTGACTCTGGAAGCAGGTATTACCCAAGGGTGGGCAAAATATGCAGGGTTCAATGGTCTTTCGATTGGTATTGATCATTTTGGTGCATCCGCACCGGGGAAAGATTTAGCGCAACAATTTGGTTTTACAGCAGATCAAGTTGAGAAAAAGATTAGGGCTCATTTAAATAAACTACTTTAACGCTTAGCTAAATGAAAATACATATTGCAACAGATCATGCTGGACTTGACCTGAAAAATATCATTCGAGATTATTTGATCTCAAAAGGACATGAAGTAACAGATCACGGTGCCCATGAATACGATGCACTAGATGATTATCCTGATTACATTTTTCCCTGCGCCAAAGCAGTAGCATCCGACCTTGAAAGTCGCGGAATCATTTTAGGTGGTTCGGGACAGGGGGAAGCCATGGCAGCTAACCGGGTCAAAGGTGTTCGGGCAGCAGTATTTTATAATGGTCCAGTGGAAATAGTGAAACTCTCCCGGGAGCACAACAATGCAAATATCCTATCTTTGGGTGCTCGTTTTATGACGGAAGATGAAATTTATAATGTAATTGAAATGTGGTTGGATGAACCATTTGGAGGTGGGCGTCATCAACGGAGAATTGATAAATTAGATTGCTAGATAAGACAATATTTGAATTTGTAATTAATTAAAAAGCCCCCTGTATTCAGGGGGCTTTTTCGATATTTAATAAATATCAATGTGAGATAAAATTCCCACATTATTGTGAAAGACTACTTCGGTGTTACGTTAAGTGCAATCGGCCCTTTATCGCCGGTGCCATCTTCATATTCAACCGTTTGTCCATCTTTCAAGGATTTAAATCCTTCCATGATTATATTGCTCATGTGAACGAAAAGATCTTTTCCACCATCTTCTGGTGAAATAAATCCAAATCCTTTAGCATCGTTGAACCATTTTACGGTTCCTGTTTTTACATCACTCATTTTTTTTCCTTTTGTTATTTGAGTTTATAGTATTGTTAGTTCCCCTAGCCCTCAATTGAAAAGACTCCACCACAAAAAAATAGAAAGGTGTTCAAGAGGGTACTAGAATAATACATCACTCAAAAAATCAAATTCCTTCAGATAAGGGGACCCAAATTTAATTATTAGGGTTATTAAAATACAATAAAACTTTCAAGGGCTGATATTAGTAGAAAATATGTCAATTCAGAGTGCACATTTCGTATTTGACAAAGGAATTTATAATTTGACTTAGATGAGGTTTGAATAAAAAACTAAAGATATTTGATGTCAATAGCGATTAAGAAAATTAGGCTTTTTGAAGATTTAACAGATCACACCATTAATACTATAATAGCTAAGCTTCATCCGTTCAATCTTCTCATTTTTAGTATCATAAATATTGCAAGCATCATAGGGTTTAGCATAAACATGGAGGCTAATGGCAAATTTATCGGATAGATTTTCTACAGAATGTATATCTGCTGGCCCGTCTAGAAACCCAGGTGAACAGGAGAGTTTCTGAGTCATATTCAGTTCTAATGGTTCAGAGGATATTTGTTCATAGTTGCAGATCTGAAGTTGTCCCTCTTGAACTCTTGCCCAGCATTTTTCACCTTCGTGCCCATGTATGGGGGCTGTAGTATTTGGTGGCCAGCAAATTACCATTAATTCAAAATCTGAATCTTTGTGTATCAAGTTTCTCGTATAAAAATTTTCTTTATGAAAAGAATAATGTTTTAATTCATTTTCGTTCAGGTTTAGATCTAGAAGGTAGGATGTAACTTCCGGAACGGGAAAATTTTGATTTGCAAATTCTTTTAATTTATCAATAATGGCTTTAATCATAATTAGAAATTATATTATAATGACGCTTTTGAGATCAATATTTTTTTAACTGTTCTCAAATCTTTTTTTGTATTCATATTTAAAAACGATTGATTATTCCCAAAGTTGATATAATATGAATTTAATTTTTCAACCAGTTTGAATAAGCTGTAATTACCATTTTGGATTTCAGATTCCAATTTTGTAAAAATCCGTTTTTGGTAAAAACCGCATGCGACTTGAATTTTATCATTCGAAACTGGAATAATAATGTCACAATTCTCCGACTTTGAATCCCACAACTTATTAAATACTCTCGAATCTATTAAAGGTAAATCACAAGAGAGAAGCAGTATCCAATCAGTTTTCGAATATTTTAGGGCTGTGTAAAGTCCATTTATGGGTGCATTAATTTCCAATTCATCCTTGATGAATGGGTAGGAAATTGAGTTTGGGTTTTCCTTCCCTATAACATACCGATTTTCAATGCCATCACAGGCATCCCAGATTCGGTCAAGAATAGTCTTCCCATTGATGGTGGTTTGCCATTTAAGAGATCCAAAACGTTTGCTTTCTCCACCGATCAAAATATATGCTGTTGCAGGAATTTTTTTGGGTTTATTCATATGGAGTTTTCGTTAATATTTCCCTGCCCAAATATACGAGAAACGCCAATTAAATGAATTACGGATTTGTTATAGATAATAGAATGTGCATTGGATGCCATGCCTGCACCGTGGCTTGCAAAAGTGAGCACGATGTGCCTATTGGCGTCAATCGCACCCACGTGAAATACATTGAGAAAGGTGAATTCCCTAAAAGCACGCGGGAATTTTCGGTTCATCGCTGTAACCATTGTGCCGATGCGCCTTGTGTAGAAATATGCCCTACAACTGCACTTTATACGCGGGCGGACGGTATTGTTGATTTTGATAATGATCGCTGTATCGGATGTAAATCCTGTATGCAAGCGTGTCCCTATGATGCCCTATATATCGATCCTGAGACCAACACTGCAGCAAAATGCAACTACTGCGCCCATAAGATTGATGGCGGATATGAACCGGCGTGCGTGATTGTATGTCCGGTGGAGGCCATTATTTCTGGCGATTTGGATGATTCGAAATCTAAAATTTCCTTACTGGTGGCCAATGAAGAAACCACGGTGCGGAAACCTGAAAAAATGACCGATCCCAATTTGTTTTATGTAAATGGGACGAATGAAATGCTAAACCCAAATGCCACAGTAAGAGATGGCAAATATGCTTCGTCCGAACAGGTTACCGGTGTGGGACACTATGCTAAATATGCGGATAAGCGACTCTCTGAATCGGACACAGAAAATTTATTGATTCAATTGGCAATGGAAAATTCTGCTAGAACTGGCAAGCCCATTGATAAACGAGCTATCGATAATGTGGCCCAAGAAATCCAACAAAATGTGGACACACAAGAAGCAAGGCGAGTCTATGATTCACCCAGTCAAGGTGTCCTTTGGGGTTGGGAAGTGCCGGCTTATGTGTGGACAAAAGCCATTGCCACAGGCACATTTCTCATGATGGCGATTTGGAATTTATTTATTGGTGAATTAAGTGTGGAGTCTGAAATGAATGGACTCATTGTATCACTCATTTTTATGGGATTCACCGGCGGATTGCTTGTCAAAGACTTGGATCGTCCCGACCGATTCCTCTACGTCTTACTTCGGCCCCAGTGGAAATCTTGGCTGGTGCGGGGTGCTTATATTATTACAGGTTTTGGTGGATTGGTTTCTCTGAAATTGTTGGATAATTATTTAGAACTGGGACTCGCTTGGTTGTGGATTCCTGGATTAGTCTTCGCAGGATTAGGTGCAGTCTATACGGCATTTCTGTTTAACCAAGCGCGGGCCCGAGATTTATGGCAAACGCCCATTCAATCTGCCATACATATGTTGGTTCATGCCATCATGGCTGGATCGGTAGTTATGATGATTATTGCAACGGATTCATCCCAATGGATGGCAAATATTCTGCTTTGGGGAATTGTGGCAAATATGATCATTATTGCAAAAGAAATTTTAATACCCCATGATACGCCTGACACAAAAAAAGCAATCCATCTAATGACAAAAGGATACTATTCCAAATATTTCTGGGCAGGAATTGTGATTGGAAGCCTTATACCCATGGTTGTCTTAAACGCTTTCCCAGGTATGTCGTTGATTGCTGGTGGTTTGGCATTGGTTGGGATTTATTTAACAGAATTTGTACGCATCCGCGTACCACAAATGATTCCTTTGAGTTAATTATGAAACGTAGTTGGATAGAAACATTTTCAGAATCTTTAGGGATTATCTCGAAGATATCTGATCGTCCCGATTGGTCCGAAGAATTTGCAATGGAAGGTCCACGAGAGCTTTATAAATATCCCGACCCCAGCGAATGGGATGATTTTACAGAATTAGATGCATTGGCTTGGCCGGAGAAAAAGGAACGACATTATTCTATAGTTCCCACTACATGTTTCAATTGTGAATCGGCTTGCGGCCTCTTGGCTTATGTTGATAAGGATTCCAATGAAGTGCGAAAGTTTGAAGGTAATCCTCACCATCCCGGCAGCCGCGGACGCAATTGCGCCAAAGGTCCAGCCACCATTAATCAGATTAATGATACGGAGCGGATTCTTTATCCATTAAAACGGGTTGGCAAGCGTGGCGAAGGAAAGTGGGAACGTATTTCATGGGATCAAGCGCTGGATGAAATTTCGGAAAAGATTGCTGCATCTCTGCGCAAAAGTAAAGAGAAAGTAGTTTATCATGTGGGTCGACCAGGGCATGAAGGTTATGCCGAGCGCGTCCTGAAAGCCTGGGGTGTGGATGGGCATAATTCTCACACGAATATTTGTTCTGCGGGTGCACGAACCGGCTATGCTCTATGGCATAAATACGATCGTCCAAGCCCTGATCACACAAATGCAAAAGTGATTTTGCTGGCGTCGTCTCATTTGGAAACAGGCCATTATTTTAATCCACATGCCCAGCGGATTATGGAAGGCATGATGAAAGGCGCCAAATTGATCGTCATGGATCCGCGCCTGTCCAATACGGCATCTATGGCAGATGAATGGATGCCCACCTATCCCGGCAGTGAATCGGCAGTTTATCTAGCCATGGCTAAGATCATTTTAGACGAAGGTATGTATGATCGCCATTATATGGAAAATTGGGTGAACTGGGATGATTATCTAAAAAATTTACATCCGAATGATCCAATTGAATTTGATCAATTTATCAAACGTTTGAGTGAAGAATGGGCGGAATTCACTCCGGAATATGCTGCCAAAGAAGCCCAAATTGAAGCAGATCAGATTGTTCGTGTAGCGCGCATGGTTGGGAAAGCAGGAAGCAAACTTTCCACCCATGTTTGGCGCGGTCCGTCCATTGGAAATCTCGGCGGATGGCAAGTGTCACGGACGCTTCATTTATTGAATGTTCTCACAGGATCTGTAGGCACGGAAGGGGGAACATCTCCAAGTGCATGGAATAAATTTCATCCTGAATTTTTTGATGTTCCACCGGGTCCGGACGCATGGAACGAATTGGCTTGGCCGAAAGAATACACATTGAATCATTATGAAATGAGTCAGATATTGCCCCATTTAATCAAGGATGGTCGCGGATCTATGGATGTGTATTTCACCCGTGTGTTTAATCCTGTATGGACTTTTCCTGATGGATTTTCCTGGATAGAAATGTTATCCGATGCAGAAAAAGTTGGCTGCCATATTGCCCTTACGCCCACTTGGAATGAGACTGCATTTTTTGCCGATTATGTTTTGCCCATGGGACACGCATCCGAGCGGCATGATATTAATTCTTACGAAACACAAGCGGGTATTTGGATTGCTTTTCGCCAACCTGTTTTAAGAGAAAAAGCGCGCCGCGATGGAAAAGAAATTGAATTCACCTATGAAGTGAATCCCGGAGAAGTATGGGAAGAAGATGAATTTTGGATTGAGCTTTCCTGGCGCATAGACAAAGACGGCGATTTGGGCATTCGGAAACATTTTATGAGTCCGTACCGAGACGGTGAAAAGATCAATGTTGATGAATATTATCAATACATTTTTGAGCACACGAATGGATTGCCTGAAGTAGCTAAAAAAGAAGGTCTTTCTGCTTTAGAATACATGCGGAAGTTTGGCGCTTTTATGGTGGACGATAATGTGTATCGGAATAATGAAAAAGAATTTGCCGATAGTGATGTAATTGTGAAGTCCAATGGGCAGATTGAAAAAGATGGCGATATTGTGGGATTACGGGTTGATGGAAAAAATTATGCGGGATTTCCAACGCCGTCCAAACGGCAGGAAATTTATTCCCAAACTATGGTAGACTTTGGTTATCCGGAACATGCCACGCCGGGATACCGCATTAAAAGTCATGTGCATCCAGACGAAATGGACACAAGTAAAAATGAGTGTGTATTATTGCCGAATTTTAGATTGCCAACGCATATTCATTCTCGTTCTGCCAATGCAAAATGGCTCACAGAAATCGCCCATAAAAACCCTATTTGGATTCATACCAAAGATGCGAAACGCCTTGGCGTGAATAATGGAGAATTACTCAAAATCACAACAGAAATTGGTTGGTTTGTAGATAAAGTTTGGGTGACGGAAGCAATCAAACCGGGTGTTGTGGCTTGTTCACATCATATTGGCAGATGGAGACGTCAGCAAGATGCGGGGAATCGATTCATGTCCAATACAGTCGATATTAAAAATATGGGTGATGGAAAATGGCAGATGCGTACGGTGACCGGAGTTGAACCGTGGGAATCGAAGGATCCAGATACGAATCGCGTTTGGTGGCGAGATGGGGGTGTTCACCAAAATATTACCCACGCTACAAATCCTGACCCAATTTCAGGTGCCCATTGCTGGCTCCAAAAAGTGAGTATATCTGTGCCGAAATCCGGCGAGAAATATGGTGATGTTTTCGTAGATACGAATAAATCATTTGAGCATTTCAAAAAATGGAATGCGTGGGCCAAAGATAGAGAGACACATCCCGATGGTTTACGTCGACCGCTGTGGATGGGAAGACCTTTAACGCCTCAGAAAGAGCAGTTTTATTTGAAATAGATCGTTTAATAATTCAACTGGCTAATAAATGAATAATTATTAACGCAAACTTCTAAATGAGCCAAATGGGAACACTATGAATAAGTTTAAACTTAATATTAACGGTGAACAGCATACTGTAAATGTTGACAGTGATACGCCACTTCTGTGGGTAATACGAGATACTTTGGGATATACGGGGACAAAATTTGGATGTGGACGTGGCCTTTGCGGTGCCTGTACAATTCACTTAGATGGGGAAGCGACTCGATCTTGTGTGACGTCCATTGATATGGTTGAAGACGATAGTGAAATCACAACCATAGAAGGTCTTTCTGAAGATAATCCACATCCCGTTCAACTTGCTTGGTTGGAAGAAGATGTTCCCCAATGCGGTTACTGCCAACCTGGGCAAATAATGACTGCATCAGCTTTCCTGAAAAGAAATCCAAACCCGGATGAAACCGATATTGATTCGGCCATGAAAATGAATATTTGCCGCTGTGGTACCTATCCCCAAATCAAGAAAGCTATCTTTCGTGCAGCCAATAATGCACAAAGCAGTGCAGGGGGAGACGATGAATAGACGCGATTTTATTAAAGTTGTTTCCACTGCAGGTTCTGGGTTTGCCTTAGGATTCTACATTCCCTACACCAATAAACTGAATGGAAAAATCGTTGCATCTACAATATTTGAACCCAATGCGTGGATCAAGATCAAATCTGATAATATGGTCCAAATCATGGTGGCAAAATCTGAAATGGGACAGGGTGTCTTAACATCTTTGCCTATGATTATCGCTGAAGAGATGGATTTGGATTGGTCAAAAGTTGTCGTAGAAAAAGCACCGGCAGATAAAAAAAAGTATGGTTGGCAAATGACCGGTGGGAGCAATTCGGTTTCAAGCGGATGGCAAAAATTAAGGGAAGCAGGTGCAATCGCACGAGAAATGCTAGTGATGGCCGCTGCCCAAGAATGGGGTATCCTTTCCAGTGAATGCAAAACACATAACGGGATTGTAACCCACGAAAGCACCGGGAGAGAATTATCCTATGGCGATCTGGCAAAAAAAGCCAGTCTTCAAAAAGTGCCCAAAAACCCAAAATTAAAAGCAAAGCGGGACTTTTCTATTATTGGTCAAAATATGAAAAGAACAGATACATTACCCAAGGTAAATGGAACAGCTCAATTTGCATTAGATGTTCAATTGGACGGTATGTTGTATGCCACCGTGGTTCATTCGCCCGTATTTGGTGGAAAGCTCAAATCCTTTAATGAAGCGAGTGTCAACGACATTTCAGGCGTAACTAAAATATTCGAAATTGAAAATGGGCTGGCCATTGTTGCCCGAAACACTTGGGCCGCATTGAAAGCCAAAAAACAAATTGAAATCAATTGGGATGAAGGTGAAGCGGCAGGACTGGACAGTGAAAAGATCAGGAAAGACCTGCTTGATGCCAGTAAAGAGAAAGGTGGTGTTGTTCGTAAAGAAGGCAATGTCAAAAAGGCTCTGAAATCATCCAAAAACCAAATTGAAGCAATCTATGAATCGCCACTTCAAGCCCATGCCACAATGGAACCCATGAACTGTACCGCTTATGTGCAAAGGGATAAATGCCAAGTCTGGGCAGGAACGCAGGATCCCAACGGGGCTAGAAAGATCGCTTCAAAAATTACCGGTTTATCTAAAAAACAAGTTGAAGTCAATGTTACTTTCTTAGGTGGAGGGTTTGGTCGTAGGGCTTTTAACGATTTTGTAAAAGAAGCCGTTGAAATATCAAACGAAATGAAAAAACCGGTCAAATTGACTTGGAGCCGTGAAGAAGATATGCAGCACGATTACTATAGGCCGCCAAGCCTTCATGTGATGAAAGGTGCTTTTGATCAAAATAATAATTTATCAGTCTGGAAACACCGAATTACGGCACCTTCAATCCTATTCTCTCAAATACTAAAGATGCCGTTCCCTTATAAAGAGAAAATCGATATTATTGCTGTGGAAGGCGCAAAGCATTTACCCTACGAGATTCCTAATATGCAGGTGGATTTCCAAATGACCAAATCATCGATTCCACTAGGATGGTGGCGATCTGTATATGATTCCCAAAATGCATTTGCCAATGAATGTTTCATGGATGAATTAGCAGAAAAAGCGGGGAAAGACCCTGCTCAATTCAGGTTGGACCTATTGCCAAAATCATCAAGAGATGCGAGAGTGATTAAGCGGGTAATGGAAAAATCGGGTTGGGATAATTTTAATAATGGTTCCAGTTATCAGGGAATTTCCTGTCATAAATCATTTGGAACATGGGTAGCCCAGGTGGCTCGTGTCTCTGTTAAGGGTAATAAAGTAAAAGTTCATGAAATTCATTGTGCAGTTGATTGTGGTATTGTAATTAATCCATCTATCGTAATGGCACAAATTTCAGGTGCCATCATCTATGGCCTATCCGCGACTTTAAAAAGTAAGATAACAATAAAAAATGGTCGTGTAGTACAAAGTAACTTTGATGATTTTGAGGTATTACGTATGAATGAGACTCCTGAAATTCATGTTTATTTAATTGAAAGTGATGAACCTCCTTCTGGTGTTGGTGAGCCGGGGCTTCCACCAACTGCACCAGCGGTTGTGAATGCGATCTTTGCTGCAACAGGGAAACGAATTCGAGAATTACCTGTTCAATTGAGTTAACATTATCCCCTCTATTTAATTTAAAAGTTTCCTGACTACATAAAGGACGGTTTTACATAAAATATTCTTACAAGACCATGGTAGTTTCATGAAGATTGCAGGACTCATTTTAGCAGCCGGCGGATCAAGCCGAATGGGAGATCGAAATAAATTAATGATGCCTTTTCAAGGCAAACCCATGTTGAACCACGTGGTAAATGCATCATTGAATTCCAATCTGACTCAAACTTTTGTTGTTGTGGGGCACCAATCTTCTAAGATCAAAAACTTGATCCAAAGTGATGATATTCAATGTGTAGAAAATGAGCAATGGGAATTGGGAATGGCTTCATCCATTGTGGCTGGGATAAGTCAGTTAAAACAATTTGACGGCTTTCTTATTCTATTGGGCGACATGCCTTTAGTAACGCCAGAACTGATCAATGAGATTATTGTTCATGGTTCAGCGGATAAAATTGTGATCCCAATAAAAGATGGGCTGCATGGGAATCCTGTATTGTTTGGTTCAAAATTCTGGAATGAGATAACGGCCCTTTCAGGAGATAATGGTGCAAAAAAAGTAATTCAGAAAAACCCATCTTGTATTGTTAGAATTAATATTCAGTCAAATGCTATTTTTAACGATTTTGATACGAAGAACAGTTTAAAGGCGTGAATTGATGCTGCATAAAAAAATATTTTCAATCATGGCAGAATTGAGATGGGACAAACGGCCTTTTGCCATCACCACCGTAATTGCTGTGAAAGGATCATCATCGGCAAAAACGGGAGATAAGGCAATCTATGATGAAAAGGGAAAACGAATCGTCGGATATATTGGAGGTGGCTGTGTTGAAAATCGTGTAGGCCGCACCGTGATCGAATCCTTAGATGATAATCAAACCAGGATAATCGATGTAAATCTTGACAGCGATGATATGAAATTAGGGATACCATGTGGAGGCATAATGACAGTTTTTGTTGAACCCCAAAATAGTCCACCGACAATACTAATCCGCGGTATGGGCCGCGTGGTGGAAGTATTGGCAGAATTAGCGGCGACACTAAATTTTAAAGTATTAATCCAAACGCAGAAAGATGAAAAGGATCGTTATGGTTTTGCAGATGAAGTTATTACCAATCCATTGGACCTGGATGATATTGATGAAAAAATAGATTACATTATTTTAGCCACTCATCATCGTGATGACCATCATCAATCCCTGAGTGCGCTGAATCATGGAATCCCATTTGTGGCAGTAATTGCCAGCCAAAAGAAAGCTGGATTGATCAAAGATTATTTGAAAGATAGTAAAATATCCGATGAATTGCTGGCGAATTTTCATTCACCAGCAGGCCTGGATCTGAATGCCACTACAGCAGAAGAGATTGCCTTGAGCATAATATCAGAAATTGTAATGGATCGGAATGGCGGTTCCGGTAAAACTATGGGGAAATAGATTGAAGGATTTGATCTATCTTGATAACCAGGCAACAACGCCTGTTGATCCCAGAGTGTTGGAAGCCATGATTCCTTATTTATCCGAACAATTTGGGAATGCGGCCAGCATTCACCATTCATTTGGAAGGCAAGCAAAAGAAGCTATTGAAAATTCTCGAAAAGTATTGGCTGAAGAAATAAATGCTCGCACCAAAGAAATAGTTTTTACCAGTGGTGCTACTGAATCGATTAATCTAGCTATTCGCGGTGCATGTGAACAAAACCCAGATAAAAGACACATCATTACACAGGTCACAGAGCATAAGGCTGTTCTGGATACTTGTAATGCCATGATAAAAAAAGGGTGGACCCTTACAATTTTAGCCGTGGATAATGATGGACGAGTTGATCCGTCTCATGTGAAAGATGCTATTCGAGATGATACTGTTTTAGTGGCCATTATGCATGCCAATAATGAGATTGGAACCATTCAGCCTATTGCGGAGATCGGGAAAATTTGTAAAGATACTGGTGTCCTTTTCTTTGTGGATGCATGCCAATCATTTGGCAAACTAAAAATTGATGTAAATGCCTTGTCTATTAATATGTTAGCAGCCACTGCTCACAAAATATATGGACCCAAAGGGATTGGAATACTATACATAAAAAGTAAAAATCCAAAAGTAGAAATTGTAGCTCAAATTACCGGTGGCGGACATGAGTATGGCCGTCGATCTGGCACACTTCCGGTTCACCAAATTGTTGGATTTGGAAAAGCCATTGAAATTTGCGATCCGTTAGAGAATAAAAAAATGGCCATTCTTCAAAAAATGCTGATTGATGGGATTATTAAAGCACATCCTAGTGTGCAACTGAATGGAAGCCGGGAAAATCGGTTACCAAATAATATCAATTTCTGTGTTCCTGGGGTTGATGCGGAAACATTAATTATGAAAATGAAAGGTGTTGCATGTTCAACGGGATCAGCATGCAGCAGTGCGAATTTTGAACCATCTCACGTGATAAAAGCTTTGGGGCGAAATTACGAAATGGCCCATTCGGCCGTTCGATTCAGTATTGGCAGGTTCAACACGGTAGATGAAGTTGATAAAGTGATTTTAGAAATCAATGAATCGATTACCCTTCTAAAACAAAATTCAACGCATTTTTAAGATAAGTGTTTAGCAATTTCAACTTTCGTTGAATTTGGGTAATTTCCTACTAATAATAATTTAGTCTCTTAGCCAGCTAACCTAAATCACGTGATCACGTGACAAGGTTTGCGGCCGGTACGGTTTTGATGGAAACGTCAAGATTTGCTCCCGATCCCCGCAAACTGCGAGGTGACTTGGAATGAGAATGAACAATACAAACAACATCTACACCCTTGTGGATCTCGCGATATCCTAACCGTGAATCCACCGATTATCGACCAATTTGGTCGAACATTCAACTACTTACGTATTTCCCTGAATGAACAGTGCAACCTTCGGTGTATCTATTGCATGCCGGAAGAAGGCATTGATTTTCGCAGCGAAGATAAACTCCTTACCACAAAAGAAATTTTTCGGTTAATTAAAACCGCATCCCAAATGGGTGTATCTAAAATCCGTTTTACTGGTGGTGAACCTTTACTTCGAAAAGATTTATTGAAACTCGTTCAATTTGCAAAAGAAACGCCAGGTATTCAATCAGTTCATTTAACGACAAATGGATTATTACTCTCTAAACATATTCAAGAATTGGAAAGGGCGTGTTTGTCGGGAATAAATATTAGTCTGGATACATTGAAGCCTGAAAAATTTAAAATTATCACTCGACGAGATGGTCTAGAACTGGTTTTAAATGGTCTTAATAAAGCCATGCAATCAACCATTCAATCCATCAAACTGAATGTGGTTGCCATGCGTGATTTTAATGATGATGAACTCATGGATTTTGTGGGACTGACAAAAGAGAATAATATTACCGTTCGATTTATAGAATTGATGCCTTTCGATTCTCATCAGATTTGGAAGACGGGTAAATTTTATGGTGCAGATGATATTGTGTCTGATATACAAAACCAGGTTGATGAATTAAACCCAGTCGATGGTTCTCGAACTGAGCATCATGTGTTTCAGGTGAATGATTATAAGGGGAAAGTGGCAGTCATTCCAGCTTTCTCGCGCAATTTGTGTGGTGCATGTAATCGCATCAGAATTACGGCTGATGGAAAATTATTGAATTGCCTTTATAGCCAAAATGAAACAAATCTTCGAGATGCCATGCGGATAGGAAAATCTGATATGGAAATTGGGGAAATGATTCGCGGTACCATGAAGAATAAATTTAAAGATGGTTGGGAAGCCCAGAATGAGGGCAGTGCCAAACGGGAATCTATGACACAAATAGGGGGTTAATATGAATGGTTTTTCCCATTTAGATAAAAAAGGGAATGTCAAAATGGTGGATGTAACCGATAAAGTTGTGACTACCAGGATAGCAAAAGCAGAAGGAAAAATATTTATGCTTCCAGAAACCATTTTAGCCATTCAGAATGATGCACTTCCCAAAGGGAATGTGCTAACCACAGCTAAAATTTCGGGAATTCAATCGGCGAAAAAAACGGCAGAAATAATTCCCATGTGCCATCAATTAAATTTGTCATTTGTAGACATCGAATTCGAAATGCAAGTTAATGTTATTTTGATAAAATCAATTGTGAAGACTAAAGAAGCCACGGGCGTAGAGATGGAAGCATTATCAGCAGTTTCTAGTGCAGCATTAACTATTTATGATATGTGTAAAGCAGTAGATAAAACAATGATAATAGGTGAAATAAAATTGGTAAAGAAAGTCGGAGGTAAGTCGGACAATGTTGTTGAATATCGACCCAATGTAGGTATTATTACCTTAAGTGATAGTATTTCATCTGGGCAAGGGGAAGATAAATCTGGACCTATCTTAATCGATGGTTTTTCCAATGTCGGTTGCGTTGTGAATCATCATGAAATATTTCCAGACGGGTCTGAAAAATTAGTTTCCACCATTCAAGATTGGGTAAATGATGGCGTTGAATTAATCATAACCACAGGCGGAACTGGACTAGGTCCACGAGATTTAACTATTGAAGCCATGGAAAAAATATTTCATTCAAAATTACCCGGTGTGGAACAAGCGCTTCACGCATATGGGCGGGGAAAAGTGACAACAGCCATGTTGTCACGGCTGACCGCTGGCGTTGTAGATGGCGCGATTGTTATTTGTCTTCCGGGAAGTACTGGCGCCGCAAAAGATGCTTTGAAAGTTTTGATTCCAACGGTTTTTCATTCATTTCATATGATGAAGGGTGAAAAACATTAATGGATTACTTACTGCCATTTCTTTTTTTGTTGATTGCCTTTATCTATTCCAGTGTTGGGTTAGGTGGTGGATCATCCTATACAGCACTCATGGCAATTTTTGGAATCAGTTACCAAATTATCCCTACCACGTCGCTTACTTTGAACCTGATTGTGACATCTATTGGTATGATTCATTTTTGGAAAAATGGCCACGGTCGACTCAATTTAATTATTCCGTTTTTGTTAACATCTATTCCAATGGCCTACTTTGCTGGTACTCTAGAATTACCTGAAAGGATATTTAACATATTCTTATTGATTACGCTTATTTTTGTAGTAATACGGATTTACCTTATAAACGACTTAAAAATATCTATTCAATTGACTGGCATTCAAAAATGGATCTTTATTTTTGGTTTAGGCGGCGTCTTAGGATTTATCGCAGGTGCAGTTGGCATTGGTGGTGGTGTTTATCTTGTACCGCTTATTATCATGTTTGGCCTTGGGACGGAACAGGAAGCAGCTGCATCAGGGGCTATGTTCATTTGGATGAATTCACTTGCGGCTCTTATTGCTCGAGCTCAAACAGGCACATTTGATCCACAATTTATTTTACCATTGGGGATTGCAGTTATAATCGGCGGATTTGGAGGTTCCTATTTAGGTGCAGTAAAGCTTGAACCGAAAACAATTCAGAAAGTCATGGGTGGTGTTATTCTTATTGCTATCATGTTTTTATTAAAAGGACTGCTATGATATCTTTTCAAGAAGCAAAATCAATTATCAATAATAACGTATTTGAATTACAATCTGAACGAGTATATCTAACTCTAGCTGGGAATCGTGTTTTAGCGCAAGATATTGTGGCCACATTTCCATCACCTATTTTTGACAATTCTGCTATGGATGGATTTGCGGTTCGCTCTAGAGATACAAAAGGTGCCAGCCCAGAAAATCCGGTTACATTAACAATGGTCAGTATCAGCTCGGCAGGTACACCAAGTAATGTGTCCTTAAATCCTGGTGAATGTATCCAATGCATGACTGGAGCAAAAATCCCTGATGGGGCTGATGCAATTATTATGGTGGAAGACAGTAGTGGGTTTTCTGATTCCGATATAGTCCAAATTATGATTGAAACATTACCGGAAAAACATATCCGAAAAATGGGAGAAGAGATCAAAGAAGGAGAAATTCTGATTCAAAAAGGGACAACTGTAACACCCAGTGAAATAGGGACCTGCGCCACATTTGGATATGGGGAATTAGTAGTCTCTAAAAAACCAAAGATTGCCATCTTTGGAACGGGAGATGAGTTGATTGAGCCGGGAAATAATTTAGGCGAAGGGCAAATATATAATTCCAATTTATACGTTTTTAAAGAATTGGTAGATAGAGCCGGCGGTGAAATTGTTGTGCAAGATGTGATCAAAGATGATAAAGATTCCTTGAGAGAGTTTTTATCAAGAGCATTGGAAACTTGTGATGTGATCATTTCTTCAGGTGGCGTTTCAATGGGGCGATATGATTATGTCCGAGATGTTTTTATTGAATTGGGTGTGGTAGAACATTTTTGGAAAGTAGCTCAGAAGCCAGGGAAACCACTCTTTTTTGGAACAGGAAATTCTACATTAATTTTTGGATTACCGGGAAATCCAGTATCATCTTATATTGGATTCATGGAATGGGTATGGCCTGTGCTTGAAACTATGATGGGCAAGAAAGAATCCAAAAAAGTAGCAGGAATATTGAAAAAACCATTTCCGAGAGAAAAAGTAAAACATCGATTTTTATTTGGAGATGCATGGATTGAGAATGGTCAATTGGTATGTCAACCATCCACAAAAGTTGGATCTCATATGTTGTCATCATCTTTACAGGCCAATTGTATCCTTGGAACGATGCGTGGGGATAATCCGTTGCAACCGGGTGAACAAATTGAAGTTAATATTTTACCTTGGAAGATTATTAAATGATTATAACACCCAAAGAACTTCATGATCGCAAAGGCGAATTCACTATAGTAGATGTTCGCTCAGAAAAACAGATAAATGAATTTCCAATGGATGATCTAGAAACCATTATTTTTAACGGTGGATCCATTCCAAACATGAAGGGATCTAAAGTACTGGTTTGTCAATTTGGAATTGTAACAGAAGGAATGATATTAGAGAATAAATTAGATGATACTTTTAGTTTATTGGGCGGCGCACAGGCGTGGATTGAATTTCAATCTAAAAATGAAGATCTGAGTCGATGGTCTCGTCAAACAATTTTGCCCGAAGTAGGAATGGATGGTCAGAAAAAACTATTGAACGCAACTGTAGCTATCGTTGGCATGGGTGGACTGGGATGCCCCGCTGCACAATCGCTTATAGCTGCTGGTGTAGGAAAATTGATATTGATAGATGGGGACATTGTAGAACTTTCTAATCTTCATCGACAACCTTTGTATGGAGTAAACGATCTTAACAGATTAAAGGTTGAAGTAGCCAAAGAAAGATTAGAACAATTAAATAACAAGGCAGTCATTGTACCCATTGATAAATATTTTAACGAAGAAAATGGTATGAGTTTTATTCAAGATGCTAATGTAATAATTGATGCTACTGATAATATCCAAGCTCGCCAATTGATTGATAGGTTTTCAAAAGATGCGAATGTCCCCATGATTTATGGCGGCTTATTTCGTTACGAAGGGCAGGTAGCTGTTTTAAATGTAAATGGGAGTCCTGGGTATTGTGAATTATTCCCCGAACCGCCATCTGGAGGGGATAGCTGCGCTGATGCAGGTGTATTGGGCATGGTTCCCGGAATTCTCGGGAATATTCAAGCGCTTGAAGCTGTAAAACTTATTATTGGCATAACACCAAATCTGGTTGGAAAATTACTGTTTTATGATGGAATGAATCATATTACACAAACGATCGAATTATGATAAAAATAAAAGTAAAATGTTTTTCCCAAGTTAAATATGCCTTAGGAATAGATAATTTAAACTTGGAATTTGAATCGGGGACAAGCACATCTCAATTAGAAAAATTCATTAGAAGGAAAGCCAATGGTGAATTAGATGGAATTCCCTTGAGAATTGCTTTAAACCAGAAATATATTCCCGATGAAACTGAATTACAGGATGGTGATGAAGTGGCATTCATTCCACCGGTGCAGGGCGGATGAATGGTAAAGGCTGAAATTATAAATGGTCCGATTAACTTTTTCCCATCTGAAGATAATCGTCAGCAAGACGGTGCAGAACTGGTCTTCAATGGCCGTGTCCGGGCCACGGAACATGGCGAAAATATTACTGCTCTCGAATATGAACAATACGAAGGAATGGCTGAAGCCGAACTGACCCAATTAGCGGAAGAAGCAGAGAAAAAATTTCCAATCCATGATTTATTTTGTAAACACCGCATTGGTAAAGTGGAAGTGGGTGAAACAAGTCTTCATGTCTCCATTTGGTCTAAGCATCGGCGAGAAGGATTGGATGCCATGGATTTTTTTATCACTGAACTCAAAAAACGCGTTCCCATTTGGAAATGGGCCATTTTAGAAGACGGATCACGCATTCCAAGCAAATGTGATCATTGACCTGTTCACAGGATTCTTTCTTAATAAAAAAGCATTTCTATTATTTTAATTTTGGTCTTTCATTTCATCCTGTAATATTTTATTCCCTAAATTTGATGTCTTTATGCTAGGCTTTTCAAGATCATCACTAACAAACTTTCTTTTTTGGGTTACCCAGAAGAAGTGGTTTCTGATCACAATCGCAGTTGGTATTATACTAATCCTATTGCCTACACCTTCAGGCCTCACCTTAGAAGGATATCGAATTATCATTATTGTTATTACTGCACTAATGATGATTATTACCGAGCCCATTCCTTTACCAGCAGTAGCTATTTATATTCTTGTTTTTGAAGTTATATTGGGGATTAATGATGCAGATGGAATTGCTCGTTCCTTTATGAATGATGCAGTTTTTTTCATAATGGGATCCCTCATGCTCTCCGTTGCTATTATTAAACAGGGATGGGATAAACAGATTGCTTTGGGCATCATTACATTAACTGGAAATAAAACAAAAAATATTGTTTTCGGGTTTACTGCGATTTCAGCAATATTATCTTCCTTTATTGGCGAACATACCGTCGCTGCTATTATGCTTCCTATTGGAATGACCTTGATTCGATTTACTTCTGAAGATAAAGATAAAGTTAAAGGATTAAGTGCTGTACTTCTTTTTTCCATTGCCTATGGCGCATTAATTGGGTCTATAGGAACACCATCGGGCGGCGGTCGGAATGTAATTATGATGTCCTATTTTCAGGATTTTGGACTCTCAATTACCTATTTGGAATGGATGATAAAAGTGTATCCACTAGTCATTGTCCAGATTCCCATTATTTCATGGGTGTTGATTAAAAGTTTTACTCCGGAATATGACCATCTAGATACGGGTGTCCGGAAATTAGTTGTGCAAGTAGCAAAATCTCCTAATATGACAGGAAGGGATACGGTAGCTGCATTTATCTTTCTTTTAGTATTTCTTGGTTGGGTATTTTTGAGTGAGACCTATGGTCTGGGAACGATTGCTTTATTTGGCGTATTTATATATTTAGTTGCAGGTTATGTAAAATGGGAAGACTTAAGTAAGAATACACATTGGGGTGTTATTTTATTATTTGGTGCAACAATCTCATTAGGGTCAAATATAAATGACACAGGTGCCGCGTTATGGTTAGCGAATCAAGTTATAAATCTATTTGGAACTATTATGAATTCATTCCCATTTGCCGTCGATACAATAATTGTTGTTATGACCACTACAATGGCAAATGTATTGTCTAGCTCCGCAACTGTTGCCGTATTAGGCCCGATTACGCTAAATCTTGGTGAAAATGCCATGCATTTAGGGTTAGTAACGGCAATTGCATCTGCATTTGGATATTTTACAGCGGTGGCTGCTCCCGCATGTACAATAGTTTATTCTAGTGGCTTAGTTGGTGCAAAAGATTTTTTAAAGGTTGGATGGAGGGTGGGTGTAATATCCATGATTCTTCTTGTACTTTATGCCAATACTTATTGGCTGATAATCAACTAAAAAATGATTAATATCCAAGCAGTATGAAGATTCTAATAGCAGTTGCCAGTAAAGAGTATTCCGGACCAACGCTCAGAGTGGGTATGCAAATTGCAAAAGCTTTAAATGCATCTACTACCATTGTAGATGTTGCTGAAAAAGCCAATAAATTCAATTCAAAAGTTGTTAGGTTGGCGCAGGAAAGAATGGACTCCTGGGAATTTGACAGACCCGGGATTGACGTTCTGGAATGGGCATTTAATTTCTTGGCGGAAAATAATTATATTACCCCCACAATGGTAGAAGCAGGTTTCTCCACAAATATGCTGGTAGAAATAGGAGAAAATCGTTCGGAAGTATTTTTGAAAGGTACAGTTTGCAAAGACGTTCAATTGATATTGAGAAATGGAGACATAATTGCCGAATTAAGAGATGAAGTTAAACAAGGTCATTATGATGTTACCATTATTGGGGGGAGTGGTAAAGGCCGTATGGCTCACGATTTAATTCAATATATCGACAGTTCGATCTTTGTGGTGAACCAATTTGACCCAAATCAAAAATATAGACTTTTGTTGGCAGTAGATGATTCAACTGGAACAAAAGGTGCCGTAAAATTTGGGGTACGAGTTGCCCAAGCATTTAAGATTGATGTTGATATCCTGACGGTAAGTAAAGTTGACCGATTCAGAGATGGATATAAAGGGGCTGCAGAAAGGGCTGGGAAATTTATGAGGAGAGCAGGAATTCAATATCAAAATATTTATCGTGTGGGTGATCCTTCAGAAATCATTAAAAACGAAGCTGGGGATAACCATATTGTCATTATGGGTGCTTCAAGCAAAAATCCACTCATGAAATTTTTTAAGGGGAGTAAACCCTTGAAGGTAATGGAAGATTGTCCCTGTCCAATTCTGATCGTTAAATAGTATTAGCTTGATAGTCTAACCAAATTAAAAGGAGATTGAAATGTTTCAAGATATAGGATTAACTGTTTTAACAAGCCTTGTGCTACTCATGATATCTGTCCCGCCTTTCCTTTTTCTATTCTGGTATATTCATGACAGCCGCCAAAGTCAGCATTCAATTTTAAGAAACTTTCCTCTTTTGGGAAGAGTTCGATATTTTCTTGAAATGTTGGGTCCTGAGCTTAGACAGTATATGTTTGATGCTGATGATGAAGGCAAGCCTTTCAATAGATCAGATTTTGCAAATATTGTTGTTCAGGGTAAATATTTAAAAACAGTAATTGCATTTGGATCAAAAAGAGACTTTGAAAAACCAGGCCTTTATCTTCGCAATTCAATGTTTCCCAAGCAGAAGGAAGAAATGAAAGTAGAATTATTACCAAAGATTCCTTCAAAGAGATATATTGGCACTGAGGGTCTTTTTTCAAGGACAGAGTACTTGGAGGATGTAGATGTTTCACCATGGACTCTTCCTGAAGAAGATGCAATTATTATTGGTCCAAATTGCAAAGAGCCATGGAAAGTAAGAGGCCCAGTTGGTATGAGTGCTATGAGCTATGGTGCCCTTGGAGAAAATGCAATCAGCGCCATGAGTTATGGGCTAGGCGCTGCCACTGGATCATGGGTTCATACTGGTGAGGGAGGGCTTGCCCCTTATCACACAATAGGCGGTGGGGATGTTATAATGCAAATAGGATCAGGTATTTTTGGAGTTCGAAATGAAGATGGGACCTTTAGTTGGGAAAAATTTAAGGAAAAAGCTTCCAACCCTCAATTACGTTGTTTTGAAGTTAAATTAGCTCAGGGAGCTAAAATTCGAGGTGGACATGTAGAGGGAAGTAAAATTAATGAAGAAATTGCAGCAATTCGTGGCGTAAAACCTTGGAAAACAGTGGATTCACCCAATAGACATAGACAATTTCATGATTTCCCTACATTGTTTGACTTTATTGATAAATTGCGTAAGGAAGGGGGTAAGCCCGTTGGAATTAAGATCGTCATGGGTGGCCCTGATTCTGCAGATGAATTAGCCAGTTACATGGCTAAAACATCTAGAGGTCCTGATTTTATTACAGTCGATGGGGGTGAAGGTGGATCAGGAGCAACTTATCAAGAAATGGCGGATTCAATGGGAGTTCCCATTAAATCAGCATTAATTTATTGTGATGATGCACTTAGAAAAACAGGTGTAAGAGATAGAGTCAAAATATTTGCGAGTGGTAAACTTTTTAGCCCAGATAAAATTGCAATTGCTTTAGCATCAGGAGCTGACTTAATTAATATTGCAAGAGGAATGATGATTTCTGTGGGGTGTATTGGAGCTCAAAAATGCCATACGAATAAATGTCCGGTTGGGGTTGCGACAACAGATCCTGAGCACCAAAAAGCCCTGGTTGTAGATGAGAAAAAATGGAGAGTTTTAAATTATGTAATCACATTAAGAAATGGCTTGCAAACGTTAGCAGCAGCGTCAGGATTAGATTCCTATACAAAATTCAAGAGAGATCATGTTGTTTACAGAGATGAGTATGGGAAAGTCATATCTCTAGAGAAATTGTTCCCTTATCCTGAAGCATAAAATTTTATCTCTTTAATTTGAATCACAAACTTACTTTATCTAAATTAACTAACTTAAAAACCAAAGATTATATTAAAAAGAAAAGGAAAAAATAATGGAAGCATTACATCCGATAGTTAAATGGCTCCACATCATTGCAGGCATTGTCTGGATTGGGATACTCTACTTTTTTAACTGGATAAATGGTCACGTTGTGGCAACCATGGATGCAGACTCAAAACAAAAAGTGGTTCCTGAACTCATGCCGCGAGCACTTTACTTTTTCCGCTGGGGAGCGGCTTGGACCTGGGTCACGGGTGTTGTACTCCTATATGTGGTCTTTTGGGATGGCGCCCTTCTAATGGGCGAATCTGCAGGGAACCTCATGTTCGAAGCAGGAACGGAAGTAACATCTCTTGCGCACGTTATGTTATTGGTAACCTTTGTTGCTGTATTCCTTTATGACGCTCTATACAAGAGTGGATTGATTAAAGATGTTCGTGTAATCACAATAGTTAGTTTTTTGCTCATTGCTGGCGTGGTTTATCTGATGAAGTTTTATGCTGGATTCAGTTATCGCGCATTCAATATTCACCTTGGTACTCTCTTAGGTACCAATATGGCTTTCAATGTTTGGTACCGAATTTGGCCCGCCCAACAAAGAATTATTAAAGCCATTAAAAATGGCGCAGCACCTGATCCTGCTGATGCCGGATTGGCTGGGCTTCGTTCCAAGCATAATACTTATATGAGTTTCCCATTAATTTGGACAATGATCAATCAACACACAACGCCTTTTGCCGGAGGGCAATTCGGTATTACAGAATCAACCAACTGGTTAGTCTTGATGGTTATGGTAGGACTTGGATGGCATATCGTTTGGCAGATTTATAAAAAATCAGGAACTATTAAAGGTTTTTAAAACCCCTTTTCATACCAAAAAGGGAAAACCCTCTACTATAATGGTAGAGGGTTTTTTGTTTATAAAATGCCAGGAACTACTGGGCAATTCCCCTGGAATTAAATAGTCCAAAAAGTGTAAAAATTAAATGAAAATAGATCCACAATTTTCTTCTCACTGGCGCATTTATATTCTTCAAAGTCTGTACGCATCGATTACTATATTTTTTATTACAATCGTGCTGGGTATGGAACATGCATTCATTCGCAATTATGCTAAACCCTTTATCCGAGGTTTTGTTTGAAACGATCTTCAGCTATCGGCCTTCTTCTTCTGACAGGCATTATTTGGAGTACAGGCGGATTCATGGTTAAAGTGATTCCTTGGCCTCCTTTGGTCTTAGCTGGCATTCGAAGTGGAATTGCTGCACTTGTAATATTTTTGTATGATAAACCTACCCATCTACGATTTGGAAAGTTTACAGTGGGCGGTGCCATATCCTATGCGATTATGGTCATATTTTTTGTTCTCGCAAATAAAATGACTACGTCAGGAAATGCTATTTTGATCCAGTACACCGCACCAGTTTTTGTGGCGATCTTCAGCTTCTCATTTCTCGGTGAAAAATCCAATACAATTGATTGGATAACTATTCTCATAATGCTATTTGGTTTAGGACTTTTCTTTTTTGATGAATTGTCTTTTACAGAATTCTGGGGGAATATTGCCGCTCTAATCGCTGGATTTGGATTTGCAGCTACAACTTTATTCATGCGAAAACAAAAAATGGGTCGACCAATTGATTCAGTACTACTGGGGAATTTGATCACTTTTTTTGTATGTATTCCCTTTATTACGAGTGATGTTACATTTGATGTGAAGCCTTGGATAGGAATCTCTTATTTAGGTATTGTACAATTAGGTTTATCCTATGTGCTTTTTAGTAAAGCTATTCGGTATGTTTCTGCATTAGATGCTATTATATATCCCGTAATTGAACCTATTTTAAATCCCATTTTAGCCTTGTTCTTTTTAGGCGAAATAATGAGTGGTAATGCCCAAATAGGAGGAATTTTGGTATTAATTGGTGTGATAAGCCGTGGTTTGCTCCAGGTAGACACAACAAAAAAAGGAAGTACTTATTAGTGAAAGAAGAAACATGTTTGAAAGATGGTTGGACAAGCATAACCATACTATGGAATTGATCAGAACATTAATAGCTGTAATGGTTTTAGTTTTGCAGGTCTACATTTTGATCAAAATATCTGCGCAATAAAAAATCCCCAATATTAAAACTAGCTGGGGATTTTTTAATTTAATGGGTCTTGATAGATTTATAAATCACAACTCATATCGTGACCACAACACATAGGAGATTTTATTTTCCCACAGCCCGAAGGGCATTTTGCTACAGCGACCTTAGTGCCATCATCTTTCGTTAAATGATCATGCTCAAGTGATTCACCACATTTTGCACATTTCATATCAGCAACACCCATACCGCAATGTTCACATTCATATTTTGCCATTATTATTTCCTTCACTAAATAGTTAGTAATTATCTCATAAAATTTACGACTGAATTTTATAAATTTAGGAAATAAATAAACAATAATAGGAATTATTACTATTTATAATTAACCTTAGCTATGCGATATAGTCATAAAAGAGAAGCTATTCAAGAAATTGTATATGGTACAAATTCTCATCCAACCGCTGATTGGGTTTTCCAAAAGGCGAAGGTAAAAATCCCTAATATTAGTTTAGGTACAGTTTATCGAAATTTGAAACAATTGGATGATGCACAATTAATTAATACCATATACGATGGAAATATTGCACGGTACGATTGGAATAGAGAACCACATGATCATCTGAAATGCAAAATTTGTGGTGATCTGATTGATGTGCAATTATTTGATGAGCAAATTCGTAATACTATAAAGAAACAGTATAAGTTTGAGGCCGATGATGTTCTAATGACGATTATCGGTACATGTCATAAACATAATAAATAAAGGAGAATATAATGGCATTAGAAGGAACAAAAACACACGAAAACCTGAAAGCGGCATTTGCTGGTGAATCTCAGGCCAATCGTCGTTATTTGTATTTTGCGCGGCAAGCAGATATTGAAGGATATCCTGAAGCTGCAGGTGTTTTTAAAAATACGGCTGATGGTGAAACTGGGCATGCATTTGGGCACTTAGAGTTTTTATCAGAAGTAGGTGACCCCGCAACGGGAAAACCAATTGGTTCTACAGATATAAACTTAGAAGCAGCAGTAGCTGGCGAAACATATGAGTATACAGAAATGTATCCTGGTTTTGCTGCAACTGCACGTGAAGAAGGCCATAATGAAATTGCAGAATGGTTTGAAACACTTGCTCGAGCTGAAAAATCTCATGCGGGTAAATTTCAGCAAACACTCGATTCTTTATAAATCAGTTGATTGATTATCGGGTTCTTTTGTTGAACCCGATAATCGGCTTAATCTTTAATACTTAAGAGTAACTTTAATTGCTCAATCATTCCGATACACAAAATACTATTTATGATATTACCAATCCTACTTACTGGGATAAAGGATCTTTGTATCAGGAAATGGACCGTATTTATGATGTATGTATTGGGTGCCGACTTTGTTTCAATCTATGTCCATCTTTTCCATCTTTATTCAATTCTATTGATAATGCGGGTGAACAAAAACGTGATATTGCAGTGGCGGAAGGCCGGGTGGGGAAAACAATTGACCGAAGTGATTATTTAGATCTCCCAGAAGGTGAACATGCATCGAATGCTAGTATAGAAGTTGAGTTTCGCGGTGAAGTATCCGACTTAATTGAAGAAGAACGATGGGAAATTGTTGACCTATGCTATCAGTGCAAATTATGTGACCCTATATGCCCTTACACGCCAGGGAAGGATCATGAATTTCAACTAGATTTTCCAAAGTTAATGACCCGGGCTCAAGCTATTCGAACAAAAGAGCGGGGAGTTAGTACTAATGATAAATTTTTATCCAATACCGATTTTACGGGGAAAATTGGATCTATTTTTGGTCCCATATTAAATATTTTCAATCGCATTAGTTTTATCCGATATATGATGGAAAAAACCATCGGTATTCATCGGAAGCGAATTTTACCAAAATTCCAAACCAACACGTTTGAAAAATGGTTTAAATCTCATCAGTCAAATATTTCTGACCCGATAGATAAAGTAGTCATTTTTGGTACATGTTTTACCAATGCCCATGATGTAAGCCTTGGCAAGAGTGCCGTAGAAATATTAGAGTATAATGGTGTTGAATGTATTTATCCAAATCAACAGTGTTGCGGCGCTCCGTATTTAAGTCCAGGCGATTTTGAAGGATTTAAAAAACAAGCGAATCCCAATGTGGATGAATTGAGTAAATGGGTGAAAGATGGATACAAAATAGTGGTTACCGGACCGCCTACATGTAGTTTAACCTTGAAAAAGGAATATCCGGATTATTTGGGAATGAATGAAAAAATAAAATCAATATCAGAAAATACCTTTGATATTTCGGAGTACCTGGTTTACCTCCATAAACAAGGGAAACTCAATACCAATTTCAAACATGAAATCGGTACAGTGAATTACCATGTGAGTTGTCATTTGAAGGCACAGCAAATGGGATTTAAAGGACGAGATATTTTAAAATTGATTCCAAATACAAAAGTTAATCTTATAAATCGATGTTCCGGCATGGATGGTGGTTGGGGAATGAAAACCGAAAATTTTGAACCATCAATGATGGTGGCGGAACGTTGCGTTAATGATATCAATAAGCGGGATGCAGACATTGTTTGTTCTGACTGTAGTTTGGCAAGTCATCAATTAACCCAAGCAAGTGAAGGGGATGTGGCACCGAGCCATCCCATTTTAGAATTACATAAAGCGTACGGCTTTAGTCAAAATTAAGGAAAAAAATGAAACCAATTGTATTATCAGATTTAATGAATATTATAGAATATGAAAAAGTTCGGAATGATTATCGCAGTGAATTGATGGATTATAAAAAGAAGCGTCGTATTTCTCTGGGGCCCAATATTACCATCACGTTTGAAAATCGGAAAACAATGAAATTCCAAATTCAAGAAATGATGCGTGCTGAACGTATGGTGCACGATAATCAAATCCAAGAAGAGATAGATGTGTACAATTCATTGCTCCCTTTGGTAAATGGACTGAGTGCAACTCTATTTATTGAAGTGACTGATGAAGTTCAAATTCGACCGGTGTTGAGTCAGTTTATAGGACTTACAGAAGGTAAAGCGGTTTATTTTGAAATTGAAAACCAAAAAGTTTATGCTGAATTTGAGATTGGTAGAGAAGAATCGAATAAAATTAGCTCAGTTCACTATATTCAATTCAATTTTAATGCTACTGCAAAAGCCGCCTTTTTAGAGAACCCCGAATCAGTTAAGCTCATTATTAATTATAAAAATTATAACTATTCAGAAATAATTAATGAAGGAATGCATAAATCTTGGTCAGAAGATTTACTTTCTTTCTAATCTTTCTATTTACATTTTATTAAAAAAGCCTTCACTTAATAGTGGAGGCTTTTTTAATCCTACCAAATTGGGTTAGTTTTCAGGTAGAATTAATCTAGGGATTTAATGAAAATATATATTAGCGCAGATATGGAAGGTATTACAGGAGTTACCCATTGGGATGAAGTGGAACACAATAAACCATCGGCATATACCCAATTCCAAGAAAGAATGACAAAAGAAGTGGTATCCGCTTGCAAAGGTGCCAATGATGCAGGGGCAAAAGAAATTTGGGTGAAAGACGCTCACTATTCTGGGCGAAATATTTTATCAGAAGAACTCCCGGAAAATGTAAAACTAATTCGAGGTTGGAGTGGCCATCCCTATTCAATGGTTCAAGAATTAGATGATTCTTTTGATGCTCTCCTTATGGTCGGGTATCATTCTATGGCTGGGAAAAGTGGAAATCCATTAGCGCATACTATGTCCTCATCAAAACTGGATTCTGTTTTTATTAATGGGCAGCAAACGTCTGAGTTTTTTCTTCATGGTAATATTGCCGCAAAACATGGAGTACCACTGGTTTTTGTTTCTGGAGATGCAGGCCTGTGCGAAGAAGTAAAAGATGTAAGTCCAAATACAACAACGCATGCCACCATGGTTGGCGTAGGTGACTCAACAATCAACATTCAGCCGGAAACATCAAGAAAAGCGATAAGGGAAAAAGTAAAATTGACCTTATCAAGTAATCTAAAAAAATGTATTTGGGCACATCCTGATTCATTTTCATTGGAAGTTAGGTTTATTAAGCAACAACTTGCTTATCGGGCGTCACATTACCCCAGAGCAACACTCTTGGATCCAAAAAGAGTAGCATTTGAAGCAAGCGATTTTGACGATATAATGCGATTCATGCTTTTTACGGTTTAATGTCATTTCAATTTCCTAAACCTGAATCCATTACCTTACCAATTCAAGGATCGGACAATGGTTTTTCCGTAAATCACGTATATTGTGTGGGACGGAATTATGCAGCTCATGCCAGAGAAATGGGCGTGGATGACAAAGAACCACCTTTATTTTTTTCTAAGCCTAATTGGACTATAGTGACACCTGGGACCGATATTGATTATCCAGCTGATACCGAGAATCTGAATCATGAAGTTGAGCTAGTGATTGCCGTGGGCGAAGATAAATCTATTTTCGGATTTGGTGTAGGTGTGGATCTGACAAGACGGGATTTGCAAACGAAAGCAAAAAACGAAGGAAAACCCTGGTTCAGGAGTAAATGTTTTGCGGGGAGCGCACCTGTTTCTGAAATCATTCCTATTGGTGATCGGACTGATTTTTCTGGTTTCAATTTGACTTTGACTGTGAATGGAAAAGTTAAACAAATGGGATCCTGTAATGATATGATCTGGAATCCGGGGGAGATCATGTGCGAATTGGCAGGAGAAGTGCCTTTGCAGGCAGGGGACTTAATCTTTACCGGCACACCGGAAGGAGTTGGCAAACTGGAGAAAGGGGATGATGTTGTCATTTCTATTCCAGAATTAGTTGAACTTTCCTTTAAAATTTCTTGAATTCATGAGAACTATTTAATTTATTCTTTGTCTAATCAATCAATGCGGCACTATATATTTTCATTGTTTCTTATTTCATTCTGTTTTTCCCAGAATCTTCAAATCAGAGTTGTGGGGAAAATGAAAATGGATGTTCCTGTATTAGGACCTTTTATAGTGACATTTGACCAAACCGTTGCACCCGGTTTTTTAAAAGCGGAAGAAAAAATCGAAGCAAAACGATTCTATGCTCGTTGGCTCATGAATGGTGAGACCGGGGAGATAATGATTAATGGCACAGAAAAAATTCTAAAATATGACAAGGATGAAGAAGAGTACTGGCTTCAATCTCCTAAAGATTATTTTAAGGAACCAGATACCAGTTCAGATGATACAAAGTCGGTTTCTTTTTCATTTTCCTCCGATGATGAGGATGATGAGAATGATGCACCGCCGAAGTTCACAAGAACTGGCGGGAAAGAAATTGAATTTGTTCATGGTTTCAGGACAAAAAAATGGATTACAACTATTTCGTTCTCTGAAGAAAATGTAATGGTTTTTGAAGAATGGTTTGTAGATAAATTGCCATTAATGAGACTTTCCGATTCTCTGGAGTCTGCAATAAAAAATAAATTTAATCCTGACCAAGATTCGGTTGAAATAGAGCAATTTGATTTTTCATCCAATATTTTTATCCGTGAAATGGATTCCCTGACAACATTGGAACCGATTCCGGGTCATGCCGTAAAAATAAATTTTTTAGTTTACGAAGAAAGTGATGATCCAAAAATGGCTGTTGGTTTTGAGATCCTAGAATTATATGCAGAACCGGTAGATACCGGATACTTCGTCATCCCGGAAGTCTATGAGCGAGTTGAGAATGATTAATTTGTAACTCTGAGTTTGAAGAGAGGAAACCGGGAAAGGAATGTAAATTCTTAAACCTGGACTAGGTTAAAGGATATAGAATAAATCAAAGCTCATTCTCCTTGCAGCTAATTTAAAATATAAGAAGCTGCGTGATGCTCATAACCCGATGATGTTTTTACTTTGATTTAAAATATAACATATGTACTATTAGTACATCTAGTACAAATATAAACAATATAATGAGAATCCAAATAGATACCAATCTTTCCACGCCACTGTTTAAACAGTTGATGGATCAAATTAAAAAAGCTGTGATGGATGGATTATTAAAACCCGATGATCCCCTACCATCTATTCGTCAATTAGCAAATGACCTGGAGTTAAATCATAACACGGTTGCAAAAGCTTACCGATTATTAGAGAGAGATTCTGTAATCCAAACCAAAGGGTATCGTGGTACATCCATCCATGGAGATGCAATACAAAATAGCACTGTCAATATGAACGATTCCATTACAGCAAAATTGAACGTAGCCATTAAATCATTGCGTGAATCGGGAGCAACCGATTCCGAAATCCGCATTGCCTTTAGCAATGTGATGAAAAACCAATAAGGATCTTTAAATGAATATTGACCTTTTACTTTACATTGTCCTTTTCAGCCAAATTATGTTTCTTTCCTATTATTATCCCAGAAGAATGCTGATTCGGATCCATACAATTTTTAAAAATTATCCACCCAACGAATTCCCGAAACTCTATCCTGAATCCATCGAGAAATACAAAAAATCGGCTAAACGGTATCAAATCATGAATCACCTCATTATGGTTTTAGGATTTGGTTTGATTGTGTGGTTTTATGTTACAACGAGAACTGTAGGGTGGGATCAAGTTATTGTATTCTGGTATTTCATGATTCAATTCCTTCCCAACATTGGGATTGAATTGTGGGCTATAAAATATCACAATGCCATGCGACTTTTAAATCAAGATACACAAAAAGAAGCTGTCCTCCAACCACGCAGATTAACTGATTTTGTTTCAAAGAATTTGCTGGGAACTGTTATCTTGATCTATGTTATTTTTGTTGGATTTATTGCCTACGTTGATCAGTTTGATTATCCATGGTTCGGGGGTTACTTAAATGTGTTGATTATTTCAGGTGTTTTTTTATTTTTTGGATTGATCATTTACCGAGCAATGTATGGTAAAGTCAAAAATCCCCATCAGTCTTACGAAGATCGAAAAATAGATATACAAACACTTGTACGTCA